>JACCED010420050.1_pt1 | contig 23347 bp, 22 predicted proteins | sample 7455021 | NCBI WGS metagenome assembly JACCED01 (sample SAMN15323456, study PRJNA562643) | freshwater metagenome | isolation source: river surface water | place: USA:Blue River Watershed | collected 2017-08-19
GAAAAATATCATCAATCATCTGCTCCATTTGCGAACTACGTATAGTTGCTTCCGCTCGCGCTGCGTTCTTTGTCTTCGGCTCTGCGGAGTCCAGCCAGCTACCCATAGTGTGCTCAGATTCTTTGTCGTAATGATGCTCCCCAAAATACACCAACTGTTGATAGACACCCATACGCTTGGTCAGTACATTCAAGCTTTCAATAAACGCTGCAAATGCGGCTTCCAGGCACTCGATAATTACCAGTTTTTCTTGCGCATTTTTGCAGTTGTTTATCAGTACAATAATGTCGTAGATTTGACGACGAATCGCCGCATTCTGTGGTGCCCATATTAAATGCAAGCTATCAGAAAATTTTTCTCCTCCCCAGGCGCTATCCGGCAATTCCAGAGTTTCCAAATCGTGCAAAAACCACAACCAATGGTCGCTATCTTCGGTGCAATGTTCGTTCAGCAGAAATTCGGTTTGATTACTGGGAAAGGGAACGCGCAAATACTCCAACAAATCCCTGAAACCCAACACGAAAAAGCTCATGAGCGGCACAAATGAAAAAATGGATTTATCAGGATATTCGGAGTTGCGTAGATGCTGACAAAAAGAATGCTCAGCCAAATGGTTTTTATGTTGTTCAATAGCAGCAAATACTTTATTCATTGGAATGACTCCTTATTAGTTATTGAAAGTGCGTCAATTTTTTGAACAAAAATCAACCCACAAATCCCTAACTGCAAGACTCTTTCCAACTTATCGATTAAATTTGTAAAAAAGTTTATGCATTCGCCGCAACCCCCAAATCACCCAATGCATTTTTAAATTCATCAAAGTGATAAGGCTTACGCAAATAGGCATCAGCCCCCACGCGCATCGCTTTGGCTTCATCATCGCCAAAGGTAAATGCACTAATAACCAATACCGGAACCTTGTCGCCGCCCTTGCGAATTTTTTCTACCAACTCGAGACCGTTAGCATCAGGAAGCTGCACATCCATCAGAATACACGTCAGATTATTTTTATAGCGTTGATACAGTGTCATTGCCTGGGCTCCATCCTCTGCCATGCAAAAATCAACTCCCAGCTTTTTTAACATCCCGCTAATAACCATGCGATTAACCGGGTTGTCTTCCACGACCAATACCAAGGGTCCAGCACGATTTATCTCATCGTCGATATCTACAACTGCTGGTTGAGGCAAGCTCCCTTTTTTCGACGGATCATCTCGCCGCGCATTTTCTGCAGCAATCGACGGTGTGACATATTTTCCACTAACGATGCCCACCGGAATTTCACATTCAACACGCATTCCCCGACCCGGCGAGGACGCTAAATGAATTTGACCGGACATCAACGTAATCAATTCACTTACAATGCTTAACCCCAAGCCCATACCGCAATGAATGGATTGCGCATCGCGTTTAAAGGATTGCATCAAGGTTTCTAAACAATCAGCGGCCATACCCACGCCGTCATCAGTCACTTCGATGCGCAACCGGGATGTCACGGAATCTAGATGCAGGCCAATCGTTACTGAGTGGCCTTCACTGTGCTTTAAGGCATTATCAATAATGTTTAAACAAATTTGGCGCACTTTGAGCGCATCAACGTAAATCCATTGCTGATGACTCTCATGGTACTGATTTATTAGACGCACATTCCCCACACCGGCGGACGCGTAATGATCGAATAAATCGTTAATCAGTTGCTGGATAGAAATCGCTTTGGGGTAGAGCTTTACTTTCCCAGATTCCAATTGGGATATGGTCAACACGTTGTCGACCATATTCAACAGCTCGTTGCTGGAGCTGCGCACATGACGAGCGAGCTCCTCCTGATTGGCAGTAAGCTCCGTCCCCAGTAATAAATCGTTCAACCCCATGATTCCATTAATCGGCGTGCGAAAATGATGGCTGACGTTCGCCAGAAAAACCGTTTTAGCACGCGACGATTGCTCGGTAATCACCAGCGCCTGTTCCAGTTCATGGGCTGTTTTTTGATGGCTGGCAACCTCATCACGCAACTGGCGCGTTAATTCATCTGCCAGGAAATTATTGATGATGCACGGCAATAGCACGCCAAATAACATGCTAGTCGCAATAACCAGGGTGTAACCAAATACCGCAGCTTCGGGAATCGGGCGTAAAAATGGATAATCAATAAAATGTAAGCCATTGATTAACAGGACTATGGCAAAAACACGCACCAGTGTATTGGCTTGTTTATTTTTCAGTATTTGCAGCGCATAGCTGATTTGCGGCGCCGCCACTGCAATCGCAGTGGCCAATGCGAGCTGCGCAAAACTTCCCCCGGCAACATAAATTGCAAGCGTGACTATGAGCGCAAGACCAAAAATGAACCAATAGTTACGAAACGAAAAAGGCTGATGAGCAACCCAGGCGAGAATGCGACATAAAAACCAGGTAGTAATAATGTACGACGAAAAAGCCAGGACGGTACCGAGTGTGGAATTTAACAACGCCCCTTGCGCCGCAATATTCAAAAGCGTACTGCACCAAACCCCTACCAATAGACCAAAAATTGCCTTGCGATAAATAACCCACAAAGCGACGGCCACAAAACCGTTGAGTAGTAGTAACAGCGGGTAAACCCACAATAATGTTTCTAATGGCCCCACGCCTGATTCCCCCGATATAGTTAGGGGAATTCTAGCAGCTGATTCAACAAACCATGGCTAACGAAGAACAAAAAACTCCCGATGAGGGACGAGCTAGAAACTAATATTCAGCGACGTGACCAATATCACAGGTGAATTAAGCGCCAATGCATTTCACAATGACGCTCGTAAATGAAAAAAGTGATTTTTTATTCTTCTTCTGAAAGCTGGCTAGCTAGAACTTTATCTACGCGACGACCATCCATATCCACAATTTCGAATTCCCAACCTTTTAATTGGATTTTGTCGCCCGTTGCCGGAACACGTCCCATGATCAACATCATTAAACCATTGAGCGTTTGATAGCTACTCTCTTCCGGCAAATCATCAATGTGCAAGCAATCTTTAAAATCGACAATAGAGAGCATGCCATCCAGCAGCAGCGAGCCATCATCGCGACGTACGATATAGGCGTCCTCACCTTCCTCGCCAATAAATTCGCCCGTCAGCGCCTCCAATAAATCTTGCAACGTCACCAAGCCACGCAACTCGCCATACTCATCGACGACGAAAACCATTTGGGTGCGCGAGCGGCGAAAAAAATCCAGTAGCTCCATGGCGGTGAGGCTCTCAGGCACCGCCTGACATGGCTTGGCAAGTTCAGCGAGATTCACTTTGTCACCACGAATAGCCGCCGCCAATAATTCTTTTGCGTTAATCACGCCGATTAAATTGTCGTTTTGTTTCGTGCACACCGGAAAACGTGAGTGCGGTGATTGCATTACACGTTGATAGTTCTCTTCAACCGTCAGCGCAGTGTCCAGATACACCATATCGGAACGCGGCACCATCAACGACACTATGTTGCGATCTTCCAGGCGCAACACGTTTTTCACCATAGTGTGCTCTTGCTGCTCCAGAATTCCGGTGCTGGAGCCTTCATCGAGAATCGCGTGGATATCCTCTTCTGTAACTTGCTGGTTTTGGTTGTGGTGAAAACCCAATACCCGCATGAGCGCACGGGTCGAAGTTGATAACAAATGGACAAACGGCTTAGTGGCTAACGCCAACAACTGCATGGGTTTCGCCATGATGCAGGCAATGCGTTCAGCGCTTAATTGACCGATACGCTTGGGCACCAATTCACCCACCACGATCGATAAATAAGTAACCACAACAACAACCAGAATAGTGGCGAAGTTATCGCTGAAATGAGTGGGAACGCCGAAGGTTTGCAACCAGAGAGCAAATGGCTCAGCAAGAATGGACTCACCGAAAATACCATTCATGATACCGATCGACGTAATGCCAATTTGTACAGTGGAAAGAAATTGCGTGGGGTCTTCAGCGAGCTTTAGCGCGATTTGCGCCGAGTTGCTGCCTTTATCGGCAAGAATTTGGAGACGGGATTTTTTGGCAGTAACAATGGCGATTTCCGACATGGCAAACAAGCCATTGAGCAGAATCAAACCCAACAATATAAAAATTTCCATGAATTCCTGGGGACTTCATCAACAAGGGACGCCGAGTATAACATCTTGATGTGACAGGCAAAGACCCTGGTGTTCTTAAGCGACAGCCTGAATAAGACGAACTTTTGATAGAAATAAATGATCCGCCAGCATTGGTAAGCCCCGACTAGACTCTAGAGGTGTGTTTAAAAGACAAATCTTTACCATCCCCAAGGATTAATAGGACGAGGGATTTATGAAAGCACTTCGCACGCCAGACCAACGCCCCCAGTCTGCCAGCAGCGAACCGCTGGCAACCAATACCGCTAGCCGCTTCCAGCTCGCCAGCGACGAAGCACTGCTCATCGCCAATCACTTTGCCCAATATCTGCAGCCGAGCATCGCGACCAACTACCATTTGAAACGTGAGGTCTACGCACTCCGTCATCAGGTCTATTGCGAGGAATTGCACTTTGAAGAGGAAAAACCGGATCAGATAGAAACGGATGAATTCGATGAGCGCGCGATTCACTGCTGTATTCGTCACCTCAGCTCGCAAAACCTGGCGGGGACACTGCGCCTGATTACTAGCAATTCGCTTACCGAGCAGTTACCAATCCAACAATTTTGCGGCCAGGCGCTAACGAACAGCGACCTGCACCCGGATCGGTTCTTACCGCGGGAAATCTGCGAAATCTCCCGTCTGGCAGTACCCGCAAGCTTTCGTAAACGTCAGGTCGACCAATTTGAGGGCGGTGCCACCGGTGCAATCAATGAAGCCAGTTTTTCCGCTCAGGAACTGCGCTTCTTTCCTTATATAGCAATTAGCTTGTACATGTCCGCCATTGCTATGACTTATCGAACACGCCGTTTCCATGTGTTTGTGATGATGGAGCCACGCCTGGCTCGCAGCCTGAGTTTTGTCGGCATCTACTTTCAACCCATAGGGCCGGTAATCGAATACCACGGAAAGCGCGCGCCCTATTACATAGACTCACGTCAGATTAAACCCGGCCTATCACCCGGCTACCGCAAACTGCTGGGGATTATCCAGAACGCGCTTTTTTATCCGCCTGCGTGAAAAGAGCGAATACCAACGGAATCTTGATTGCATTTGATAATGAGAGGAATTACTATTAGAGAAATTTTCAACATTATTTCACACTTCCGGCTTTTCCTTACCCAGCATGCTATCCAAAAACGCGTCTCTCTCCTCACTTCTGCTTGTGATAGGTCTGCATGCCGGCATTCTTGCCGCCGTGGTTATGGCGCGCACCGAGCCAAAACCGATTGAAGTGGTAGTGCCTACTATTCAAGGGGCCATTGTTATGGCCGCACCTGAAGAACCATCACCACCTCCACCGCCTGAGCCTCCGCCACCACCCCCGCCGGAACCAAAGCCGGTGCCGAAGCCTAAACCCTTACCTAAGGCACCGCCATCCGAGCGCGCCGTAAAAGCACCCGAGCCGCCACCGCCGCCGCCCGTTGAAACACCGGCCGAACCACAAAAGCCCGCTGAGCCACGGCCAGCACCGGTGTTACCACCGAATGCGGATGCTAGCGAACTCAACAACCCGGCCCCCGGATATCCCGACATATCCCGCCGATTAGGTGAAAAAGGGACTGTGACCCTGGAGATACTGGTAAAAGCCGATGGCAGCGTCGGTGAGGTAAAAATCAAGGAATCAAGCGGCTTCAAGCGATTGGACATGGCTGCCGTTAATGCCATAAAACGCTGGCGATTTATCCCTGCCAGCCAGGCAGGAATCGCCATCGACTACCGGTACGAAATTCCCTTTGAGTTCGGCATTCGCCCGCCCAAATAAATTATCGCTACAACAACTATTTCACTGAACAACAAAACAACGAGGTTGTTATGGATTCACCCTACGGAATTACCGCCCTCTGGGCACAAGGCGATGCCTTAATTAAAGGCGTGGCTGTTATCTTGTTAGCTATGTCCATCGCCAGTTGGTGGGTGATAGTCGTGCGCGCCTGGGGCTTGTTGCGTTTGCGTAAATCTGCACAGGGTTTAAATGATTTCTGGCACGCACAAAGTTTTGCAGAAGGCTTGCGGACACTGGGCGAAGATCGCGCGACACCTTTCCGCCACTTAGCAGAAGAAGGTCAAGCGGCGCTGGATCACCACAGTAATCACAAAACAGATTTGCACGGTCACCTGCCACTGGGCGAATGGTTAACGGCGTGTTTGCGCGGCTCTATCGACGAAAGCGCCGAACGCTTGCAGCGTGGACTCGCTATTCTTGCCTCCGTTGGGTCTACTGCACCCTTCGTCGGTTTGTTCGGTACTGTATGGGGGATTTATCACGCGCTGGTTGGTATTGGCGTAAGCGGCCAAGCCAGTATTGATAAAGTTGCCGGCCCGGTGGGTGAAGCCTTAATCATGACGGCGTTTGGTTTAGCGGTAGCCATTCCCGCCGTGTTGGGTTACAACGCCCTCACGCGTACCAACAAGGGCGTACTCAATAAGTTGAACCGTTTTGCGCATCAATTGCATGCCTACTTTATTACCGGCAGCCCACTGCAAAATAAAAATACCATTACCAAACTCACTCCGCGTAAAGAGGGTTAAGCCATGGCGTTTGGTGGTGGACTCGACGACGATACCGAAGTCATGAATGAAATTAACATGACGCCCCTGGTGGATGTTATGTTGGTATTACTGATTATTTTTATTATTACCGTACCGGTGTTAACCCATTCGGTAAAAGTGGATTTGCCGCGTGAAGACAACACGCCAAATGAAATCAAACCGGAAACCGTAAATTTAGCAGTCAATGCTGAAGGCACTATTTTTTGGAACGACACACAAATCGCTTACGAAGAGTTGGAAGCTCGCCTCAGCGCTGAAGCGGGTAAAAAACCGCAACCGGAAGTGCATATTCGCGGCGATAAAGCGGCTGCCTATGAACACGTGATAAAAACCATGGCTGCGGTCCAGCGAGCCGGAATTTTAAAATTAGGCTTTGTAACAGAACCCGGTAACTAGCCGGGTTGTGTTTTTCAGAACTCGCATATCTGCACTAATGTTCACCCTAACGAACGATTGGGATGAATACATTTTTTGCCGTCGGGCGCGCCAGAATTCGCGCCGCATAATTGCGCAACACACTTCCATTTTTTACCAAATCAGCATTGTTTGGCCCACCAATAAGATACGTCAGGGCCGGTGCCAGCATTATATCGGCCAAGGTAAATTGGTCCCCAACCAAAAATTCTCGCTCACCTAATTGCCGCTCAAGAACGTCAACAAGGTTAAGTACAGCGGGGATTGACGCAGTCACTACATCCATACGCACGCTGTTGTTTTCACCTTTGGGAAATAAAAATTCCAACAAATAATCGCGTACGATGACTTTATCGACATAGGCGGTAATAGCTGCACACCACTGATCCACTTGTGCTTTTTGCCAGGGGTCTGGCGTTTGCAAACGCGCCTGATTGTAGGTGTTATCCAAATAGCGACAAATACTTTGGGTTTCGTAAAGCACTCGCCCATCGTCTAACAATACCGGCATTTTCATAAATGGATTCAAGGGTTTTATCGCCTGGCTACCCATTCGGTATTCCTGACCATTTACCACCGGACCCAAGGTGTAGTTCAGGCCAATTTCTTCACAACAAAATTGCACTACGCGAGTAAACGCACTGAACTGCACACCAACAATATGCAGTGAATGATTCATCTGTAGCTGATTCATAAATAGCTCCTATTAAGCTCCTTGGTAATTCACGTAAGAATGCCTGGCCAGCCTTGGCAATCATCTGCCCCCGCTATAATATGATCAAGAACATATTTTGATTATTGTTATCGCTCGTGGAGAGGCGACACTATGGCTTGGAAAGAATCCCATAAGCTCGAATCGCGTCAACGCATACTGGCCGCTGCTGCTGAATTATTTACTCGAAAAGGGTTTAATCAGGTTGGAATAGATGAAGTAATGCTCGCTGCCGGCATGACACGCGGCGCTTTCTACGCGCATTTCAATTCAAAAATTGAGTTATATGAAGAAGCAATATTGAGTGCAGGCATAGCCGCTGCACAGCGCTTTAGTGAAGATACCAATCATCTGGATCACATTGTCGATAGCTATTTGAGTGAAGCGCACCTCCATTCTCCCGACATTCGCTGTCCACTCGCGTGTTTGGTCAGTGATGTCGCGCACGACGATGAACGGGTCAAGCAAATCTATACTCGCCTGTTTAAAGGCTTTACACATCACCTGAACAAAAAAGATCGCAGCGATCCCAACACTGTTCTGTTGCAATCCGTGTTAATGATTGGCGGCCTGGCGTTGGCGCGCAGCTTGACAGACCAAACTCTCGCCAAAAAAATTCTGCAACTCAGCGGACGAGCGGCAAAGACAATTCACGCACAATAAACAACTGACAAATCTAATTCATGAACGAGTCGACAATTACGCACAGGGGCATGATACGCCTGGCCGTGCCGATAATTCTTGCCAATATGGCGGTGCCGCTGTTGGGGTTAGTAGATACCGCTGTCATTGGCCACACCGGCGATACCAGTAACCTGGGGGCAATTGCATTAGGTTCACTGGTATTTAATTTCGTGTATTGGGCCTTTGGCTTTTTGCGCATGAGCACTACGGGTTTTACCGCACAGGCTGCCGGAGCGGGAAATCACCGGGAGGTTACTGCCGTGTTTGGTCGGGCATTATTGACAGGCGGATGCATCGGCCTGCTACTAATAGCGCTGCAAGTTCCGCTAATTCACACGGCCCTCTGGCTACTGAATGGCAGCGATGCGGTAGAAAGCCAAGTAAAAATCTATTGGGATATTCGCATCTGGGCCGCACCAGCCACACTCGCCACCTATGCCATAATGGGCACCTTGATTGGACTGGGAAAAACCAGAAAGTTACTCTGGTTGCAGCTTTTTTTAAACGGCATAAATTTGCTGCTGGATGTTTTGTTTGTAGTAGGTTTTGATTGGGGTGTCCGTGGAATTGCCTGGGGAACACTCGTCGCAGAATGGAGCTGTGCCATTGCCGGTTTATTTATGGTATTTACTCTATTGAGTAAACCCAATGAGCCAGTCTGGAATTGGTCATCAGTATTAAATCGCGCGGCCTTGATGAAAACACTCAGCACCAATGCCGATATTATGTGACGTACCCTGTTTTTATTGAGCGGCTTTGCCTATTTTGCCAATCAGGGCGCAGGCTTTGGTGATACCACGCTCGCCGCCAACCATATTCTGCTGCAATTTATCGCTTTCTCTGCATTTTTTCTGGATGGTTTTGCATTCGCACTGGAGTCACTGGTAGGAAAAGCGATAGGCGCGCGCAATCAACCATTTTTCAATCGCGCGATCACCGTATCCAGTCAAATAGCCGCCTGCACCGCATTGTGCTTAATGTTGCTAATTGCATTTGGTGGCACTACGGTAATCAGCAATTTAACCAGCATTAGCGCGATACACACAACCGCCAGCACTTACCTACCCTATGCAGCTATTTATGTGCTGGTTTCATTTGCGGCGTTTCAACTGGATGGAATTTTTATTGGCGCTATGCGCAGCAGGGAGATGCGTAATGCATCATTTTTCTCATTGCTAATTTTTATTGCGTGCGCTTTGGGGATGAGCCGACTGTGGGGCAATCACGGATTATGGATCGCCTTTATCGTTTACGTCGTCGCACGGGCGGCAACCCTGGCTTATTACTACGCCGGGTTGCGCCGGCAATTAGATTAATTGGTTAATTTATGCTGTGCCAAATACTTTTTAGCCAATGTCAGGTAGCGCGGTGTGGGGCCAACATCTTCATAAATTGCATCGCCCAGCTCATCCGTTGCGACCACTTTAGTGCCCTGGATATAAGGAAAGCTAGCCTCCAATTGACCCAGTGCAGCGGACAATAATTCGCTAATGATTTGTTCTTTGGAACGCTTTGGATACATTTCCGCCAAGGCATCCAATTTTGATGCGTCCTCCACTGTCAAACGGACATGGTAAGTCTCTTTGGTTAAATTACCATGCGCATGGTTTTCCCAATGCTCAACCAATTGTTTTAAATACATAATCACCTCGACATGATTAACTCACCCTTCGTTTTCAGTGTAGCCAAACATTTCCCAACGGCGTGCTAAAAATGGGTTGAGAATTATAAAAATGTGATTCGCAATTGATTTTATATAACGCACAAACTCACGCTGCGTCATTGTTATGAACTTATCAACTACAGCTTAGGAATTGCGCTTTTTAAATACCAACCAGGCGGCAAAACTGGTGCCACTTAATATCAAGCCCGCCACTAGCCAAAACCCGTGTGCCGATTCAGCCAGTGGAATTCCACCCACATTCATTCCCATCAAGCCAGCTGTAATATTGATGGGCAAGGCCAACACAGTCACGATGGTTAACACGTAAAGGCTGCGATTGTTTTGTTCATTTACATGCGCCGCCAATTCTTCCTGCAATAATTTAATTCGCTCTTGCAGTGCGTTCATATCGCGCAACACCACGGTGAATTCCTCCGTAGACTGGCGTAATTCCTGGCGGTCCACGTCATCTATCCACGCCGGAGGAAGCTGTAACATACGAAACAAGGATGCGGGTTCCGGAGCAAGAAATCGCTGCAGTCGCACCAGCAAACGCCGCAAACCACCCAGCTCTGCGCGAGTAACACCAAGCTTACCCAAGAGCAAACGGTCCTCGCCCTGATCAACTCGCTGGGTAACACTGCGCAATATATCCACCAGCACACTCTCTTGTTGATGCAACAATCGCACTAATAATTCGATAGGTGAACGGATGATCTGCCCGTGCTTTACCGCTTCACGCAAAGCATCAATTGAGCGCAGGGGCTTGGCGCGCGCGGAAATAACCAGGCGCGGATGAACACTCAACCAAAGGGTGGCAATTTCGGACGCCTCGAGGGAAAAGTCGTAATGAAAATCGTTGATTACTGCCAGTAGTGATGACTCGACCAATTCGATGCGAGTGGAGTGTGAGTCCTCGTGCAAGGTGTCAAAAAACTCATCCGGCAAATTGCCATGTGCGTGCATCCATTTAAGTGAGCCCGTATGCGCGAGATTGAAATGAAGCCACAAGAAACCTGCGCCCCTGTCTACGTCAGCGAGCGTTAGCCAATCACGCGCCTGATTACTATCCAATTCTCGCGCCGGCCCGTCCGGTGTTATCAGGAATCCACAAATTACTCCATGCTGATCGGTACCATAATTCGCAAACGGATTGGCCATACTCACTCCATCATCAGTGTCATCATAGACAGAAATAATATGCTCGAATTATTAAGATAGTTAGCAACAATTACTCCACCCATGAATAGCGTTGCCATTGCCACCAAAAGTCAGGGGAATATCTCACACGTTTTATGTGCGACTGCGTACAGCCTTGCCAAATCTGGATACTTATACTGAATGAACATTCCCCAATCACGCCATCGACGGAAATGGGAGAACAGGTTGTAGTAACCACAAGGAGCGAGACTATGAACGTTTTACAACGCCTTTCCAACCAACTGAGACTCTTGGCAGACTCAGACACCGCATCCTGGATTTTGGTCTACGCAATCACGGCCCTGTCGCTGAGTGTTTCCATCGCACTACTCAATTCTGCAAACTACTTTTCGATCTAACACACAACCGTTATAGTCTCCCGAGTTTTGACTCGGGAAGACCAACTATGAATGACAACTTAGATCTGGGTAATATAGGTATTACTGACCTGGATAACGAAACACGCAAGCTAATCCGTGACACCCATACGGAATCCGACGATAACAGTGAGCGCATCCGCAAGCTGGAAAGCAAACTCACCAACCTATCGCTAGTCACCGAAGCCCTCTGGACACTGCTGAACAAGCGCACCAAGTTGACCAATGAAGACCTGGCAGCCAGCATCCAGGAGGTTATACAAACGCGCCGCACCCGCGAGGAGAGCAAGCTCACCTGCGTAAAGTGCAAGATGCAAAACTCCATCAACCACAAAAAATGTATGTACTGCGGAGGTGAGTTACTGGGCCACACCGAAAAGAGTTTATTTAATTTTTGAAAATACGCTGGCCGGGTGTTATCGGGTTGACTAGTATCCTAGAACCAAAAATCACAATAACCTTAACTGCCGAGTTAACCCCTATGAAGCTAAAAACTCTCTCCCTGGCGATGGGCCTGATGTTTGGACTAAGCACCCAAGTCAATGCGGCCGATACCGCTTTCAAATGGCCCAACGGTGCCAAAGCAGCGGTAAACCTGGCCTATGACGATGCACTGGACAGCCAACTGGATAACGCTATCCCGACGCTGAACAAATACAAACTCAAAGGTACTTTTTACCTGAATGTGGTCAGCCCCACGCTGAATACCCGTTTGGAAGAATGGCGCAAAGCCGCTAAAGAAGGGCATGAATTGGGCAACCACAGCATTTTCCACCAATGCTCTAAAAGCAGCCCGGGGCGCGACTGGGTAGCAGCAGACCGCGATTTGGATAAAGTCAGCGTCACTCAAATGCAAGATCAGGTAAAAGTGACCAACTCGTTTTTACATGCAATAGACGGCAAAACAGAGCGCACCTATACCCCACCCTGCATAGATTTGAATGCCGGCGGTGCTAACTACGTTGATGGTTTAAAAAGTGAATTTGTTGCTTTTAAAGCCATGGGCGGTGGCGTCACCCCGGATATGAAAACACTGGATCCGTATCGCGTAGGCGTAGACTTCCCAAATAACGTTACCGGTGCGCAGTTAATTGCAATAGTTAAGGACGCCGCCGCCAAAGGCACTATGGCGAACTTCACCTTCCACGGCGTTGGCGGAGATCACCTGGTCACTTCCAAAGAAGCGCACGACGAACTGCTGAAATATCTTGCTGACAACAAAGATATCTACTGGACCGACACGTTCGTCACCATCATGAAATATGTAAAAGAGCAACAAGCCAAAAAATAACAGCGCAAAAAAACGTTAACCACCAAATAGCCCGGCAGTGACCGGGCTATTTTTTGCGCCGCATATTTTCTGTCATAGCCTTGTGGCTAGATAATTAACAATCACCATCCATTAATTGCCATATACATTGATGGTGGAAGTTGATTAACTAACATCAACGATTGAGAACAAACAACCTGAGGGAATAACTATGTCATCCGAAAATCGCACTCCCGTGGTGTTGGCGCCGGGCGCCGGGCGCGCTTATAACATGGGAAGAATATTCGCATCGTTCAAAGCCGATGGCGATGAAACAGCCGGCGCTTACTCAATTTCAGAGTGGTGGCTGGAAGCTTACACCACTGGCCCCGGCGCACACGCCCATAGCGAGGATGATGTGTTTTATGTGCTGGAAGGAACTATGAGTTTTTTGCTCGGCGATAAATGGGTAGATGCGCCCAAGGGTTCTTTTGTAATTGCCCCCGGAGGAATAACACACGACTTTGAAAATCGAGGCCCGGTACGTGCCGGTGTACTGAATTTTTCAGCGCCCGGAAATTTTGAACAACATATGCCGCAAATTGTTGCCTGGTTTAATGAGCACCCTCCCGGTGATACCGGCCGCTAACATCTTAAAATGAAATATTTTTTGTATCCGCCAGCAATTCATTAATCGCGATAAATTGTTTGTTGGCGTTTAACGCCAACAACTCCTCAGTAAAATGCTTTAATTTGTGATCAGAGAATTCGTCAGTGTCCGTATCGACTAACTTATAATTGTGAAACACACTCACTGTTTTGCTCGCCTCCAAATTCTGTTCCAGCAGCAAGTTGTTAACCCTGTCCTCTGTCATGGACAGGGTGCGTGTAACATTTCCAGAGCGATGTTCAGTGATGTAACGATAATCAGGGTTACTGATCTCGCGATTTTCAATGTCAAAGATGCCTTCAAAGCGATTATTTACTAATTCAAAACTGGATTCCTGTTTGATCAAGGTCGTATCAGCATAAGACTCCACACGTGTTTGCTGTTCCAGCGTTAACTTCAGCATAGCGGCTTGCGCGTAGAATTCGTGATTATGAACAACCTTCGAGCTAATACTCGCGGTAAAATCAGGCAAGCCTGAATCGAACGCGGCGCGGGTCGCGTCAATCGCAGTATCCGTTTCCAACGTTTTAGGGACGTAAAGGAATTGATCAAACATGGACGAAAATGCATCCAAAATAAAACGCCGCGATTTATTGTCCATATTGGCATCATCCGTTGCCTGGCGAATGATCTCAAGGTAAGGCTCAAGCGCATTGGCATTTGCGTTACTGCTCTCCGCCAATGTATGCAGGTCGGTAGTAATATCCACCTTATAACCACGCACATCACTCGCGCTCAAGGTTTGCGTTTGTGTCTGCTCGTTTACTTTGAATTCGTAGCTATGCTCGACAAAAGTATCCCTGGGTGCCGGGCGCTTCAGTGTAAAGCTAAAACTGCTAATGACGCTGGTATCTATGTCTTTCAAATTGCGCAGTTGCGTGGTATCCGTCCGAAAAAATTCATCGCCCATTTGCCCCAATTTTTCCGCGAGTTCCCCCAGGGCCTTTTGTTCAGCATCGCTCAGTGAACCATCCACCTTAAACGAAAACTCCAACGCACTGCCAATAACGCCAATATTTCTACGCAACAACTCAATATGAATTTGATCGCCGTCTTTAGTCTTAACACTCAAGCGCACAGACTGATTATCCGATGTTGGCTGTAAGCCAAAATTCGGGGAAGAACTCTTTACCGCCTGCTCTTGCGTTACCTGCAAGCGCCGCGCTTCATTGCGGAATTCTGTTGTTTCACGACTCAGTGCAGCTATCTGACCAAAAACACTACTGATGGATAGCGTGGCCTTTTTCGCACTGGCCGCGTTGAGCGAACTCAGTAGGTTGTTTGAAAGAGATGAGGCTGCTTGCCCTTTGGCTTTATTGTCACGCAGCCCACTGATAAATACCGGAGCCTGATCATAAGTGACTGGCATTTCTCGCGCCTGGAAGCTGATCTGATCATTCGCGGCTGGTGTAATGGTAGAAGTAATGCCTGCCTCATTCGCTTCCGCGGGCTTCACAGAGGTCGATTGTGCAGAAGCGGGTGCAACAAAGGTAGGGGTCGCAGTAACTTGCATATCAAATCTCCGTGGCCTATTTCATCCAGAGTTTCACTGCCAATAACTATCGTTTATCGGCCGGGATTAAAAATAGTTGAGCGCCATAGCAAGACTCCACGCAATAACCAAGCTGCCCCCCATCTTTTTTAATATAAGAAATATTCTCATTGGATAGTGTTTTTCATTGACTAGCACAGACATACAAATGATAATTACTATCAAATGATTATTTCACTCGTAAAATGACTTACAACCAACCCGAGAGGATCTGCCCATGAGCTCCTGGTTCTTATCCAACCTCAACCCTTGGCCCTTAATCCTGGGGCTGGCAGTCATGATAATTGGCATCGCATTGCTCTACCGCGCTTGGCAAAAGCCCGCGCGCAACTGGTCATTGATTAGCTTGGGCTGGATTGCCCTGTTACTGGTGCATTGGCCATTGGGCATAGCGCTAAGTCTGGATCGCGGTTGGGCAATAGCTGCCATTTTGCCGGGTTTTATCGCCCTACTCTGGATTGCCATGACTACACCATGGCGTGACTGGAATATTCAGGGGCGCCAAAAGCCGGTACGCACAGCCAATTCACCTGCCGTGCCTGCCAGCACCCGGGTCAATCAAACCGGTCAGGTGCTATTACAGATACTCGTCGTGGGATTGCTGTCATTCGCTGCAGCCATTGGTGTCGCTCTCGCCCTTTTTTCTTTACTGGAAGGCAGTGTGATCAATCGCACTGTGTTTGCAGCCCTGCTGGTAATGGTGCTTTGGCCTGCGTTGATGGTGTGGAGCAAAGCCAACGACTCACTGCTCAAGCCCGCCATGTATTTTGCAGGAATTACCCTGGGTGGATTGTTATTTACACCGGTATTTTTTTAACCCGCTGATTGGCAGGCAGTGAATCAATTGCCATTAGTAAACAAAAAATTAGCGCACGGCCGGCTAAACAATAATTCGAGAGAAAACAACTGTGTCAAAGTTATTTAAGTTATCTGCTAACACTGTACGCGCTAGTCTTAACGCACACTCAGGATTGGGATTGTTTATTGCGGCGTTACTTTATTTAGTCTGTATAACCGGCGTTATATCCGTTTTTTATCCCGATTTTGAGCGCTGGGAACAGCCGCAGATTCACGAGACGACACACGCAGATCCAATCGCAGTTCAGAAGGGATTGGAGAATTTGCTCGCCTGGCATAAACAACATAATCCGAATGCAAAACCCTTTGAAGATATTTGGGTTGGACTCCCCACTGTTGAAATGCCACGTTTTAGTGTCGGCGGCCATATCGACGCGATTGAAGCGCAGTTTTTTGTGAATACCGATGGCACACTCGGTGAAAAAGTAGATCACGAATGGACTCACTTTTTAGTGAAACTCCATTACGCCCTCACCATTCCCGGCATTTGGGGCATGGTAGTGGTTGGTGTAATCGGGATGGTTCTGGTCGGCATGATTATCAGCGGAATTGCTGCGCATCCAACTATTTTCAAAAATGCTTTTTCCTTGCGTATTAATCGTGGCCAGCGCCAACAGCAAGTAGATTTGCACAACCGTATAGGCGTGTGGAGTACACCCTTTATGTTGGCCATCGCCATTACCGGTGCACTGATTGGTTTGTCGCAAATTATTTTATTCGTTTTCGCCGGCAGCTTTTTTAAAGGTGACACGACAAAAATTACCAACGAATTGTATTTACCTCACCCCGAAGCAACTAATGTTGCCGCGCCGTTTATGAATGTGGCGCCAATTTTGGAAAAATTTACGCGCGAACATCACGATTTACTGCCCTACTATTTCAGCATTCATTTTCCGGAAACTACCGCCCAAACGTTGGAACTGGGCGCTTACTTGCCCGACCGCTTAGTCTGGTACGACGCGTTTCAATTTAATCTGCACGGCGAACAAATAAAACACCTCAACTGGCCCGATGGCGATATCGGCATGCAAATTTATGCATCCACCTATCGCCTTCATTTCGGCCATTTCGGCGGCTTACCGGTAAAAATGTTGTACGCCATTCTAGGTCTAGGCATGTGTTTTATGTGTGCGACCGGTATGAATATCTGGTTTCGTCGTCAGCAACAAGCAGGCAATACCTATCCGAAATTGGAACGAAGCTGGCTCGCTGTTGTGTGGGGATTCCCGTTAGCCATTGCGATCAGTTTACTGGTGGACGTCTGGTGGTCAACGCAATTGGTCGCCGTTTTCTGGGGCAGCAGTTTACTCATTTTTATTGCAGCGTTAGCCATCACTAATCGCCAAATACTTTCGATAAGTTTACGCCTTGCGCTTATCGCAAGCATCGTGCTGATCCTGGTTATCCACGTTATTAAATTTGGCAGCAATTCATTCAGTGACGCCAGTTTATTGATCAATATTTTATTTGTTATTGCCTTAGCACTGCTGGGATTGGGGCTAGGACTGGGATCGACGTTAAATCGCCGTTCATTATCAAAGGAACAAGAAAACGCAGTAACTGAAATGCCTTCCGTTGCGGATTAAGCCTCCGATTTATTGTTGCAATTAACCCCCTACTTAGAAACCACTGTTTAGAGACTCATTATGCAATTCAAAGCATTTGCCCTGGCACCATTGTGCCTTGCCATTAGTGTAACAACCCAAGCACAGGCTACCGCCGCAAAAAAGAAACCAGCAGCAAAAAAAGCTGAATACGCCATTGAAGAAATATTTATCACCGGTGTGCGCGACAATCGCACCAGCAAGGGCGCCACTGGCTTGGATCTCACACTCAAAGAAACACCGCAGTCCATCAGCGTCATCTCGCGCGAATTAATGAATGATTTCGGTGTTAACAACCTAAATGATGCGTTGAAGCTTGCTACCGGTATTCAGGTGGAAGCCTGGGAAACCAACCGTACCAATTACATGTCGCGCGGTTTTGAAATTAAGAACACTCAGATCGACGGCGTAGGCATGCCCAACAGCTGGGGTATCGTGACTGGCGAAATGGATACCTTCGCCTACGAAAAGCTGGAAGTTATTCGCGGCGCTAACGGTTTATTAACCGGCGTCGGCAATTCATCCGGCACCATCAATTATGTACGCAAGCGCCCCACCAATGAACAGGAAGGCAGCCTTGGCGTGAGTGCAGGTTCATTTGATTTCCGTCGCGTACAAGCGGATTACTCAACACCATTTACCGAATCTGGTGAATGGGCAGGCCGGGTAGTCGTTGCCGCCGAAGATAAAGATTCCTGGTTGCGCGGCTACGAAAATGACCGCGTCTTTTTGTACGGTGTTGTCGATGGGCAGCTCACGGAAAACTCTACCTTGACGACCGGCTTTTCCCATCAGAAAAATGAATCCAAGGGTAATATGTGGGGCGCGTTGGTATTGACCTACACCGATGGCACCCAGGCAGAATTCCCGCGCGACAGTTCAACGGCGCAAAGTTGGACTATGTGGGACACACGCAATGACAGTGCATTTGTAGAGTATGTTTACAATTTCTCCAACAGCTGGAATGCAAAAGCCACTTATAACTACCGCGAATCCGAAAGCATGGACAAATTATTTTATGTGATTGGATCTATCGATAAAGAAACCGGCTTGGGCTTAATGGGTTGGCCAGGTAATTGGCCAGATGAAAATAAAGAAGATCTGGTTGATCTCGCTTTAAATGGTACCTTCGATTTAGGCGGGCGCGAACATCAACTGGTTTTAGGTTATAGCTACAGCGATAGCGAATACTATTCGTCGCAACGCCCCCACGCGGCAACCGAACCCGCTGCCGGGCCATTGCCAGTATTTCCCTATGACTGGGACGCAATCCCGGAACCTCAGTGGGGCGCTAAAATATTGCAAGGCGCAACCTTCCAAAATCTGGAACGTATTTATGGTTCAGTTAAATTAAGCCTCACTGATTCGCTCACCGGTATATTGGGCTTTAACCAAGCGGAATATTCGCGTGACGGACAAAGCTATGGCGCACCTTTTGATCAAACAGAGCGCGAACTTAGTCCGTATGTTGGGCTGACGTACGACATTACCGACAGTGTATTGGTTTACGCAAGTTACTCGGATATTTACCAGCCACAAGATCAAAAAGATTTTAATGAGCAATATCTGGCCCCTTCGCAAGGCGTTAATTACGAAGTTGGCGTGCGCTGGGAACTGACTGAAAACCTGATGGCAACACTCGCGCGCTTTAAAGCCGATCAAAAAGACCTGGGTACTTACGCTGGGCTCAACGACAAAGGTCAATATTATTACGCGGGTGTAGATGTTTATTCTGAAGGTACCGAGCTGGAATTGATTGGCAGTTTCACCGAATATGACCAGTTAGTTTTAGGTTTAACGTCGCTCGATCTTGAAGGCGAAAGCGGACAAGACATTTATAAATGGGTACCGCGTGAGACGGCGAATATCACTTACTCGTCACAACTACCGAGTCTTCCTGCATGGCAATTAGGTGCCGGTATTCGCTACCAATCCGATATCCAGAAAGACGGCACCCTGCTTAAACAATCCAGTTACACCACTATTAATTTATTCGCCGCGTGGGATGTTACTGATGCATTTGATATCCAGCTTAATGCCAATAACATCACCGATGAAAAATATCTGACCTCGCTGTACAACGTCGGCTACTACAGTGCACCAGCAAATTTTACCATTGGTGCAAATTACAAGTTCTAACTACCAAACTATGCCAGAGTCTTCACGACTCTGGTGTTGTATGCACCTTGATAAATTTCAAGTTTTGCGCCGACAAGCTTTCGCGCGAAATAGGTTCGCCGCGCAAAATGACCCAGTTAATCGCATCGTAAGCAGTAATATCTTGCAGGGGATTTTTACCAAGCAGTAATAAATCTGCCTGCTTGTGCGTCGCTATGCTGCCAATCTCCCGCTCCAGGCCCAAACGTTTAGCGTTGCCAATAGTCAATGCTTTAAACAAATCCACTAGCGGGATTCCCATTGCTTGCCACCGATCCATTTCCATTCGACCATTCAAACCAGGAAACTGGGTATAAATTGGACCGCTTGGGGTGTCGCTGCCGAATATCAATAACGCATGTTGGTTTAGCGGCTGGCTTACTTGCTGGACACGGGTTAGTAGTGGTTGATAAACCGTTTTTATTTGCTGGTATTTTTGTTCGTCTGTCAGTGACGCGGTTTCACCCAGGTAACTGCCAATCTCATTTTTCATCCACTGCCCCGCTGGCGTTTGATACCAGTCAATTAATTTCCCGGGCATATAATGGCGCAGGCTGGGCTGGTGAAAAAAAGCGGGGTTCAACAACTCCTGCTCCCCGTAAATAACCTGTACTGAAGGCTGCACGGCAATCTTTGCGTCAATCAAGCGCTGTGCAATCCGTTGCAACTCACCCGGCGTTGTCGCTGGTGGCGCATTCCATAAACCATGCACCAACATATCCACGCCGGTTGCCAAAGCAAACTCGTAAGACTCCAGCGAATTGCCGTGCAGAAAAACCGGTAGCTGCTTTTTATGCGCTTCAGCCACCAGCTCACGCACTATGGCTTCACTGGGAACGGGTAAGTTTCTGACCTTGCCAAAGCCTTTTTCATAAAAAATTTTCGCGCAGCGCGCGCCGTCCTTTTGCATGGCTTCGATTAGATGGGCAGGCGTGTGCGCAGCTGGGTCTGCCAACTCCGTCGAAGGATGCGCATGGCGGTCATGTAAAAAATAACGCGCCACATCCACCTTTTGTAACGCCTCTTCAGGAATTACTGCTATAGGATAACCCTTGGGAATGGGCGCCGGCGCACAATAATGAGCACGAGGAGCGAGGGGCTGCTGGTTCCAGCTGTCGATAAACGCTTTGGTATTTACTAGATCCAGCAGCGTGGTAAACCCGGCATAAAGGTAACTTTTTGGGATTTGTGCCAACGCCTCCTGATAAAAATCCGAATGCGCTAACTCACCATCAGGAACCCCCGGCACGCCGCGCAAGTGAACATGGCTATCAATCAAGCCGGGAATCAAATACTGCCCGTGCCCATCGATTACCTTATCAGCCGTAAACTCCCGGGTTCCAATCGCTTGAATTTTGCCGTGACGGATCAATACGTTCTGTGGTTTTTTGCTCAGTGTTGCGTCGGCATTCACCAGAGTGACCGCACGAATAACGAGCGATTCAGAATCATGGTTATTGGCTTGCGCCCTCACAGAGAAGAGATTAATCAGACTGCAAACAAGTAAAACGAGGTGACTGCTTTTCAGTTTCGTCATTTCCGGCTCCATCAATTAAACACAATGTTGATGCGGATTTTGGTAATAAACCCTAGGGGTAACGACCTGAAACGCGATTGAGGACCCGAAAATAGGTAAAATCGACTCAAATCCACCAAAAAAACTACCTTGTGCTTGGGAATCGGCATGCAAGAAAGCCTTATACACATTTATTTATCGGCCGCGATTCTGTGTTTGTTGTTGGCCCTGGGTTTTTTAATTTCACCCAAATTGCAAACCCGGCCCTCCCGTTTGCTGGGTATTAACTACGGACTTTATGCATTGCAGAATTTTTTGGCGGTGCTGATCCTGAGTTTTGGATGGGAGCTGGCGATACTTTTAAGGGCCACCATCGCCATGGCTCTGGGTCCGGCGATTTACTTTTATTACGCGAGCCTGGTAGGCGAAATTCGGTCAGCAAAAATCCGCATCCTGCATTTTTTGCCCGCACTCTTTGTACTTGTGCTCTGGTTATCGAAAGCGCCCCTGCTTTGGACAATTGATTATTTCATTATTGGCAGTTTCACACTCTACCTGGTCGTGGTGATTCGTTTGCTAATAGGTGCCAGGGTTCGCTTGGCCCCACTCGGACAATTGGCCGATTCCGCCTATCGGTGGTTGTTTGTACTTGGGGTATTGATCGCTATTAATCTGGTTGTGGAAGTTAGCGCATATGTGGAAATACGCCATGGTACTAATCCCTCCAACTCTATTTCTGTTTTAATTGGCTCGTCGATTTTTTTACTTTTCCATATCATCACCCTATTAATGGTGATTATTCGTGCCCCATTGTTGGAATGGATGCACGCATTGCAAGACCTGCGCTCTAGCAAAGTAAAAAATCTGGGGGAGGATGAAGCCAAAGCCATTTTCGAACGTTGGGAGCGTGTCGTTATGGAACGACAACTCTATAAACAGGAAGGTGGTATTACGCTGGATCAGGCGGGTCGAATCCTGGTGATTCCCGCCCGTCAAATATCCCAGGCGATTAACCGCATCTATGGCGGCAGCTTCTCTCAATACCTCAATGATTGCAGAGTGAAAGCGGCGCAGAAATTATTAATCGAAGCGGAACAAATGCCCATCACCACACTTATGCTGGAAGCGGGATTCAGCACCAAATCCAACTTCAACAAAGAGTTTCAGCGAGTCACTGGTGTTTCACCCAGTGAATACCGCAAGCAACAGCAAGAACAATAAATCGGTGTAATTTTTTATTGCTTAAAGCCTTTGCCCACCACATAAACCTCACGCGAGCGCGGGCGTGACGCGGCAGGCTTGCGGATTAATACTTTCTCAAAAGAGGTTTTTACCTCTTTGATGTATTCATCGCTGCCTTCACCCTGAAATACCTTGGCAACGAAATCGCCTTTGGGCTTTAACACACGACGTGCCATGTCGAGGGCGAGTTCAACAAGGTACATAGACGAGGCTTGATCGACCGCATCTACGCCGCTGATATTCGGAGCCATATCAGAGATAACTACATCCGCTTTGCGCTCACCGAGTTTTTCCATAATCTGGTCGAATACAGCTTCTTCGGTGAAATCACCCTGAATAAAATCCACGTGTTCCAATGAATCCATCGGCAGAATATCCGAAGCGACTACCCTGCCCTTTACCCCCACCAAACGCCCGGCAATTTGCGACCAACTGCCCGGCGCCGAACCCAGATCCACGACCAATGCACCGGGGCGAATCAATTTATCCTTATCGTTCAGCTCGATCAGCTTATACGCCGCGCGCGCGCGATAGCCGTCAATCTGCGCTTTTTTAACATAAGGATCATTGACGTGTTCGTCCAACCAACGGTTACTACTTTTGGATCTGGCCATGGAGTAAAACTCAATAGAGAAGCGGAAAACCACAGCATTGTAAGGGGTTGATAGCGATAAAACAAAAAGCATCGCGTTATAACCATATTTTCCGAATCCAATAAAAAAGGGGAGCCGAAGCTCCCCCTAACTCACGCAACACAAACTGTTATTAGAACAACTTA
>JACCED010188632.1_pt1 | contig 23346 bp, 23 predicted proteins | sample 7455021 | NCBI WGS metagenome assembly JACCED01 (sample SAMN15323456, study PRJNA562643) | freshwater metagenome | isolation source: river surface water | place: USA:Blue River Watershed | collected 2017-08-19
AGGAGCCCGTCGTGGAGCCCGTCGAGGAGCCCGTCGTGGAGCCCGTCGCGGTGCCTGTCGCGGTGCCTGTCAGGCGCACCTTCGCGGAGGTGGTTGGAAATGTGGTCGGAGCAGTTCAGGAGGTGGTGGAGACCGCTGCGGGTTTGCCCGAGGGTCCTTCGCCTCTTGAACTGCTTATTCTTCAGTCGGGAATGACGCGCAACGGAAACGACGCGCTGACTCTGACTGGTGGACACAACGACCCCAAGTACATCATCGACACCCTGGGTAACTGGGAGAAGGCCCCTGGCCAGAACGGTGGCTATGCGAGCATGGTTGCTAGCATGGGGGAATACCACCTGCGCACTGCCCTGAAGTGGTACGTCGAGACCGATAAGGGTCGCGAGCAACCGTGGGTTGGGTGCATCGGCAAGAAGTTTCCCATGCGGTACCTGCTCACCATGTGCCAGATCTGCAACACCGCGACCAGCGACGAGGAGCGTATCATTCGCGCAGTGAACTTTTGCGCAGAGAAGAACATCCCGATGTGGACTTCCGGGGAGTACAACTATGACTACCTGGTTCCCGACGGATCAAAGCGCACCGGGCATGTTTTCATGCTCATGCGCCTGATGGGAGTGGTGGTCTTCCTGCACAACAGGAGCAAGCCGAAGAAGACGAAGGCCTAGGAAGGCATAGTCGCTGAGTAGAAAATCAGTTAAAAATAACTCATATGTTTAGACCGAAAGGTAGAGAAACATCGTTAGGCACGCGTTAGGTGGTACTATATGTTAAGGCATACATTAAAAATGGCAGACATCTTGGAAAGACGAGACATATGTTTAGACTGAAAGGTAGAGAAACATCGTTAGGCACGCGTTAGGTGGCACTATATGTTAGGGCGTACATTAAAAAACGGCAGACATCTTGGAAAGACAAGACAAATGTTTGGACTGAAAGGTAGAGAAACATCGTTAGGCACGCGTTAGGTGGTACTATATGTTAGGGCGTACATTAAAAAAACGGCAGACATCTTGGAAAGACAAGACAAATGTTTGGACCGAAAGGTAGAGAAACATCGTTAGGCACGCGTTAGGTGGCACAATTACTGGCACAGGATTTATCCAGTGGCACTATATGTTAGGGCGTACATTAAAAACGGCAGACATCTTGGAAAGACAAGAATAAAGGCAACATTATATCTACAGATATAAAATGGATTAACGACCCTTCCTTTGTGAGTTATAAAAAATAAAATTGAAATAATATAAAATTTATATTATAATAAAAAAATAAAAAATATTTTGAGCACTTAGTTAAATTTAATTATTTTATTTTTAATGAATTCATTTTTATCAATAAATTCATCATCTTTTATAAAATTCTTTGTAAAAAATTTAATGTCAATAATATAATCAATCATAGATTCTAATCTTGAAATATCAGATTTTAATTCTAACATATGACCATCTAAAATATTATATAAATAATAATGAATAGAATCTTCATTTTTTTTATTATTTTCTTTTTCTTTCTCTTTTTCATCTAAGTGCTTAATCTCTTTATTCATTTTATCAATATTCAGTTTAAAATCTATTATATCTTTTTCCATTTTCATATACATTCTTTCCAATGTATAATTTCTAATAATGTCATCATGATGTATTTTTTTTTTAGTTTTACCATCATTAAGAATAATACCATATTTACTTTCACCTTCATATATTTTTTTTATAATACAGTTATTATAAACATCATCATTAACTAATATATCAATAATATGTTCAATTTGATGTGCTGGAGATTCGTTACAATCAAAATTCATTTTCATAGCTTCAACAAACATCATTTGTTCTTCATTTTTTTTTATTTTTTTGTTTAATTCTTTTATTTTTTTTTCATAATCTTCATCTAACTCATTAATATTAAAATTCATTAAATCAAAAATTAAATTATTCTTTTTTTTAGCTTTATCTTTTTTATATAAATACATATAAACTGCTAATTGAATTTTATGTTCATCTTCTAGTTGAGATACACATTTAAATTCCCAAATATTATTATTATCTATACAATCAATAATACCAATCATTTTTCTATTTTTTAATTCAGGATTTCGCGAATTCATATTATTTTCAATTTCAAATTTAACTTCAGTATTTAATTTATTAGATACTAATTTATCTAATCTTTCCATACATAAATCTAAATTTTCTTTTGATAACCAATCATATTTTTGAATTTGATTTACCTTAAATATATATCCAGTTTTTAAACTATTCCACAAATTTGATATATATAAAATATCTTTTGATTGTAAATTTTTAAAATCTATTTTTTTTAATAAAACTAAATCAGGATTTTCTTCTTCATTAGTTTGTTTTATTTTAGGACCTTCCGAAAACAATGATTTTGATGCTGAAGATTTATCTTCTATACCTCCTAATGAATCTTTACATCTATCAAATATAGTCATTTTACCTTTCTTAATAAATTCAAAATATGTTGGTATAGCAATTCCAGTTATTTCACTAACACCTTCATATAAATTTTGTTGTTTTGTTTTTAATGGTATATTTATTTTTGTTTGAGGTTCTTGTTTTACTTCAATATCAAAAAAAGTTAAACATTTCTGTAAAACTTCAACAGGTAAATGTTTAATTAAATCAGTCACATTTGTATCAATATTCTTTTCACTTTTCTTTTTTAAATGAAGTCTATCACTTTCAAATATACTATATTTTTCTAATTTAGTTTTATCTAAAAAAGGCATAAAATCATTTTGATAATGATGAATTAATATTAATTGTTCTTGAGCACGAGTACATGCTACATAAATTTCATTAGGACATACTGCAGGATTCACATCTTTATTATAAAATTCAAAATAAGATTTATCCATATTAAATACAAAAACAACTTTTCTTTCTAAACCTTTAACCTGATGAAAAGTAGAAAATACAATTTTTCCATTTAATAAATCTTCATCTAATTTTTGTTCATCACTAACTGGAACAAATATAGGAATACCATTTTCGGATAATTTATTTGCTAAAATTCTAGCAGGCGATTGTTTACTTTTTAAAGAAGGTGCTAAAATAAAAATATCATCATAAATATAACCATTGTATAAAAATCGCATTACCTCTTCAAAAACTTTATCATCATTATTTTTTTTTGATTTATAAAAATTAAAATCAGCTGCAAAATCTCCAAAAGTATCACAAATAATATATTTAGGTTTATTATTTGATTTAAGTGCTTTTAATCTTTTTTCACCTAAAAAACATTCATTTAAAAAATTTGCCATTTCATTTGTTATTCTAAAACTATGAGATAATTTATGTAGTTTCCAATAATTATCAATATATAAATTATTAAAAATTCTATTTCCTAAAGTGATATATCTTTCATCAGCGTTGTTAAATTTAAATATAGATTGATTTTTATCTCCTAAAACACATAATTTAATTTTTTGATTATTATCTTTTAAAATATGACAAACTAATTCATAATATAAAGGACTCATATCTTGAGCTTCATCTAAAATAATTTTTTGATAATTTATTAATTTTTTAGGTTTTAAATCATCTTTTTTCATTAATTGAATCATTTTTGCATCTGTTATACATTCATGATCATAATATTTTACACAAAAAGAATGATATGAATGTACTTCCATATTATTAATTCCTAATAATTCAACTTTACATCTTGTTTCCATTTTTAATTTAGCATTATATGTTAATAATAAAATATTTTCTTCATTATAACATTTTGCAATATGTAAACATAAAGTAGTTTTACCACTTCCTGCCACAGAATCAACAATAATATTATTATCTTTTAAAGATAATATTGCCTCAATTTGTTCTTCAGATGGATTATTTAATTTATATTCGTTTAAACTCATTATTAATTTTTATTTTTTATCTATATTATTATATTTATTTTTTATCTATTTTATTACTAATAAGTTTTTTAAGTCGAATTAAGAACCCCTTTTTTCTTCAAAGAAAAAAGCCGTTCACGGGAAAAAAGAATAATTTATTTAATTCAATAGTGTTTAAAGAAGTTTTTTTCAAATAAAAAAATGTTTTTTTTAAAATAATTATTGCTATTAAATAAAAAATTGAAAAAATAGATATCAAATTAATAAAATTAACTTATTTACAAAAACAAAAAGATATAAAATGAGACGAAGTACTCGTGAACGTAAAACAAGTAGAGTTTTCAAAGAAAAAAGCTATGATATAGCATATGAATATTTAGAATCAAGTGAAGAGGAAAGTGAAGAAGTTGAAAGTTCAGAAAGTGATGAAGAGAATGGACGTAAATCACCAAAAAGTGTAAAACGAAAAATAGAAAATGTTGAAGTGAGTACTACTAAAAGAAGAACAAAAATAACAAAATCTAGTAGTTTAAAGTACTCAGGGAGTATAGAATATTATGCTATAAATGATTTAAAAACAACACAATTATTTGAATTTACAACAAATAGTGAAAAAGGATATCATTTTGAGACAAATAAGTTTAGTATTAATAATTTTGCTGTAGGTAATTATATTTATTTTTTCATTAAACACTCTTTTCCTACATTTTATGATTTTATATTTAAGATTATACCGAATGAAAATAAAATTGAAGTTCTTGATAAAGTATTTAATATTTATCCTCCTTTTAATGAGGATTTTAAAAATGATTTTGTTAAAACATATATTAAAAAAGAAAGTAAAGAATATCCAGGTGTAAATGCTATATTTTCATCTAGAGCTGAAAATCATTTGGAATTAATTTTTAAAGATATTAATAGTGATAAACCTTTTTGTACTTTAAATATTGAAAGTAATGAAGTTATTTAGATAAATGAAAAAAAAAATGATTTTAATCTTATATCAACAATATATATATTTATAAAATAAAATAATAATAATTAAAAAAATGAAAATAGCATTATTTGGAAAAATGGCTAGTGGAAAAACCACATTGTCTAAATATATTCAATACTATTTAGATAGTAAATATGATATTCATTTAGAAAAAGTATCATTTGCAGAAAAAATTTATGATATAGCTTATGATTTATTTGATATGAAAGAAAAAGATAGAAAACTCCTTCAAGATATTGGTCAAAAAATGAGAGAAATAGATGAAAATATTTTTACAAAATATACATTAAAAAAGTGTAATGGTAAGAATGTTATAATTGAAGATTGTAGATTATTAAGTGAATTTAATGAACTTAAAAAACATGATTTTATAAAAATAAAAATTCATATATCAAATGATTTACAACTAGAAAGATTAAAAAAATGTTATCCAGAAACCTTTGAACAACATCTTAAAAATTTAAATCACAGAAGTGAATTAGAACTTCTAAGCACTTCGCTTATAAATGATAATGAATTTGATTTAATTATTAATGCTGAAGATGGTGATAATATTTATCAATTAGTCAAAGATTATTTAGACTCTAAGTTAAATTAAATAAAAAATAATTATTATTTTAGTATATTTTTTACATTTTTTTTGTTTTAATAATATAATTTAATTAATTTTTATGATATTTGAAGATTATATAACAGGAGAAAGAATTCAATTATTATGTGACATATTTGTTGGTCAAGATTATGATTTTAATTATAATCCATTAATAAAAAAACAAGAACAAACAAAACAATTAAACATCAATCAAATTAATCAATCTTTTTCAAATCCAAAAATTATTTTTTTATATACTCATTATTTACCAAATTTAATTAATATTATTGAATATTTTCAAAATCCATTTATTTTAATTTTACATAATTCAGATTTTGAATTAAATGAATCATATTTATCAATAATAAATCATCCAAAAATTATTCATATTTTCTCTCAAAATTCTATTTTATCACATTTAAAAGTCACTAATTTACCTATTGGTATAGCTAATTCAATGTGGAAACATGGAGATTTATACTTTTTACATTTAATAAATATGCAAAATAAAAATATAAAAAATAATTTTATTTATTTACAATTTTCTTTAAGTACCTATGAAAAAAGAAAAAATATTTTAAATAAATTAATTGAAAAAAATATAGAAGTACAACCTAATTTAGAATATTTACAATATTTAGATTTATTGAGTACATTTAAATATTGTATATGTGCTAGAGGGAATGGTATTGATACTCATAGATTTTGGGAATGTATATATTTAAATGTTATACCTATATGTGAAAAAAGTATTTTTACAGAAAATTTAAAAAAAGAATATAAAGATATAATATTATTAGACTCGTTTGATGATTTAAATATTGATTTATTAGAAAAAGATTATAAATATCCTGATTTTAAAAAACCTTCATTAACAAATATAAAAAATCAAATAAATCAATTTGTGGTTTCTGTTATATAATTATTTTTTTTATATAATTATTTTCAATAATATTTTCATTTGAAGATAAAAATAATTCTAAATTTTTTGAATGTATATGTAAATTAAATACTTCTATAAAATTATTATTATCTATTAAATAAGGTTTCCATAAACCATTCATTTTTAACCATTTAAAATTAAAATTAGAATAATTTATTAAACAAGATTCATTTATAAAACCACTTGAATCTTTAATACTTGCATTTTTAGGATCAATACCTCCTAAAAATTGTCCAATAGCTGCTCCATCAAATATACCATTAAACAAATTATAATTTTTATTAAATTCTATTAAAATATTATTTTCATTTCTTGATTTATCAATTAAATTTAATTCAAAATGTAAAATAGGTAAATTAATAATATTATTTTTATTTTCTAAATAAGAACGAGCTAACCACATCATATCATTTTCATCATTTTTTAAATTATTTAATATTTTTTCTAAAATTCTAAAATCTTTAATATATAATAATCCAGGTATACATCGATTGATATGATCCATTATTAAAAAAAGATTTTGATTTAAATTAATATTATTAAATAATTTATCTAAATTTGTATAGAGCATTACATCATTTTCAATATGTATAATATTTATTTTATTATATTTTTTCATATATAAATATATATAAATAAAACGAGTAAAACAATGAATCCAAAATCCATTTCTAAAATCTTTTGATAAATTTGTTGATTTATTAAAATCATCAATTAAATTTTTATCAAATTCATTAATATCGATTAAATTTATATCTGAAGGGTATTTATCAAAAAAATCTTTTTCAGTTATAATTGTTATATTATTATTATTAAATAATTTTAATTGATGAATATTATATAATATATATTCTTGAAAATTTCCTATATTTACTAATACTATTTCCATTATAATTTAAATAATTAATTTTTTATTATAAATTTTATAAACTTTTTAAACTTAGTTTTAAGCTATTATACTAATTCTTCTCTTCCTCAATAAAATTTTTATCTTCATTAAGTATTTTCATTATAGCACTTTCATCCATTCTTGATACCATCTCTTCACCTCTCTTCATAAAATTAAGATAATCTTGATAGATAGGTTGATAAATCGCATGACAAGGAAGTAAAACTTCTTGAATTTTTGCCTTAATCTTATTTCTATTTTCCATATCTTGATAATAAATATAGTGCTTAATAAATTCGGGATTTTTTCTCAATTCCTCTAGTTGCTCTTGTGTACTAATATTCTTCATTAAATGGTGAGGATATACACAAATACTAAAATAATTATCCATAAAACGATAAGGAAGATTGTTATATTTAGATTCTTCAGTTTCAATTAATGAATTTCCATAATAAGATTGACTGTACTTTATCTTCAATTGTTCAATAAAGTCATGTGAAAGTTCAATACCCATATTTAATAAATAATCTTTCTTTAAAATATCTAAAACAGGTTCCATAACGCTTTCAATTACTAATAGAAAAGATTTATTTACAGTATTAAATCGGATATCCTGTTCCTGAAGTAAATTTGTAAAAGTGATGATGTCATTAGCACTCATTTTTATGTTTTTACTTTAAACGTATATTTTTATATACGTTTATAAAACAAAAAAATAATTATTAATATTTTTTTTTCAAATTTTTTTAATTATCTAATTTCATAAAATCAAACATTTTGTCTAATTCATTTGATTTTAAAGATATTGTTTTACTATTTTTACGTATAAGATCATGAATTTTACTTGTATAATTAATATTATCTGTTTTAATATGATATAAAATATCATTATCTTTTTTCATAATTTTTAGATGTGTATTATCCTCAAATTCATAATGTAAACATTGATTTGTCTCCGAAAATGATACTAATGACTTTAAATCTCCATCATTTATTCGAATAACTTGTTCTTTTAACGGATTATTTTGTTCCCCAACTTGTCCTGATACACCAATTAAAATATTGTGTGGTTCAGCGGCAATTATCCGGTCAATAGTCATACGGGGATATATTTTGTTACTTGAATTTCCCATTTTAGAATTTATAATTTATAATTTATAATTACTAATTATATTTTTTTAAATATAATTTATATTCATTTTTTTGTTTTTAAATTGTTTTTAATTTTTTATATAATTTATTCATATTTTTAAATACATTTTGCAATTGAGAATAAAGAAAATCAATTTTTTGATTAGTATTTTCATATAAAACATTATCTTCTAAAATATCGCTACAAATTGAATATTCTTCTTCATCATAATTATTTTCAATCAAATAATCAAAATCATGAAACCCACTATTGTTTAAATCATTTATTAAATCATTTATCATTTCTTGACGTTCATCAATTGTTAATAATGACCATAAAAATTTGCATTCAATTTTCTTGTATTCAATTTTATTTCTATTAGGATCATTATGAACAAAAATATTTCTAATTTTATCATTTTGTTTATTTTTGAGAATAAATGATCTATTTTTAACAAAATCAATAAATTCTTGAGTTGTACCATTTAAATGTCCTTTCATACCAACTTTATCTTGTATAAAACAATCAATATTATTTGATAACCAATTAAGAGATTCAAGTTCAACAAATTCATCATTAGTATTTCTAATTTTACGTTCCGAAAATTCGTAAAGTTGAATAATATTATTATAGGAAGATATAAAATTTTCTATATCTTTCAATAATGATTTTTTTTGAGGTTTATATGAATATTTAAATATTTCATATCTAATATCTGATGAAAGTCTATTTAACGTAGCCATTTTTAAATTTATATAAATAATATTAAAATTAATAATATTTTTAAATTATTATTCATTTTTTTTTGTTAAAAATTGATAGTAAAATTTTTAATAAATTTAATTTATTAAATTATTATTGTCACATAAAATGAATCTTATTCTTCTTTTTGTACGCATTTTTTGCGTGGCTATTTTGGCAAGAACATATCTTGCTCTTAAAGAGGAGAAGAGGAGGCGTTTAGAAGCAGATGCTAGGTATGCAAAGAGTATCATTGAAGAGTTAGATGATGATAGTTAAATAAACATCATTATATTTATAAAAAATATTAGTTAAAATAATCAAAAATTTAAATAAATAAACTGAACTTAAAAAAAAATGGATATAAAAAATATGAAAAAGAATAAAATGAAAGAAAAGACTATTTTATACCAAGAAGAACAAAAAAAGATTGTTGATGAGATTGCAAAAATATTAGATATACAAAATAAAGAATATTTAGTGCTATATGAAATGGACAAAGATACAGAAATGCAAAGAAAGATTATAGCATTAATTCCAGAGATTAAAAAGTTTTTTAGATATGATAAAATTAATGGAGTAAAAGATGCAGAAAATACAAATAGAGCATATTTATCTATTATTAAATGTTTAACAAAAGATTATTATGATATTACAAAAAAAAGTTATACTCGAAAGATTGATGGAGAAACAATTTATTCAAAGAAATATATTTTTAATCCTAAAAAATAGACTTAAAGAAAAATAAACTATTATATTTAGTTTAATTATTTAAGAAATTGATTTTTTGAAATGAGTATATACGAAGAAGTAAAAAAAGTTGAAGAATGGAAATATTTAAATGATGAAAAAATATATAAAATTTATAATGATGGAAGAATTTATTCAAAAATAACAAATGCTTTTCTTGTTTTTACATTAATTAAACGTTCAAACTTACTTCAAACAAGTGTTTTAATAAACAATAAAAGAGAAAAATTTTATGTACATCGTTTAGTTTATGAAAAATTTATAGGTAAAATAGATAATAAAAAAGTAATTATCTTTAAAGATGGTAATTATAAAAATTTAAATTATGAAAATTTAAAACAAGTTGGAAGGAGTGAAGGAGAACATGGTAAAAAAGAAATTAAATATGACAAAAATATTTGGAAAGTTATTAAAGGATATGAAGATAGATATATAGTAAATAAAAAAGGTGAAATTATGTCATTATTAACTGGAAAAATTATGATAAGAAATTTAAAATATGAACAATCATATGAAACAGTTTTATTATTAAATAAAGAAAGTAAAAGGAAACAATTTTTTGTTCATCATCTTGTTTATTTTACATTTATGGATATGAATTTAGAAGATAGAGCAAATAAGGTTATTGATCATATTGATAATAATAGACAAAATAATAATTTTGAAAATTTGAGATTAATAACTTATAAAGAAAATAATGAAAACAGAAATATTGTAGGTAATAATTTTGAAATGCTTGATCAAAGTAAGGTTATTATAAAATATGATGATTTTAGAAAAATTGAAAAAAAATATAAAAATTTTGATTTTTCGTCTTATGCAGTCAATAGTTATGGACAAGTAAAAAATATAAAAACTAATAATATTCTTAAATCTCATTTTGTATTAGATTATGAACATGTTGCTATAAGATGTTCAAAAGAAAAAAAAAATCATAGCATTCGAATTCATCAATTGGTTGCTACAATGTTCTTAAATAATCCAAATAATTATGATATTGTACATCACAAAGATAGCAAAAGAAGAAATAATCATTTTTCTAACCTAGAATGGACAACATTAAAGCAAAATACAATTTATGCTTTAGGTAAAAAAGTATCTCAATATGATTTAAATGATGTTTTTATCAAAACTTTTGAAACTATGACAGAAGCAGCAAAAGCAATTGGAAATCCAGGTGGAAGAAGTCAATTAAGATTAGTATGTAATGGTGAAAGAAAAACTGCATATGGTTTTAAATGGAAATGGGTTAACTAAATTTTATAATTAATTAAAAATATTTTTAAAATTAAAAATTATCAAAATTATGATAATTTTACTAAATTAAAAACGAACTTAAAAAAAAATGAATATTTATATTTAGAATAAATAATTTATAAGAAAGAAATTTCATTAGCAAGAGATAAAATGAGCAGCAAGTACGATATTGCGATAGTAGCAGACACAAGTGGCTCCATGTCAAGTTGTTTATATCGCATTAAAAATAACATTAGAAGTATTGTAAAAGATTTATTTGAAAAAATCCCTGGTGTAAGAATTTCTTTAGGATTTTTCCAGGATTATAATGATGACTATGTATGGAAAGGGCAAGATTTTACTGTTGAACAAGAAGCTTTAATTAATTTTATGGAAAATTTAAATAATATTAAAGGTATTGAAGGTCCTCCTGGATGGTCAAGTCGCGGTGAAGGCTATCAAGAATGCATTGAAGATGCTTTTTACAGAGTTCATCAACTAAATTGGATATCAGATAGCAGCAGATCTTTAATCTTCATTTCTGATACTATCCCACATTCTCCTGAAGTAGCATTAAATGGTAGAAACTGGGAAGAAGAATTACAAAAGATTAAAGCGAGGGGAATTAATATTTATTCTGTATTTTGTAACAATTGGCAAAACAAAAAACATATTAAAGATTTCTATCGTAAAATTGCAGTAGAAACAAATGGTTACAATTTATATTTAGAACAATTTGCTCATGTCATAGAAATGATGATGGCTATTTCATTCAAAGCAATGGGACAAGAAAGACTTGAGACTTATGAAAATGAACTTCGAGTTAAAAACCAAGGAATGAACACAAATATGCGTCAAATGTTCGATGTTCTACTTGGTCGTCAAACTATTGAACAGATTGATGAACATAATAGGAATACTTATCATTATGTCCAAGATGTTGAAACTTCATCAACTACATCTTCAACAACATCTTCTAAAAGAGGAAGTAGAAAGAAGGATATTGATTATACACAGTTAACAGAAGCTGATTTTCAGAAGAAACCTTGTGCTCCATCTAGATTCCAAGTTCTTGATGTTTCAAATGATATTGATATTAAACAATTTGCAAGTGATAATGGTTTAACATTTTCAGTAGGAAAAGGATTTTATGAATTTAACAAACCAGAATTAATTCAAAAAGGAAAAGAGATTATTTTACAAGAAAAGAGTACTGGTAATTTCTTTGAAGGTCTTTATGCTAGAAAACTACTTAATCTAATTGATTATGATGAAAAGAAGCGAGTTAAACCATCAGATTTTGCAGAATATAATATTTTTGTTCAATCTACTTCGGCAAATCGCAAACTTATGGGAGGTACAAAATTCCTTTATGACCAAATTTAAAATTTAAAATTCAAAATGCGTTTATTTAAAAAAATTAAAATTAAATTAAAAAATTAAAAATTTATTTTTTTAGAAAATATAAATAAAATATAATTTATTTATATAAAAAAAGAAAATGTCACATAACATTCATGATAAATTTTTAAAAAAAAGTTTAAAAAAGCCTACTCTATGGCAAGCTTATAAATATTATGAAAGAAGAGCTTTAATTTATGGTGTCACTCGTGTTTCAATTAGTAAATATAAAAAATTATATTGGGAAAATAGAGCAAAATATGTTTAAAATAAATGTCTAATTATTTCAAATATTACAATAGATTCTCCAAATTTTTGAATATAAAAATTTATATTTTCTAATATAAATTTTGGTATTATATATATTATATTTTCATTTCCAAAATTATTTATTATTAAATAATTATTTTTTTTTATTAATTCTTCTCCAATAATTTTATAAAAATTATTATCAATATCTATTAAAGTTGAATTCATTTTATTTTTTACATTTTTTTATATTTAATTTTCTTTAAGTTTAATTACTTAATAATAACATATATAATTCATCATTAAAATTATCAATTTGATTTTTTTTATTTTGATTTTTATTATTTGAATTATCAAAATTATAAATTAAATTATTTTTAAAATTTTTTAGTTCATTCGATTTACTTAAATCAATTAAATTAAAAGATAAAAAATAACAAAAATTAGTTTTCATATCATATCTATTTATAAATGAATTATTATTAAACATTTTTTTATTTAGTTCTAAAATATAATAATATATTTTATTTATTATTAAATAAAAATTGATATTCATAATGAGACATCATAAAACAAATAAATAAAGGAAAATGAATAAATAACATATGTTTAATATCTTTATCTTCAAATTCTTTATTTTTACTATTTAATTTCAAATATTTATAAATAATAAAAATAATTATTCCAATAAATGCATATTTAATTTGTTTAGGATAAAAAATATAATAATAAATAAATATTGTTCCTAAAATTATATTGCTAATTAAATCAAAATAATAAGCTTTTGTTGAACCATTATAATGATAATAAATAGAAGTTAGATAAACAATAATTAAAGAAAATGCAACTTTATAATTTTTAAAATAAAAACCAACTAGTGCTGCTATTAAAAATAGATGTGAAGAGACTAATAAAATAGGATTACCATTATAAAAATTATTAGAACAAAATAAATTATCTTCAATTACATTTACTTTTTCCATTTCATTTTCCATATATTTTTTTACTCTATCTCTAAATTCATTGGGTGTTTCATTTTCAAAGGGTACAACTTCATCTAAAACTTTAAATGAATATAATTTTTTATCAACACTTAATAATTCATATAAAAAATTTATAAAAGATTGACCATTTTTCCAATTAATATAAGGGTTATATTTGATAATAACTGGTAAAATTGGTGTTAAAGGTAAAAATGCTCCTAATTTAAATTCTTCTAGAACGTTTTGATTATCATTATTTGAATATCCTCCAGCTGGAGCAATCATTAACATTCTTTCATCTGATTTTCTTTCATTTACAAAATCTTTTATTTTTTCAGAAGCTTTTGAATTTTTATTTACCATAATATGACCAATTCTTTTAGATAAAATATTATATGGAAAAACACAAGTATCTTCACGAACAACAATTTTTAAAACATCATTTAGTTCTTTGTAAATAATATATTGATCTAATATTGAACAATGGGTAAATACAAGAATACCTCCAGGTTTTGTTTTAAATTCTTTATATTTTCTAATATTTTCATTTTTATATATTGAGTCAGAATGAATATCAAATATTTTTAATATGGTATTTGACATTTTAGACCAACTATCTATTTTTGAAAATATACCACTTAAAGAAAATAATAATATTAATATCATCCTAATAAAAACAGTTTTAAATTCAATTAATCTATCAATATGTTTAATCATTATAAATCTAATTATAATAAAATAAATAAAAAATATTTTTAACTAATATATTATTTTGAATAATCAAAAAAATAATTTAATAACATCATTCCAATAAAATTAGGAAAATGAACATATAACATATGTTTTATATCAGCATCTTCAATATATTCTTCATTGTTTTCTTTAAACATTGTATTTTTTAAAATATTATTTATTATAAAAATAAATAAAGATATTCCAGTTATTATAACAGGAACATATATTTTTTGTGTTAAACATAAATAAACTAAGTAACCTCCCAATATTCGACTTGATACTTGATCTAAAATATTAAAATTATGTTCACCTTTCCAATGATATAATATTGATACAATATAAATACCAATCATTGGCCATGCAAGTTTATATTTTTTCATATAAATAGCTGTTAAACCAGCAATTAAAAATACATGAGATGAAGTTAATAAAACATTTGAACCAAAATATTGGTCACGAATTAAATTTTTATTTTCTTTTTTAACATCTAAATTTTTCATACCATCTTCCATAATTTTTTTTACTCTATCACGATATTCTTCTGGTGTTTCATCTTCTAAAGGATTAACTTCATCTAAAACTTCAATTGTGTATAATTTTCTTTTTTGATTAAATGTTTCAAATAAAATACTAAATAAAGATTGACCTTTTTTCCAATTAATGTAGGGGTCATATTTAATTAATATTGGTAAAATTCTTGTTTTAGGTAAAAATGCACCCATTTTATAATCTTCCATTTTATTTTGATCTTCACTATTTGATATTCCTGCATTAGGTGCAATTGCTAATAATTTTTGACCAGCTTTTCTATTTTTAACCATATCTTTTATAACTTCAACTGTGTTAGAACCATTTCTAAAAATGATGCCACCGACTTTTTTTAAAAATACATCAAATGGATAAATACAATGTTTTTCTAATGCAATAAATTGAAAACCTTCACCAAATTCATTAAATAAAACTAAATGATCATAAAAAGTTGAATGATGAAAAACTATTAAACCCTCTGGTTTTGATTTAAAATTTTCATATTTCTCAACATTTTTTTTCTTTACTTCACCGTGTGTATCAAATAAATATAATCCTAAACTTGTTAAATAACGCCAATTAGAATATACTAATCCTAATAAACAAAAAATAGCTATTAATATTAATCTTATAATATAAACTCCATATTGCAACATTTAGTAAAAAATATCTTATTAATATTTTTTATTTTATTTTAGCTATTTTTACTTATTTTTATTTTCAGATTTTTTAAAATCATTTTCAGTATCAATATCATCATCTTCATCTTCTTTCATTATATATCCATATATTCTATTTCCACTCATTTTACCATTTTCTATTATTTCATTTTTTATTATATCTATACATCCATTATGTAAATATGTAGGTTCAAATAATTGTCTACACTGGTTATACGGTTCTTCTATATCATTATATTTTTGAAAAATGGGAATTAAGTTTGTACCTTCCATATGATACATTTTATATGGTGTTTTTTCATATGGTATAATTGTTCTTAAACTATCATAATCTTTATAATTATTTAAAAAAGTTTGAATAGTATCTTCTAATAATTCTAAACTTCTATTTGGATAAGTCGGTCTTAAATGAATCCATATATCAGGTTTTGATATACTATTCTTTTCTAATTCTTCATTCATATGTTGAAAAACTTCTAAATCTGTGGATAAATCATCACTTATTTCTTTAGGTCTTAAACTTAAAATATTAGCTCCATAATCCGTTGCTATTTTGGCATATTCTTCACTATCAGTTGATACAAAAATATTTTCAGGTTTAACAAATTTAATACATTTTTGTGCTATTTGAATACTATGAACTAATAATGGAAGACCTTTATATAATTTTATATTTTTATGTTTTATTCCTTTAGAACCACTTCTTGCTGGTATTAAAACAAAAATATTATCCATTTTAATATAATATAATTAATAATATTAAATTTATTTTTATAAATAATTATACTTAGTAAAAAATAAAAAAAAAAATAATTAGATATTAATTTGCGCGAATTAAATAAGCATAAATAAAATATAATAATAATAAATTATAATAATTATTAAATTTATTATAAATAAATTTATGCAAAAACCCGCGCGCAATTAAATATTGGCCTCCATTACAGCAACTAAAGTTGCTTCCATTCCGGGCGGATTTTACCATTAAAATAATTTATTTTATAAATTAATATTTTATACAAAAATTATTTGCTATTTGGTTTTTGGTTTTTATTTTTTTTATTTTATAAAAATAGTATTAAAATGGAAAATAATAATTCAAATATGTTATTTGTTAAAGGAACTACTGATAATAATGAATTAGTTATTATCTCTTTTGCTGGAAATTATTTGTCAATAGGAGGAATACCACCCTTTGAGTATTTAAATTTTTTAAATAAATATTTTCCTGAACATGATAAATATTTTTTTATAGATACTAATAAATTATGGTATCATAAGGGTATTTCTAATTTGTCAACTGATATTGAATCAACAAATGATTTTATTAATAATATTTTACAAAAATATAAAAAAAGTATATTTATTGGAAATTCAGCTGGAGGTTATGCTTCAATTTTATTCGGTTCATTACTCAATATTGATAAAGTTATAGCTTTCATACCTCAAACTAATCTGATGAATCAAAAAAATGATAATTTAAATCAAAAATATTTAAATTTAAAAGAACATATAAATAATAAAACTAAATATTTTATATATGGTGATAATAAAATTTTAGATGAAAATAATCTTCATTGTGTTTCTCACTGTAAAAATTTAGAAAATATTGTTAATGTTCAAATTAATTATATTGAGAATTTAGATCTTCGTAAATTAAGAGATAATGGTGATTTATTAAATATTTTAAATAATATTATAATTTGATTTAAAAAAATTTTTATAATAATTATAAATTAAAAATGTCTCAAATTCCTTATAAAATTTTAAGTGAAGTCTCTGAACCAATTAACATAAGAATAACAAATTATATGACTAATTTGTTCAGAGGTATTGGTATCGCTTATTGTATTGAAAAAGAAAAATATATGCATTTACCTATAACATGGATGTTTCCAAGTATCTATTTAGGTTATCAAATATTTACTAATAAAGATTATATTAAAAAATTTATAAAAGAATAAACAAACCTGTTTTTTTTATTTTTTTTAAGTACTAATTTTTAAATAAATATAATTATATTTTAAAAAATAGGTTATAATGAACTTAAAATAATTATTTTATAAAATATAATATATAAAATTATAAAAATGTCTCAAAATAAAATTAAAGTTATTGCCGAAATCGGTATTAATCATAATGGTTCAATTGATTTATGCAAACAATTAATGCTTTTAGCTAAAGTATCTGGTTGTGATTATGCAAAGATTCAAAAACGCGAACCTGATGTATGTGTTCCTGAAAATCAAAAAAGTAAAATTCGTGATACTCCTTGGGGTAAAATGACATATTTAGAATATAAAAAACGCATTGAATTCTCTGAAGAACAATTAAAAGAATTATATGAATATGCAAATCAAATTGGAATTGAATTTTTTGCAAGTGTATGGGATTTACCCAGTGTTGATGTGATGGCAAAATTTACTAAAATAGGTAAAATTGGTTCAGCATCTATCACTGATTTAGAACTTTGTAAATATGCTCGTGAAAAATTCGATTATTTAATTGTTAGCACTGGTATGAGTACAGAAGAGGAGATTGAAAAATGTATTGAAGTATGTAACCCTGATGTTATTATGCATACAAATTCAACATATCCTTGTCCAGTTGAAGAATTAAATTTGAATTATATTCATCATCTTAAAAATAAATGGATTGGAAAAGAGATTGGTTATAGTGGTCATGAATATGGATTAGTCACAACATTTGCTGCTGTTGCAATGGGTGCTACATGGGTTGAAAGACATATTACTTTAGATAGAACAATGTGGGGAAGTGACCATAGTTCTTCAATTGAACCATCAGGAGTTATTAAATTGGTAAAAGGTATTCGTGATATTGAAAAAGCTACACAAACACCAGTTGGTGAAAGAGTACTTTTACAAGGTGAATTAGCAAAACGCGAATCATTAAGAAAGGTATAAATAAATTTTAGTTAAATAATAATCTTTTTTTTTAATAGAGATATAAAATGAATAGTCTTACATCAAATGAACCTACTTTTTTTACATCATATGAACAATGGTTTTTAGAATTAATTGAACCTATAATTCAAGTTGCTATTGCAAAATATGAAATAGAAATGTATAATAAACTAAGTAAAAAAATTTATAGATATAAAACATCTTTTTTCCCTAGAAACGCAGAAGGTACAATTAAAAAAAGAAAAATGGAACGAATTGCTAATATAGCAGAACTTCAATTATCAGGTTTTTTTAATTTTGATATATTGAATGAAATTTTACATGAACTTAATAAAAAATATCCAAGTTTTATATACAAAAGTACTTTTCAATTAGAAAAAGAGATGACAAATATACAAAAAAGAAAATATGGATTATTAAGATGGATTCGTAATAGTGAAAGATCTTTATATCAACTTTATCAAATGGAAATGATTAAATTAAATAATGGTAAAAGTATTCGACAAAAAAGAAATGAAAATAATTTAATAAATGAAAGTAATACTTCAAGACTAAAATTAACTAATAATTGGGTTGAATCAGTAATGGGAATTAAACCTGAAAATATTCAAAATGCATATAAAGGAACTTATGAAGGAACATTAGATCCATCATTTATAAAAAAAAGATTTACAAATGGTTTAAAAGAAAATAATTTTAATTTATCATTATATCATAAAAAAAAACATTTGAAAACAAATGAATGTAGTTATGATTTTGAAACAAGACATTCTGAAGAAGAAAAAACAGAATTTTTACAAGAAATTGAAAGAAAAAAAAGAAATAATTCTAATTTTTCAGGAAGATATGATTGGGATACTACTATTAATAAGTTAGGTATTAATCAATTATCTTTTTTAAAAACATCGAATAGAGGAAATACATTAGAAAATTATATAAAAAATAAACAAAAAAAAGCACTTGAAAATTTAATCAATTTATATTTAATGCCTATTAAAGAAAATTATACAGATGTATTTTTATTATATAGAGAAAATATTATGATGTGTATATCTTTTTTATTATATGATAATAAAACAAATATAAATATAAAAAAATTAAAAAAAAAAGGTGAAGGTTCATTTGGAAAAACATATGAAAATGAAAAAAATAATAAAATTTATAAAGAGGAAAACTTAAGAATAATGACTAATTATGAAAAAACACATATTAATACAACAAAAATATTTAAAAGTTATCCAATAAATAGTTATTTATCTACTCAAGTATTATTTAGTTATATGATACAAAAATATTTATATAATTTAAATAATAATTTTGTACCTGATATTGATAATATTCAATTTTTTTATAATGAAAATAAAAATTTAAGAAATCAAAGTATAGCAATAAAATCAATAACAAAAATGAATAATGCAAAGTTGACAAAAACTGAAAATAATATATTAAAACCATTTTTATATTCGATGAATTTAAATGAAATAATATTTGACAAAAAATTAAAATTATATACTAAATATAACTTTGTAAAATTTATATTAAAAATTATTATTAAAATGTGTGATATTTTAAATTATTATCAAGAAAAATGTTTTTTTGTTCATCGTGATTTTCATCCTTATAATATTATTGTAAATTTTAATTTAAAACCAAATAACAATATTGATATTGATAATTTTCAAGTAAAATTAATTGATTTTTCACTTTCATCTATTATTATTAATAATGAAAATCATCAATTATCTCAACTTCAATATACTAATTTAAGACCTTTTTGGGATTGTAAATATTCAAATCCTTATTTAAATAAAGAATGGCAAAAAATTGATTTAAAATATTTTTTCCTTTTTTTGTTTTTTAATACAATTTATTATGGTTTAAATGATGAAAATTATAATGATATATTTCATTTAAAAATTATTGAACAACTTGAAAATATATTTATTAATTTATTAAATATTAAAGAAGGTTTTAAAGAAAGATTTAATAGTTTTCAATCTATTGGATGTTTTAACAATGTTAAAAGATTTGATATGTTTTATAAAAAAAATATATTACATAATATATTTTTAATTAATGATGAAGATGAAAATATATTTTATCCTAAAAATTGTAAAAAAAATATTGAAGATTTTATAAAAAAATATATTAAAAATATAAATTTAAATTTAAATTTAAATAACAATTAAACTTTTTTAAATACTGCTATATTAGCAGGTGAATTAATTTTTTTATAATTTTTCATAGTGTTTTCAATATGTAAAACACTTTTATTTATTTCATCAAAATGTGCATTTATGATAATTAAATAACCATTTTTATTTAAAATTTTATCCATAAATAATGAATAATAAATTAAATAATTATAATCATAAACATTATATAAAAATACAAAATCATATATATTTTTTTTGTTATATAATTCTATTAGTAAATCTGTTTTATCTAATTTATTTGATATTGAATAATTTGATTTTATAATTAATTTTTTTTTTGTTAATTTATTATCTTTTTCCGATTTATTTAATAAATATAATATATTATAATTTTCTTTTAATATATTATTAAGTTCTTTAAAATAACCTATTGATAAAATATTTGCTGAATTAATATTTTCAAATAATTTTTTAAGATAATAATTATCATATTCTGATACAAATATATTCTTTTTTTTCATACTTTTAATATTTTTTATTTTATTAAAATAAATCAAATCTTTTTTTGGTACATCATATCCTAATTCTTTTAATAAATTTGATAAACTATACCAATATAAATTATATATATCTTTATTTTTTTTTACTATTAATTGATATTTAAAAAATAAATCATATTTTATATGATATTTTAGATAATCAAATATTGGTTCATAATTTATATTTTCTGAAAAATTAAACTCATAATCATTTTGTATTATATCTGTTATATATTTTAAATATTTTATATTATTTTTAAATTTTTTACATATTATTATATTTCTAAATACTAAATATACTTCTTCAAATAATATCGAACATAAATAATATAATTTTATCATATTATATGATGGATATAAATAATATATTAATACATTTCCATTTTGTTCCAATAATAAATATAAATTAGCTAAAGAATCCATTATTCTTTTATAACAATTATCAACATATAATTGTGATTCAAAATAATATGGTAAGTATTTATTTTTATCTCTAATTGCTGTCATTTTAATATTTTTATATAATTGACCATTCAATTTATGAATATTTAGGTCATTTTTTATATAATCTAATGAAAAATACTCACTATTATTTGTAAATATTTTAAATAAAATATCTGGATCTAATGAAGCACCTGATATTATAGTTTGATATAAAGTTAAATTTTTATTTTCTTCTAATTTTTTTATTATATTATCTCTTTCATCATAAAATTTATTAAAAGAATTAATAATATTATTATTTTTGTTATCTAAATTATCTTTTTTTAAATTAATTTCTAAATCTTTTATTGCTTTTATTTGATAAATTGGATAAATTTTTTCTAACATTTTATTATCTATTTTTAATTCATTTGTAGAATAGTTTTTTTGAAAATTATTATACATTTTTTTGTTTTTTATTTTTATCATTTATTTTTAAATACCTATTTTTATTATAGATTTTATTTATTTATCTATTTTTTTATTATATCAAATTTTATCATTGAATGATTCAAAAAATAATCTATATTTTCATTAAATTTTTCTTCTCCATTTACTTTTATCATCTCTTCATTAAATTTATATATTAAATACATCATAGTATCTTCAAATACTTTCATACTCATCATATTTGATTTTCTTTCTGCATTTTTTACTATTTTTTTATATTCATCTCCATTTTCTTGATAATATTTATATACTTGATTTATTTGATAATATAATTTATATACATAATCATCTGATGTTCTATTTTCTATCCATGGATAATCTATTTGTATATAATCTTCATCTTTTTTAAAAAAATCAACATAACATTGTATCCATTGTTCATTATATTCTTTTATATCTGAATATTGTTGTAAAACATTTACATCTATAACTAAACTTCCCATTGGTAAAATCTTTGTTAATCTATATGACCATGGTTGATGTCCTGGTAGATTTAATAAATATTTATATTCACAAAAATGATATAATGGAAAATAGGTTTCATCAACAAATATTTCATAATTTTTATCTTTTTCACTAATATTTTTTAAAGTCATTCTAACATTATGTTTATCTGCACCAGTATTAGCACCACTAAAAAAAATTAAAGGTTTCTTTTTACTTTCATTTTGACATTTTTTTTCATAAATTATTTTCATAAATTCATCATAATTTATTGTTTTATCTTCTAATTTCATTGCTAAATTATTAGAATCAGGAAAAGTTATACCTTTCTTATTTCTAGGTTTTGATTCTACAAAAAAAGGTATATCATTATCATGATAAAAATGTGTATCACTTATATAAAAAGGTATAAATAAATTCATATTTTTATTTTTTATTTTTTTTAAAATAGGTATTAAAAAATTAACAATTACTTTTTTTCTATTATCACCACCTTTAACATCTTCAAATAATGTATATATTTGATTATCTTTTACTATAAAATATAATAACATTCCTTTAAAATATTTTTTTATTTTTATTTTTTCAAATATTCTTTGTGTTGTTTCTACTTTCATATCATA
>JACCED010487607.1_pt1 | contig 23332 bp, 35 predicted proteins | sample 7455021 | NCBI WGS metagenome assembly JACCED01 (sample SAMN15323456, study PRJNA562643) | freshwater metagenome | isolation source: river surface water | place: USA:Blue River Watershed | collected 2017-08-19
CTAGCGCAACATTTGTAAGCCCTACCATTTCAGGTAGCCCAGTTATTACTGGCTTGTCTAGCGCAGGCATGGTTGATACCTCTGCAACTCCAAAGAACTATGTAGATTCAATCCTTGGCTCAGCAACGGCTGCAGCAACAAGCGCAGCATCGGCTGCTGCAAGTGCTACATCTGCAGCAATAAGCGCTACAAGTGCAGCCAACTCTGCCACCGCTGCAGCAAACTCCGCATCGGCTGCTGCAACATCTGCAACCTCGGCTGCTGCTAGTGCAACTGCTTCTGCAAACTCTGCTAGTGCTGCTGCTACAAGTGCTACTTCCGCTGCAGCCTCGGCTACTGCTGCTGCTACCTCTGCTACAAGTGCTGCTGCTAGCGCATCCGCTGCTGCTGCATCGGTAGCCACAATCGCATCTTATGCAACGGCTGCTGCTAACTCAGCATCTGCTGCTGCAACCAGCGCAACTAGCGCTGCTGCAAGCGCAAGTGCTGCAGCCACATCTGCTGCATCTGCTGCTGCTTCTACAACCGCTGCTGCTGCTAGTGCTGCTGCTGCTGCTACATCAGAGACTAACGCTGCTGCCTCAGCAAGCGCTGCTGCAACTAGCGCCACTTCTGCTGCAACAAGTGCTACATCGGCAGCAACATCAGCCAGCGCTGCAGCCACAAGTGCTAGCGCTGCAGCAACCTCTGCTACCAGCGCAGCCAATAGCGCAACTGCTGCAGCATCAAGTGCTACCTCTGCATCATCTGCTGCAACTCAGGCAGAGTCTGCGTGGGATTCATTTGATGACCGCTACCTCGGTGCTAAGACAACACCGCCTACAGTAGATAACGATGGCAACCCACTTATCGTAGGTGCGCTCTACTGGAACTCCAACAACTCTGAAATGTATGTATGGGATGGCTCCGCTTGGGATGCAATCACTACAAATGTTTCGATGACCCGCTGGATTAAGACGGCTGCGGGAGGCGAGACTAGCCTCAGCGGTAATGATGATTACGGCGTGGCTCTGCAGTACACAGTTGGATGGGAACAGTTGTACCTCAACGGTGTCATGCTCGTGCCAGGTGTGGACTACACAGAGGCATCAAGCAGCAGCATTACTGGTCTATCGCCAGCGCTGGTTGCCAACGACATTGTAGAAATTCTTATCTTCACTCCGTTCAGCGTAGTCAACGCTTTGGTGTCCTCAATCTTTGAGGCTAAAGGTGACTTGTTAGTTGCCAGCGCCAATGACATAGCAGGGCGTTTACCTGTCGGCACTAACGGATATGTTCTTACTGCCGACTCAACCCAAAGCCTCGGTGTCAAGTGGGAAGCCACAGCAGCATCCGATGGCGGATTCAATCCACTTCTCTTGATGGGAGCATAATGTCAAAGGCAAGAACAAACGCAGACAACGCATCTGCAGATATTCAAGGAGTTACCGCTGGTACTGGTCTATCAGGTGGCGGAACAAGTGGCACAGTTACTGTGTCTTTAGACACAACTTCTAGTTATGTGGTACCATCACAAACTGGACAAAACGGCAAGTACCTCACAACCAATGGCACAACATCGTCATGGGGTGTGGTGGATGCACTACCTTCGCAAACTGGCAACACAGGAAAATACCTGACCACAAACGGAACCTCTGCTTCGTGGGCAGCAATCACAACGGACCCAACCCCTACCGCCCTACTTTTCGGCGGGATGTAATAAGGAGAAACAATGGCAACAACTTACAAGGTATTGGCTCAGGTTAACCCTTCCGCCACTACAGCGACAACAGCATACACAGTACCATCAGCAACAGAGACAGTAGTTTCAACAATTACTATTGCTAACCTATCAGCCTCTGCTGTGTCATACCGCATTGCAGTACGCCCAGATGGAGCAACACTAGCAAACCAGCATTACATTGCATACGATGTAGCGCTCGCTGCTAACGATACAACTGCTCTTACCCTTGGCTTGACACTCAATGCAGCCGATGTAATCACAGTATATGCATCATCTGCAAACCTTGCTTTCAATGTTTATGGTTCAGAAATCGCTTAATTAACCTAACGGAGTTTAAACACTATGGCAATATCAAGATTCAGCAACTCTCGGCTTTCTCAAGCGTTGCCAAAGTACACTCGCTTTTGGGACCAAACAACAATATACAGTCCACCACCACCAGTAAGTGGATATAAACTTTGGCTTGATGCTTCTGATACAAGCACAATTACATCTAGTGGTGGAGCAGTAAGTTCTTGGTTGGATAAATCTGTTAACGCATATACATTTACACAAGCAACAAGCACCAATCAACCAACAACTGGTACAAGAACAATTAACGGAAAAAATGCACTTGATTTTGATGGAACAAATGATAAGTTGCAATCAAGTGCAGCAGCATCAACTTGGAATTTTTTGCATGATGCAACAAACGCAACCGTTTTTATGGTTATATCTCCTGATGCATCTCAGGACCAACCATTATTAACAACTTCAGACAACACTACACAAGTAGGTATATGGTACTACTTAAGAACAACAAGCACATCATTTGGTATGGCTATATTAAATGGAACAAGTAATGCATTTGTTGCTTTAGAGTATGGTTCTTCTTATTCAGCAAATACACCCATGGTTGCTGCTTTTATTACCGATGCAGATAATGGAACTAATTCAAATAGAATTAAACTATATAAAAATTCTGGAGCAGAAGAAGGAACTTTCCAAGAAGGAACCCAAACTTACACATCTGCAAATGCTGCTGCAAGTCTTATTATAGGTGCTTGGCCAACAAGCAATGCATACAATGGACTTATTGGAGAAATTGTTATATATCAAGGTATTTTATCTGATTCAAATAGAAATTCTGTTTCAGACTGGCTTAAAACTAAATGGGGTATTGCATAATGTGGTACGAGTGGGATTCGCTAGAATTATTTAACCAATGGCATACATCAATTTGTTTATTATTGGGAATACCAAATGAACATACAACATCATACACAGATGTGTACGAAGTTAATGGTAAATGGATTGCTGTTGTTGACGACAAAGAATCAAATAATTTGACTGCAACAAATTTACGATTGCCAGTAATAGATAGAGGTGCATAATGTCAGTTAAGTTTTTTTCTAAGTCCAGTATCAAGACAGGCATAAAGAGCGCTGACTTTTGGGATGGTACTACGGTAATTCAAACTGGAGCGTTTGAATCTATTGCAACAGTTTCTGTAGGTGCTGGTGGGTCCAGTACAATTTCTTTCAATTCAATTCCTAGCACATATAAGCATTTACAAATTCGCGCTATTGCCAGAGATACAAATTCAAATTCCCAAATTAACTCATTATACATATCATTTAATGGTGTTGGTGGAACAAGTTACGCTTGGCACAGGATGGAAGGGTTTGGCACGGGAACTCCAACTCGCGGTGGCGTTGGAAGCACAGGAAACATTTGGATTGGTCCCGCTGCCACAAATGGATATTCATCAAATATATTTGCTGGACACATTATAGATATTGTTGACTACGCTAATACAAATAAATATAAAGTTGTCAAACATATTGGTGGTTTTGATACAAACGGAACTGGTTCAGAACCTGGAGAAATTGCAATGACAACAGGTTTATTCATGGATACAACTGCAATTAGTTCTATATCAATTTCAGTAGGTGGGCAAAGTCAAGTTCAGTATTCTAGGTTTGCATTATACGGAATTAAGGGGTAATTAAATGCCAGTAACATACGAATCAATTAACAGTTATACCCTTGGTTCAGATACTGCAACTGTATCATTTACCAGTATTCCTCAAACTTATACCGATTTACATCTGGTTGTTACATCACGAGTAACTGGTGGACAAAACTCTGCAGGAATTGATGCTTTAGCATATTACAATTCCGACCAAGGAAACAACTATTCATATACACAGATGTATGCTAATGGTAGCACTACTGGTTCTAATAGAGGAACAAGCCTTACTTATTCATATCTTGGCGTATCATCAAACGCAAATACAAATGAACACGCTATATTTAAAGCAGACATTTTAGATTATGCAAATTCTACAACCTTCAAAACAACTATTGCTAAACCAGATTCTCCTTATGGCAATACATTTGCAAGAGTTACTTTGTGGAGGTCAACCGCAAACATAACTGCTATTACTTTATATGCAGAGTTAAGTTTAAGTTTTAAGGCTGGTTCTACATTTACTCTCTACGGAATTAAGGCGGCTTAAATATGCCTATTACATATATTAAAATAGCATCTGCAGAAGTAGGTGCTGGTGGGTCGGCAAACATTGACTTTACAAATATACCTCAAACATATACCGATTTAATGGTAGTAACATCACTTCGCTCAACCGCTGGTGGTGGTCCAGAAAGTTATTTTGCTTATGCAGCATTTAATGGAGTAACAACCAATAGAAGGTATTTAAGATTAGAAGCAACTGGTACTAGCGTTTCAACTGATACTGGAACCCTTGCTCCAGTATCTGTAACTGGCGGAACTGGTGGAACAGTTAGTACATTTAATAATGGAACTTTTTATATTCATAATTACTCATCAAGTTCTATGTATAAAACTTATTCCGCTAATTGGGCTTCTGAAAATAATTCCTCTACAACATCAGACCTTGGATTTATTGCAGGTGCTTGGTTAGTTAATACAGCAATTAATCAAATAACATTAACTATTAGTACAGGAAATATTGCACAATATTCTACAGCATACCTTTACGGTATCAAGAACTCATAACAACAAGGGAGCAACACAATGACAGATACACTAACAGCGATTGAAGTGAATTGTGAGACAGGGGTTGTTACTGAGCGACCTCTTACACCAGAAGAAATTTCACAGCGCGAAGCAGATGCAGCAGAATACGCTGCTTACAAAGCAGCAGAAGATGCAGCAGCACAGGCTGCAGCAGAGGCTAAGGCATCAGCCGAAGCAAAGTTGGCAGCACTTGGTTTGACTGCTGACGAAATCGCTGCACTATCTAAGTAACAACTAAACAATCCACCTGAGCATGTGTGTAAACTGCTCTATTTTTTATGTCTTAAATAAGGAGAAGCATGGCTACGAGCAGACCGCCCGATATATCCGAGCGCGTGATTATAGACCTTTCAGGTCGCGCCTCCGCATACTATGACCCAACCACATACAAGTTTGATGTGGCAGTTGGTTCAATGCCGTTCATCTATGCCATCACAGACAACACTCCATACCGCCGTCAGACTGCAGAGTTCCGTACTCAGCGCTTTGATAACTCGCGTGACCCAGGTGAGCAGTCGCTTTCTGGTTCTGGTTACTGGATTCGCTCACAGTCATCCTTCCACCTTGGCGCGGGTATCACATACCAAGAGCCAATCGTTGGCACACCAGAAGAAGTTCGCTTCCGCTATGTAGATAGCGTTGGTTTAAACATATGGGAGCCAGGGCAGATTAGCCTGCTCAAAGATACATACCTACAAGAAGGTTCAGCCTCTCGTGCTGGCGTGTTCTCTACAACCATTAACGGTGTTGACTACCTCATCAAGGTAACTGGAGCATCTACCGAGGCTATCCGTGTGCTGCAGATTAACGTGGCTACTGGTGTAGAAACTACTGTCATTGACAACACCCAGATTACAGAGACAATCCTGTGGGGAACAATGGCTGGTAATGACTTGATGCTAGTTACCCCAACCAAGGTATGGCGTTACTCATTCGATGCAACAAGCCCTGCTCTCCATCAGGATTATGCAATCAATACAGCCAATGCAGTGAGTGCAAACATTAACTATGTTAAGCAGCGCTTTATCCTTGCTATCTCTGATACCAACAAGAACACTTTTGTTTATGAACTAAACCGCAACACAGGCGCAAGCATCAACCTTAGCACCCTGACTCCAATCAATGGCTCTACTACTTTGCCTATTGGATTTACCTTTACCTCAGTCACAGAGTCAAGCGGTGCTATCTATGTTGGTGGATACTCTGGCGACCAAGGCTTAGCATTTAAGATTACAGTAGATAACACTGGCGCATTGACCACAATGACTACTGTTCTTATCCTGCCACGAGGCGAGATATTAACCAGCATGTATGGCTACCTAGGAACATACGTCATGCTAGGCACAAGCCAAGGTGTACGTGTAGCCATTGCTGATGACAACTACAACCTGTCTTATGGACCGATTGTCTTTGAGACAACTGGCAATGTCTATGCATTTACAGCCCGCAATGAATTTGTCTGGGCAGGTGTGGCTGGTGAGATTGATGGTTACTCAGGACTTGTTCGCTTTAATCTTGGCTCACCCCTGTCAACAGGTGGCTATGCCTATGCCAAGGATGTGTATGCATCTACCACAACAGGCTCTGTGTGGGCTATTGCAACCCTCTCAGATGGGCGCAAGGCATTTACTGTAGAGAACTCTGGCTTGTGGATTGAAGAAGAAGATAAACTTGTAGAGTCTGGTCAGTTAACTACAGGTATTATCCGCTTTGATACCTTTGAGAACAAGGCATGGAAGCGTTTGAAGATTCGCTTTGATGGTGTACTGCAGGGTGACATTGATATTCTGCGTACAGTTAACGGTGTTAACGAAGCCTTTAAGACAGTCACAGAAGGCACAACAGAAATCTATGACTATGACCTTGCCTCTGTATTTACAGATGTTGGAGCAGAAGCGCAGTTTACATTCCGTTTAAACCGTAACTCCACCGACAATACTCTTGGTGCAACAATGCTTGGCTATTCAGTCAAGGCTTTACCTACACCTACTCGCGCTCGCGTTATTCAGATTCCTGTCTTTTGTTTTGACAGAGAGACAGACCGCAACAAGCAAATGATTGGCTTTGAAGGCTACGCCTTAGCCCGCTTGCAGGCTCTAGAACAACTAGAAGCACAGGGTCAAACCCTGATTATCCAAGACTTCACTGCTGGTGGCGAACCCACAGAAGCAGTGGTAGAGCAAGTTACTTTCACACGCACAGCACCACCACAGGCAGGATTCTCTGGCTACGGTGGAGTCATTCAAATCATAGCGAGAACGGTTGTTTAAACACACATGACTGCAAACGAGTGGGCTGGACTGGTCCTAACTATCCTAAGCATCCTTGGTATCTACCTCACTGGACTTCGTTGGTTTATCCGTAATGAAGTTCGCTCCATCGTTAGGGATGAGATGGCGGTAGTCAAGCATGAACTTACCAACAATGGTGGCTCAAGCACCAAGGACAAGATTGATTTTATCTACAACAAACTGAAAGACGAGTGATATACATGAAACCAAAAGTTGCTAAAGTTGCCAGCCCTGCTGCCATTGCATTGCTACGTCAGGCAACAGCCCTTGCGCCACTGCGTAAGAAAGCATCTGATGGTTTACTTCCATCCGCAGCACATCTTAAGCAAAGCCCTAACTCAGACCACAACACAGGGCTTGCAGTGGATTTGACACACGACCCAAAGCACGGCATAGACTGCGCTGAGTTGTACGTCAAACTGCGCGAGGATGAAAGGGTTAGTTATTTGATTTTCAATAACAGAATTTGGTCCAAGCAAAAGGGTGATAGGCGGTACACAGGGAGCAATCCACATACCAAGCACATCCACGTATCCATCAAAGAAGAAAAGGCTAAAGACACTAGCCCTTGGTTCTGGTGGAGAAACCAACCAAACCTTGTGAATCAACTTGTAGCAGAGTTAAGCACTCCACCTACAAAGAAACCAGCAGCAGAGCCTACGCTCGTATGCACCTGCTGCCCAGTTCACAAGAAAAAATAGAAAGGCAACACATGGAAACACTAAAGCAAATCTCACTCACATGGTTCCGTGCTGCAGCATCTGCTGCTATTGCACTCTACCTAGCAGGTGAGACAGACATTAAGACCCTTGGTATGGCAGCGCTCGCTGGCTTCCTTGGTCCTGTCCTAAAGTGGCTAGACCCATCAGCCCCTGAGTTCGGTAAAGTTAAGTAACCGTTTAAACACAAAAGAACCCCCGCTTCCAGAGCAATCTGGTTGCGGGGGCTTTTTTGCTTTTTAAAGGTGGTTAGGTGTAGCACCTAGAACAGTCTCGCTTTTCGTCTAGGCTAGGCAGGGGCTTGCGCGAGCCGACCCCTTAAACTACACCGCCGTACACGATTGAGAATTGAACTCAAATTTCCACCAGTTAACTGTGGCGTTCTAACCATTGAACTATCGTGCCTTCCTTGACCGCTTCCCCATCAGCCAAGAAACCTATCCACCTGTGCTGTAAAACCCAGGAGCATTAAACTTAATCGCTGGCGCTGACCATACTCGCTCCATGCCTATGCCACAACATATGGGCGCTAGCGTGTCACCCATCTCTCGCTGTGTTTCATACTGCACATTGCATATCAAGCATTTAAATTCATACACAGCCATCGCGGTCCACCTCACACGGAGCAGTAAGCAGAGCGCCACAGGCGCTACACTCAACGTTTAAACCATACATAGAAATTTCGTAGTCATCAAAGGTGGCATGCACAATGAAAACTTTTTCGCCACAGGGACAAGCATGCGTAGGCACACCACGATAGTTAGCCTTTGCTTGCTTTGGCTTACGCCAAAGCCTGCTTATACTTAACCTGCTCTGCACGAACAGGAGTGTAATGACATTTAAACAGAATTGCAAAGATGTAATTAACCTCGGCGTGTCGCACAATAGACGAGACTTTGCGTAGTAAACTCCTCTATTGAAAGGAAGTAACATGACACTAGAGCAAAAGACTGGGAAGAATTATATCTCCCATAGCGCCATGTCAACATGGTTAAACTGTGGGTGGTCTTATTATCTTACCCGAATCCAGCACGTGCCTGAGAACCCATCCTACTGGCTTGTAGGGGGTAAATCTTTGCACGAGTGTACAGAAATCTACGACCTGACTCCAGAGGGTTTTGACCCTACCACCATCTTCCAACAGCGATGGGATGAAAACTATCGTTTGGCAGATAACGGCATGCCGTTCCGTGCTGGTGGTAGGGCTACCAAAGCCTATCCAAATAAGGAAGATGCTTCTTGGTGGCTAGACAATGGACCCAAGATGGTTGACTTCTGGATGCAGTTCCGTGCCAACAGTGGCTATCAGGTTTACATGTTAGACCATGAGAACCCTGCTGTTGAAACAGAACTTAATGTAGAAATCGGTGGCGTAAACATGAAAGGTTTTCTTGACCGACTCATGGTTACACCTACTGGTGAACTGATTGTTCTTGATATTAAAACGTCAAGCAAAGCACCAGTCACATACACACAACTAGGTACTTACGCCATTATGTGCGAGAAAGTATTGGGCATCCGACCTACAAAGGGTGCGTATTACATGGCTCGCACTGGCGAAATTACTGAACCAGTAAGCCTAGACCACTATACAGAAAGCCGTTTGGCTAGCCATGCCAAGGGCTTCAAGATTGCAGTTGACAACAATATCTTCATCCCACAACCTGGGTTTATGTGCGGTACTTGTTCAGTCAGCCATGCATGCTATGCAGTAAACGGAAAAGAATCCTACAAATATCCCGAACTAGGAGATACAGATGAGTAACGAAGTACAAGCACCTATTCAGATTAACTTCAAAACTAAGAAGGATGGCATGTTGATTAACCTACGTGCCAACGATGGTATTCACCTTGACATGTTGTTGGGTGACATTACCGAACGCCTTGCTGCGTTGATTGACCTAGAGAAAACAACAGAGGACATGGCTGCAGCAGCAGCACCTGCTCCATCTGCAACACAGGTAATTCAAAACGCCTTCCCAGGCGCACAGGTTGTACATCAGGGCGCAGTACAGCGACCAATGCCACAAGCACCAGCACCAGCGGGAGTTGCACCAGACTGCACATGCGGTTTCGGACCAATGCGTTTCGTTAAGGCAGGCATCAGCAAGTCAACAGGCAAGCCATACCGTGCCTTCTATGCATGCCCACAGCCACAGGAAACAGCATGCAAGAACCGAGTGAACGCGTAACAAATGCGCCTTCTATCTCGTGCTATTAAAACTGCAACGCAAGGTGGAGCCACGCTGCCAACAGTGTGGCACACACTTGCTGCACAGCAGATAGCGTTTAGACGAGGTGAAGTCAGCATGATTGCAGGACCACCAGGGGCTGGAAAATCAACGCTTGCTCTGTCGCTTGCAGTACATGCTGGTGTCCCTACGTTATACATATCAGCAGACACACACTCACACACAATGAGTTTGCGTTTGCTCGCTATGGTGACAGGAAAACCACAGAACGAAGTTGAACCATTGATGGAGATGGATAGGGAATGGGCTGCACAAATGCTCAAGCCCGCCGACCATATCTTTTGGGAGTTCGATTCAGCACCTACGCTTAAGGATGTAGAGGATGCAATCCTTGCAACCCGCGAGCGCTTAGGTAAAGATGTTGAACTCATCGTTCTTGATAACGCAGTAGATGTAACCCTTGATGGGCAAGATGAGTGGGGCGGATTACGTACACTCATGCGTGAACTCAAGTGGTGGGCTAGAGAAACTGGCGCTGCTGTTGTTGTATGTCACCACACAAGTGAAGGTGTTCCAGGCAACCCATGCCCACCGCGTTCAGCGTTGCATGGCAAGGTAGCCCAGACTCCTTCGTTAATCCTCACAGTACATGGACAACTTGCATCAATGGGTGTGTGTGCTGTTAAGAATAGATACGGACCAGCCGATGCAATGGGTGCTTCACCTGTGTGGCTGTCCTACGAACCAGCAGCGATGCAGATATTGGACATGATACCGCAATGAGTAACTGGGAACTAAAGATGGTTGAGAACATGGGTGAACTCCAAGGTTCAACCGATTCCGAGCAAGTAATTGTGCCAACAAAAACCTTATACACGGATATGAAAGCACAACTAATGTTTCACCCCAAAAATTTTTCATGGACTGTAGGTTGGAGAACATATGTTTGGCAAGAGAAAGAAACTGGGAGGTTCAAAGACCTCACGCAAGAAGAATACACAAAGTTACTTAATGATGGAACTCTCAGTTACACCAGAGATGTTGGAGGAGGCGGTGAACCAAGCACCGATTCCACCAGAGGCGAAGAAAGCAATCCTCAGTGAACTCCCTAGATTTATGGAGCATGTTGATGAAGCGACAAAGAAAATCTTCGACCCTTCCACAGTATGGCTGGAGACCATACAGTTTGCTGATTATGTTAGCCAAATGGCTGACCATCTTGCATCAGAACACGGACCACAATGTAGAGAAGAAGTCGCGCACCAACTCAAATTCATGAGTGAAACATGGAAAGAGATTGCAGAACAGTCAATGCAAATCTTAGACAAAGTGGAGGATGCAACGCATGGCGCACAGCAATAAGGAAACTTTATCTGTCATATGGTGTGACAACGGTATGGTGGATGGCAAGTTCATGGAAGGTATCGTTTACACGATGATTACTGGAAGTGTCACCATCAACAACGCTATCCGTGTGCAGGGTAATCAGATTGCACGACAGCGCCAAGCAGCCATAGAGATGTGGGAGCGAGTCGGTACAGACTGGGCGTTGTGGGTTGACTCCGACATTGTGCTAACTAAAGAAGTCCTTAAGATGCTATGGGATACCGCCGACAAGGTGACTCGTCCCATCGTATCTGGTGTGTACTTCATCAGTAAGCAGAACGAAGGAACACTGATGCAACCTATGCCAGTGCTGTTCAATGATGGTGAGACTGAATACCAACAGCAACACCTTCACCCACTGCCACGCAATCAAGTACTTAAGATAGATAACGCTGGCTTCGGATTGGTGCTGATGCACAAGTCTGTTATCAAAGCGTTGAACGAACACTTCCCAGATGACTTCTGGTTTGGTGAGCGCAACGAACGTGGCGAGAACTTTATCGGTGAGGACATAGCCTTCTTCCGTAAGGTGCGTAAGGCTGGTGTGCCAGTGCATGCCAACACTGCAGCGCTGGTTAAACACATGAAGCGCTTCTCATTGGATGATGCGTACTACAACTTATATTGGGCAGCAGTAACAGCAGCAGAAAGGAGAGAACGTGAGCAACAGTCAGCAGATGGCGAACAAGCGTAGAGGCGCAAGTTGGGAAATTGACCTAGCCGACTGGCTTGTTGATGATGGTTTAAACGCACAACGCTTGCCAAGAGCAGGGCGCAATGACATTGGTGACGTGGTTATTCACGGTGTCAATGGACTCTACATTGTAGAAGCCAAGGCTCCACGCAGGGATGGACGTATTGATTTGAGTGGCTGGATGAAAGAAGCATTTGTTGAATCTAACAACTACAAGGTTGCCAAGAAACTGGCATCCGCACCTACGCCACTGGTAATTATCAAAGCACCTAACAAGGGTGTAGGCGATGCGTATGTAGTTCAAAGGTTGAGCGATGTCAGACCAAACTTGTAAACATGACATTGTTAAAGTGCTTGAACACTACGGATTTACTATCCCCATCAGAACTGGGTGGGTCACAGTGCGCTGTGCCTTCCATAATGATAAAGTTAAATCAGCCCGTTTAAACATTGATAAGGGTGGCTTCCGCTGCTTTGCATGTGATATGGCTGGAGATGTGTATTCACTTATTATGAAGAAAGAAGGAGTCAACTATGTCGAGGCTGTCAAAATCGCAGAGAGAATTACTGGCGAAAGCAACGGAGAACTACGAAGGAAACCTAAGCGAAGTGCAGTCGTATCTGATGACTCGCGGTATAACGGAGGAGACGGCGCGTATGTTCCGCCTCGGTTACGTGGCAGAGCCTGAGGCTGGACACGAACCTTACGTTGGCAAGTTGGCTATCCCATACATTACTCCATCAGGTGTGATTGATATTAGATTCCGCAGTTTAAACAATGATGGCGGACCCAAGTACATGTCAAGACCTGGGGCAACCACACACATTTACAATGTTGAGGCGTTGAATAAGGATTCAGATTTCCTTGTCATCTGTGAGGGTGAGATTGACACCATCATTGCTACACAAGTGGGGTTCACTGCAGTTGGTTTGCCTGGGGCTAACAACTGGAAACCATTCTTCTCTCGTGTGCTTGCAGATTGGGAAAAGATTATGTTGTTCTGCGATGGTGACAACGCAGGGCGTGAGATGGCAAAGAATATAACTCGTGAACTCGACAACGTGTTCCCTGTATTCATGCCAGACAACTGTGATGTTAACGATGTTTACCTACAAGAAGGGGCAGAAGGCTTACGCAAACGCGTTGGCGTTTAAACATGGCAAAGAACTCATCATTTGATTTAGACTTTGGATACGGTAGAAAAGGCGAGCAGTTAGTTGAGGAACTATTAACACAAGGGAAGAAAGTTGAAGTCAAGCGTGACCGCAAGTGGTGGGTTACTAACAATCTCTATGTAGAAGTTGAGTGCTGGTATCAAAAGAGCCAGTCATGGGAAGCATCTGGTGTGATGGTTACGGAGGCTGACTACTGGGCATTTGTACTAGAGCAAGGTGTACTGATGGTTCCAACCACACATGTTCACTACGCCATCAAAGAGTTTGGGCGGGAGATTACATGCGAGATTCCCCCGAATAGAAGCAAAGGTTATCTGATAACCGTAGATGATTTACTGATGGCAATGAGAAAACTAAAGAACGAGAAGGCAGAACCTAAAGATGGATAACCAAGACGAAGTATGGGAAGTCATATACTCTGTTGCTCGTCAAGTATCAAGCCGTAGTAATCGCATGCACCGCAACCTCGTAAGCGCTGATGATTTGTACCAGCACATGTCACTGTGGGCGCTTGAGCATTGGCATAAGGTGGAGGAGTGGCAAGCAGAGGATAGTCTGCGCTATAAGTTACGCAAGACTTTCTACAATGAAGCACAGAAGTACGTGGCAAAGGAACGCGCTCGTCACTCGCGCTCGCCTATGTCCGATAGTTTTTACTACACACACGAAGTACTGCATGAACTACTGCCAGATGTATGGACTCACATTGGTTGGGTAGATAAGCAAAGTGTGTCTGATGAATTTGTATCTCGCTCCACTAAACCAAGTGAAGGTGGCAATCGGATGGCGTTGCTATCTGATGTTGCTGCTGGACTGCAACGTTTAAACAAGGCAGACCAAGCACTGCTGCGTATGCGCTATGCCGATGGTGGTATGGAACTTGCTCCACTTGCACAGACATACGAGACAACAGAGGAAGCCGTACGTAAGCGTGTTAAGAGGGCGCTAACTAAACTGCAAGACAGACTGGGTGGCGAGCCACCTATATGGTATCGCAAACCAAAGAGAGAGGATGTGGCAGAGTGATATGTGAAGTGTGTGATGTTTGGTATGACCCAACAAGTGGGTGTGACCATAGAATTATTCAGAACATTATGTGGCTTGACCCAAAGAAAAAATTACTTCATCTTGACAATGATTTAGGTGATTACCTACAAGAGATGAGTTTTGATTTGGATAAAGAGATGCATGGCGCAAGGACAGCAGAGTTTTGGGAACTCGTACTAGAGTGGCAGAAGGAAGTGCAGAAATGATTATCGGATTAAGTGGATACGCACAGTCAGGCAAGGACACCGTTGCAGAGTTGCTCTGTTTAAACTATGGATATAAACGAGTAGCATTTGCTGATGCTATCCGTGAATCAATCCTGCGTTTAAACCCTATGCTTGGTAACGGCATACGTGCTGGCGAGTATGCGGAAGATTATGGTTGGGATGTAGCCAAAGCAAACCCAGAGATACGCAGACTGCTACAAGTTATGGGTACAGAAGTTGGTCGCCAGTTGGTAGGCGATAACGTGTGGGTTGACATTGCCATGCGTACCATTGATGCAAACCCAGAGCAGAACTGGGTCGTCACTGATGTGCGTTTTCCTAATGAAGCAAGTGCAATCAAATCTCGCTCAGGTTACATGCTAAGAGTTAACCGTTTAAACCATAGTGCAGTAAACAACCATGCATCTGAGCATGCTATGGATAATTATATGTTTGACAATGTTGTAATCAACGATGGAACTTTGGATGATTTATCTGACAACGTATTCATGTTGATGCGTAGCGTATTTAAACTTCCGTAAAAGCGAAACGCCCGCTTCGGGACTGGAACCTAGGCGGGCGCTTCTTGGGGAAACTATACCATATACCGCTGACCAAGCGGGACGTATAGGTGTGGCTCAAGCAAAGCCCAACCCCTACGTCTGCGCTCAACGATACGTTCGCGGGGTGTCATGCCGCCCCATACTCCGTACCTTTCGTGGACTAGCGCCCACTCCAAGCACCGTTGCTTGACAGGACAAGCATCGCATACTCGTTTAAACAGAACCTTATCTTCCTCTTGGAAGTGTTCAATGTCTGGGAAAAATAATTCAGTCGGCACTCCTCTGCATGATGCGCCATCGTACCCCTGCTGGCTGTACTCCAGTAGGTAGTAGGTTTCACCAGCGCTCGCTGGTCTTTCATCTAATATCCTATGATGCTTAGGTTTCTCTTTCATTAGTACCATCCCCTTGATAAGTTTGAACCGAGTGCCTTGCAGATGTTGCCACCGTATTTACGGTCAATGTATGCAAGCCCTGCTTCCACTTGCATGAAGCCATCGTCAGTGCGTTTAAACCCTACTTGCTTCCATGTGTACGGCATGAACTGTGCGATTCCATATGCACCACTGCTACGGTTGAGTGCCTTTGGTCTCCAGTTTGATTCACGTACCCAGAGTGTGTACAAGCATGACCACTGCTCTAGTTGTCCGCGCTCTGTCAGTAGGTCAATGGCATAACGTTGGTATTCGTTCTCATAGAAGGCGATAATCTCTCCTGCAACTCCACTGCGGGTGGTCACTGGCGAGACGATGATGTGTTCCTTTTCAAAGAAGCGATTGTCAATGGCGATAGTTGCCGTTATCAGCAGAAGAAGGGAGATGATACGTTTAAACATCTGTCCCTCGCTCTGCTGAGATTTGTTTGATGAGTGTGAGTAGCCAGTCAGGGATGTTGGTGTCATACCCCTCGCCATCACCCTTGCCCACGATAACCATTGCACCAGCGAGCATTGCGTTGTTGCCGAACAGGAATGAGAGTGCGCCCGCTAGTGGATTCATCTGCGGTTCATTGGTAATCCAACCCTCCTCATTTACGTAGGCTTGGGCTACTTCATCTGCGTTGTAGTTATAGAAGCGTACGCTTTCGATGAGTCCACCGACAGCATCTTGGTAGTCCTTGAGTTGTTTAAACGTACGCACCTCATGCGTTGCATCTGGATAGATAACTACCCCTTGTACTTCTGGATGGCTCACGAGTTGATTCCTTTCATCATGTCATTGAGTTCTGCATAGGAAAGTTTGTCGCTAATCCATTTGCATCCGTCTGGTGTTTGCTTGTTCTCTAGTCCAGCGATGCGAACCCAATCCCGATAAGGCTTGGCTCCCTTGTACGCTTTCATAAAGATGGTTGCGGATTTGTACAGTGGATACTCGTTGTTAATCCAGAGCGCACAGTTCCACGTCTCATAGTTTTTCCAACCCTCATAAGTTTTGGCGCTCATTAGAAGGGTCTCTCTACAGAATTTTCAAGGCGCTTGCGTAGGTCGCGGTTGATAGAGCGCAAGAATTCCACTTGCCGATTCAGTTCTGTGTTGATGATTACTAAGTAGATGAGTGCGCATACTGCAACAGATAGCAAAATCATAATGCCACCTACTTCATAGAGTGATAGATACATTTACTGCCAGTCCTTTCATACACGTAGCCCAGTTGCTACATGACTAAGGATTCCAGTTCGCTATCGCAATGTCAATTATATTTTTAAATTATTTTTTCTGTTTAAACTTACCTGTTTGCTTGGCTTTTCGTATCTTGATACGAAAAGTATAATGCGCTTGTCAAGTATGTCAAGTTTGTTTAAACGGTATTGACATTGACATCAGGTCCTGCTATAGTGGGGTCCTTTTTAAGCGTTTAAACAGCATGCATTAGCACGGCAGCCAGGAAGATTATTGGTTTTTTGTTTAAACAGTAGTGCAGGTCCAGAGTTCCAGGCAAAAGAAAAACCCCCGCCGAAGCGGGGGCTATCTTGTCGGCTTGCCCTCCACGAGAGCCGACTTTCGGTGATGCAGGTGAGGTATCAGCCGAAACTTAGAAGGCGAGTTCTTCTTGGTCTGACCACCATTTATCTAACTCGTCATTGCGCATGCTTGCCATTGCTCGCCAATCATACTGAGGTTCGGTGCGCTGTGGTTTAAACGACTCGTACTCTACGATGTTACCGTTGCGTACCTTGAAGTACTCGCCCTCGCTGGCGCGATACTTCCAATCCAACTCTGCATCTAGCATGACTGATGCGTTCTCGATGGTCTCCTCTGTTGAGCCATAGACGAGCGAACCAAGTGCGGTCATGCCAATCCACAGTGGCGATGAGTTAACGCGGGCTAGGTGCAGGGTATCTGATGCACCCTGTTCAATCCATGCAAGCGCTGCGGTTCCTCGTACCTCTCTAAGTGTCTGGCTTGGGTGCGCAGATGAGTAGGCAAGAAGTGCAGTCACAGCCTCTGAATCTACAAGCCCGTGTCGTTTGACCTTGAGTTGTTTAAACAGTTCGTCATCGTTGGCGATGTGTCCGTTGTGTGTCAACACAATCTTGCCACGAGGAATCGGATGGTTGTTGTTGTTGTCCTTGGGTGAACCTTGAGTTGCCCAACGAGTGTGCAAGATAGCGGTCTGCGCATTGTGGCATAGGTCTTTGGAGCGCTTGACGAATGAGGTCGCAGGCACTGGTGCTTTGCGAATCGTACGAACTCCAGTTGACTTATCAATCCATGCGCATCCAGTGGCATGCTGTCCGCGATGTTCAATATCAAGAAGCATCTGTCCTGCTAGGTCATTGATGCTTGCTCGCTTGTGTTCCTTAGGGTTGAGGCAGAAGCCTGCAATTCCACACATATGTATTTCTCCAGTCTGTTAGTTGTTGATAGTTAATTGTACCACATTAAAATTTACAGCCATTGCAATCTGGTCGAAGGCAATCGCCACAAATTACTTTGGCGTTTAAACAGTCGGGTTCTACAGCCTTGCAGTTTGGTTTGCATGGCGAGTAGAAAAACGAACCGCAGTGTTTACAGTTTCCGAGTTCATCGTAGTTCGCTTTCCAAAGGATAGCCTCCAGTCTGCGCTCTAGTGCGCTACTCATTTTTCCACACCCATCGAATCACAGCCCATGTAAATAGCGCCATGAGAATTACGCGCCCATCAATAATCTGTAGGTAATCTAAAGGTTGCATGTTTAAACACGCTCCTTTGTATTCTCACCACAGTCTTGGCATGACCAGTGAATTCCGTTTTGGCTTGATGAATAGTTCACCACAGCACCACAGTTTTTGCATCGCATGTTTCCAGTCCTTTCGTTTAAACAGTAGCGGGCTTTCCGCTATCTGTTCGTGGGTTGCTAGGGCTTGCACCTAGTGCGGGCTTGGCTACCCGCAACCCTGCCCGCTAGCGGGCTAGTTCGTCTGCTCTACCCTTGAGGTAGGTAGCGGTGGTCTCCTTGAGATGACCAGTGAGGGAGATGAGGTCTAGGAATTCCTTGACGTTGTTTAAACGGTTCTCGCGTGAAGTCCATTTGTTATCTGTGATTGGGTCGTTATCCACAGAGTAGCGGGCAACAGCGGAGCAGAATTCTGCCCAACCTTGAATCTTGGAACCGTTGAGAGTTCCATGATGTAGGCGAAATTCCACTGTGCGGTGGCGAGAGTATGAGGCAAGGTTGAGGCTGTAGTAGCGCCCTCCCTCGCGGTTTGAGATGTTGCCGTTGCGGACATGCTCCACCCATGAATCAAGATAAACGCGGTCAACTGGCTTGCAGAATCCGTTGTTTAAACGGCTTGGTGCAACGAGTGCGCCGATAGTTTCGTGGATGAAGTTCCAGTTCCACACGAGTTTGGCGATACCGTCTAAACCGTATTCATCCGCACCTAGATGCACATGGTAGCCAGTTTGACGGTTAACAGTTGCGCCACCAGATAGCAGGGCGCGGGCAACGGTCTTGGTCTCGTTTAAACGGTCTGTGGTCAAGATTGGGCTAACAGCCTCGGCGGACACATGGCGTGTGCCATCGAATTTCACTGACCAGTTCAAGCCTGCGCGGTTGATATGAGCCTGTGCGGTTGGGATTGATATGTCGCTAACTTCTAGTTCGATACCGAAAGTTTCCATGATTTTTTCTCCAGTCTGTTTAAACGGTTAGTTGGTCTCGGTGAATTGGTTGCCACATGCAGGGCAGATGGGAGCGCCAAGATTGGCGAGAGTTGTACGAGATACGCGGGCAATATAGCCATCGCGGATACATTCAACTTTGATTAGGCGAGTGGTTTGCTTTGGTGCGTTTTCTAGGCGAATCGTTGCATGAGGATAAGCAGGCAACGCATCAACGATTGACTTTGCCCATGATGGCAATTCATCGCTGTTTAAACCCAAAGTGCGTAGGGCTTGGCGGTAGTTCTGGCGCTGTTTGAAATCGCCAGTGACAACAGCAACGAGCAACGGCAAAACAGCCTGTGCCACTTTGCGCTTTTCGGATAGTTCGGGAGTTACGAAAATTTCTGCAAAGAAATCATCGCTTGCTGTTGGTGGTACGAGTTGGGCAGAAACTGGCTTGCGCTTGCCCTGTTGCTTTGGGAATCCGCAAGAAAGTTTCACAGCGAGTTCCTCGGCGGGATATGAGGTTGAGCGAGATATTGCAGGGATGGCAGATGTTGCCAGTTGGTCTAACCACTGTTCGCGGTTCATGTTGTCTCCAGTCGTTGAGGTGGCGGGTTTGCCACTGGCACCAAGGTAGTGGCGCGGTTTAAACGATGTCAACTATTGCGGGCAAAAAATACAAAACCGCAGGTCACTACGCATAAAAGTTTTTTGGGAATCGTGGCGTTTTGGCGTGGTTCGGGGTAGGTGCGCCAGTTGCAGGGAGCAGGGATACAAGTAGTTGAAAGTTCAACTATCTCTGAAACCATTGTAAATCAATAACTTTAGCCATCGAAAAGAAATCACATGCTCCAAAGTAATATTAAACAACTGACCTTAGCGATAGTTGAAAGTTCAACTATCTGCATGCCTGCCTGTTTTCTCACATAGTGAGATGGCAAGTGAGCCTGCATTGCATGCGATGCGGGGCGCGGGGTGCATGCATGGAGTCGGGGCTATTGATATGCGAGTAAGCGCTACCGCGCCCGCTAAGCCTGCTCTGCCCCTAGCGCTTGCAGGCTTTGCTTTGCATAGCGGTGAGCAAACGTTTAAACAGCAATGCAACTGGGTGTGCGAAGCACCCCAGGGTTTTTAAAATGTATGCGTGTATGCGTGTATGTATCCACATACACAACTTTGCTAGCCCTCGAAGTAGGCTTTGACCAGCACTTTTGCTATTTACTATAAATGTGTCGTAAATCACACGCACAGAAGTGTCCGCTAAGGACCTTCTGGACACCTATAGTATAGTGAGAGGCGAAATAATCGGAGCCTCTCTGCAAGCAGGCTGCGACCCTAGGGGTCGCGCACCCTAGAGGAAGCCCTAACCTTCGGCTTCGTCTAGGACTACGCCTTCGGTTAGAGTCTTTAGCCCCTAAGACTCCCATACTTTCGTCTTAGGAGCATATGCTATGGAAAGAAAAAGAGTTACTTCTGCATCTCACAAAAGCGATGCAATCAAGAAGCAGATTATCGAATTCCTTATGGAGGGGTACTCTGTCCAACGAGCGATGGATGCCGTTGGCAGAAGTGTCAAAACCTACGAATACTACCGAAAGGTAGATGAGGGCTTTGCTACCCAAGTGGATAAAGTCCGTTCCATGATGGTTCGTGGTGAGATAGGGCAGGAGCGAGGGGAAGTACCACCCTTCCCTGAATTCTCAGAAAAATTTTTAGGCACTAAGGTGTTTAAACACCAAGAACACTGGATTGACCTACTGGAAGGTAGGGAGCCATCGGACGTACACCCTGCTATAACCTACGAAAAGGGTAGCCCCGACTTACTGATTGTTAACACCCCACCAGAACACGCGAAGTCCACGACCATTACGGTCAACTACGCTGTCTATCGGATTTGCCAGAACCCTAATATCCGTATCATGGTAGTCTCCAAGACTCAGGCTATGGCGCAAAAGTTCCTGCTCTCCATAAAGAACAGACTTACACATCCAAAATATCAGGACTTACAACTCGCTTTCGGACCTCCAGGCGGATTTCAAAAAGGCTCTGATTCATGGAAGCAGGACCTAATTTACCTATCCTCCGAGTCTCGTGACTCTGGGGAAAAAGACCCTACCGTGCAGGCTATCGGTGTACGTGGTCATATTTACGGCGCTCGTGCAGATTTAATCATCATGGATGACTGCGTTGACCATACCAACGCCCACGAGTACGAAAAACAGATTGACTGGATTCAATCGGAAGTCATGTCTCGTATTGACAACGATGGTGGTCGCCTACTTGTAATTGGCACACGCCTTCGTCCAAAAGACTTATACTCAGAATTGCGCGACCCTATGCGCTATCCAGACGAGACTTCCCCTTGGACTTACTTCGCACAACCTGCAGTACTGGAATTTGCCGAGGAACCCGAAGATTGGGTAACGCTCTGGGCAAAGACCAATATGCCACCAGTCTCTGGCAAAGGCATACCAGACGAGAACGGTCTCTACAGTAAATGGGACGGACCCGCACTTCATAAGAAGCGCTCACGTATCTCGCCAAATCTCTGGGCTATGGTCTATCAACAGCAGCAGGTACACGAGGATGCGGCATTTCCAACCGATGCCGTTAAGGGTGTCATCAATGGCGCTCGCAACATTGGACTTATCCCACGTAGCAAGAACGGTGTTCGCTACAACGGAATGGATGGATTGATTGTGGTAGCAGGGCTTGACCCTGCAGGCTCTGGTTACACAGCAGCCGTATGTCTTGCCCTAGACGTTTCTACCCAGAAGCGCTACCTAATAGACGTATCCAACAAGGCAGCAATGAAGCCAGATGAGATACGAGAACTTATCAAGGGCTGGACAGACAAATATAAGATTTCTGAGTGGCGAGTTGAGAAAAACGCTTTTCAAACTATGTTGACTCAGGACCGTGAGGTACGGGAATACCTGTCGTCTAGGGGTGCAATTTTACGCGAACATCATACGGGTCAAAACAAATGGGACACCAACTTCGGAGTTGCATCCCTGACGACCCTATTCTATGGATGGGAAGATGACAAGGCTCTTATCGAGTTCCCTTCTACTCACGCTTCTGAGGGATTAAAGACTCTCATCGAGCAACTCGTGACATGGTATCCAGATGCACCTAAGTCACAGAAAACAGATACCGTCATGGCGTTCTGGTTCGCAGAACTAGGCTGTCGTGACCGACTATCACAGGCTAAATCTTTCACAAGAACTCACAATCGCATGAGCATGTTCCACACTAAGTACGACCAAGCAAGACAAATTGTGGTTAATGTTCAAGATTACAACTACGTATAGAACAGGAGGTGGGTGTGCCAGTTTCTCTAGAAGATATTAAGGACAACTACCTTAAAGTCAAGCAGGATTTTGCTGACCGCGACTCTCGTATGGAACAGGTTCTCCTTGTTCGCAAGGGACGTATGCGCGATGTGTTCCCAGATTTATTTCCAGACGGTCCGTTTGAGAACCCCATTGTTGCAAACATGGTGGACATTTCAGCCCGCGACCTTGCCGAAGTAATTGCACCACTTCCTGCATTTAACTGCAACTCACCTACAATGGTTTCTGAGAAGGAACGTAAGAAGGCTGACAAGCGTGAGGAAATTGTTAACGGTATCGTTGACTTCTCCGACATCTCAACTCAGATGTTTACCGCTGCAGACCGTTACGTAACCTACGGTTATGTACCAGCACAGGTTGAGATAGACCTAGATGCCAAGATGCCACGCATCCGCTTCTTAGATGCCTATGGTTCATACCCAATCATTGACCGCTTTGGTCGCGTTACTGCTTTCTACCAGCGCATCCAGAAGTCTGAACAAGAACTCATGGCTTTGTACCCAGAGTATGCACACATCATTCAGGATAAAGACCTATCAGGTTCTATGCTTGAGATTGTTCGCTACCATGACAAAGACCAAGAAGTTCTGTTCATTCCACAGCGCAACAACCTTGTTGTAGATAGAGCAGCCAACCCTATTGGCGAGTGCATGATTCGTGTTGTACAACGCCCATCTCTCGATGGCGAAACACGCGGACAGTTTGATGACGTACTTGCAATTCAGGTTGCTAAGGCTCGCTATGCGCTTCTCTCACTTGAAGCAGCAACTAAGGCGGTACAAGCACCAATCGTAGCGCCACGAGATGTCAGCGACATTGCTCTTGGACCAGATGCTGTTATCCAAACA
>JACCED012134629.1_pt1 | contig 23326 bp, 27 predicted proteins | sample 7455021 | NCBI WGS metagenome assembly JACCED01 (sample SAMN15323456, study PRJNA562643) | freshwater metagenome | isolation source: river surface water | place: USA:Blue River Watershed | collected 2017-08-19
ACCGTAAAGCTAAAAGCCAATGATGCTGCAGTGGTGCACTACTGGGTAGCGGTGGCGGACACCATAGCGGGGGTGCATGACCTCAATGCCTACGTTCTCAAAGAGACGCCTGAGCGATTGATTCACTCAACGGAACACTACTGGCAGGCGTGGGTGGAAAAGGAGTCGCTCGACGTGTCGCCGCTTTCAGAGTCGCTCCAGACGCTCTACCGGCGATCCTTAATTACCATGCGCGTGCATGCCGATAATCATGGCGGGATTATTGCGTCTTCAGATACCGACATGCTCCACCATGGTCGAGATACCTACAGCTACGTGTGGCCTCGTGACGCAGCTATTATTGCGCACGCCTTTGATGTAGCCGGCTACAAAGATGTGGCGCACCGTTTCTTTGAGTTTATGACTGCCCGACTTGAGCGCGGCGGGTACTTTATGCACAAGTACTGTACCGACGGTACACTCGGTAGCTCATGGCACCCGTGGATTATTGAAGGAAACCCTGAGTTCCCGATTCAGGAAGACGAGACAGCGCTCGTCCTCTACATGCTCTACCAGCACTACCAGGGCGATAAGGATTTGGAGTTTATTGAGTCACTCTACAACCCATTCATAGAACCAGCTGCTAACTTCATGGTGGAGTACATCGAAGCGCGCTACGGGCTCCCGCAAAACTCGTTTGATTTATGGGAAGAGAAGTTTGGTATCTCTACCTACACTGCGTCTACTGTGTACGCCGCTCTTTTAGCAGCCGCGCAGTTTGCACAACTCTTAGGAAAAGAAGAATCGGTTCGGATATACAGCGCGGTGGCGCAGCGTATGCGCGAAGCTATCCTCGAGCACTTGTTTGATGAACATGCCGGCTACTTTATTAAACGAATTCGCGCGTACGATCAGATTGAAGATCAGCGTGATATGACACTCGATATGAGCAGCTTCTTTGGCCCGCTCTACTTCGGGGTAATTGAACCAACTGACCCGCGCATCGAGCGGATGTTTTCCGAAGTAGAAGCTCGGCTCAAGGTAGCAGGTGCGAGTGAAGGCTATGTGCGCTACGAGGGTGACAACTACTACACCATGCATGACGCCGGCACTCCAAACCCATGGGTCGTGACCACTATGTGGGTAGCGCAGTACCACATTATGCGCGCAAAGAAGGCGAGTGATCTCACACGTGTCTACGACATGCTTGAATGGACTGCATCTCATGCAACGAAGGGTGGTGTCTTAGCAGAGCAGATGCACCCGCATACCCGTGCGCATATGTCGACCGCTCCACTCGTGTGGAGCCACGCTGAGTTTGTGCTCACGGTCCATGCGTACCTAGAGAAGCTCGAGAGTTTCAAGAAGCCTAAAACCGCGTAGTCCAGATACCGCCCACAAGCGGTATTTTGGTGTACCGGCCAATCTCGGTGCGGTGAATAGAATACGCGAGACCAACCGTGCCGCACTCTTTGGCGATTACCTCTGCGAGCGTGCGCATGTAGGTACCACTACTGGCGATACAGGTGAACGTGGCGATTGTGAAGGTATTTTCTTTGTGCTCCAAAAGAAACTGTTTCCAGTCAGTGCGAATATCGACGCGACGGAAGTCATTGCCAAGCGCTTTGCGTTCGTCAGTGACCGGTGCAATCGTTTCAATCTTTTGACTGACGGTGTCGTAGATTGTTTGTCCGGGGAGCGCTTCAATAGTAGTGAGCGCGAGTTTAAAAATAGTCGAGGCTTTGGTCGGGATAGTAATCTCATCGAGTCTCCCTTCAAGGGTCCAGACGTGGAGCGGTTTACCTTTGACCGTCTTTGAGGAGAAGTGAGGGTAGGGGAGTTCGATGTGGCCGATGAGATTCAAGGCAGCGGCACTAATTTGCGCAGACGTCACGGTAGGAGTTCCAATCGTTTGGATGCGACCAAGGACGTCAGCAGTGTCGGTTTTGACGCCGAAGAGTACGGAGAACTCATAGGCCTTATCGAGTCCGTGGTAGCGCTCTTGGTGTTTGCACTCGTCACCAATGAGGACGAGGAGTTTGCCTGAGGCCATAGGGTCAAGTCTACCCGCGTACGCTAGCGGTAGTGACTGGTCTTTTTGGCGATCTTGCCTTTTTTTCGGCAGCTTCGGCTCCTCACCGTACCACCATGTACGGCTCCTTCGCCTCACTGCCTCCAAAAACGGCAATTGCATCCAAAAATCCTCAGTCGCTTGCATTTCCTGATTTACTTGCGTTGCACGCCAGGCTTCTGCGCATTCAAGCGGAGTCTGGCCAACAGCTTTTTCTAAAACGACATACTTTTGCATAGAGATACCAAAAGCCTATCACAAAAAAATAATTTAGGAGTCTGACTCCTAAAGTTCGAGTTCGGATCTCGAACTATCTGAAATAGAAAAGGGGCAACTCGCATGGAGCCGCCCCGGGTCATTATTCATTTTTGAGCTGTGTCAGCTGCTCGGCTCATTGGTTGGCGAGCAGACATCGGCTGCTCCCGAGGCAACTTCACTCAGCGTGAGTTCATCGCCGTATCCTGCGAAGGCCGGATGTTCGGCCACGTGCGGTGCGAGCTTCAGGCGATGAACCTCGTGGCCAGTTGCTTCCTGGTAGGTGCTGGTCGCACCGTCCGGGAAGTTGATAAAGACCACACAATCACCAGCGTCAAAGTAGACCTCTTCCACAACGGCGTGGAAGGAGACTCCTTCGTCAGCCAGAATAAGTGGGTCTTCCGTGAAGACGATGGGGGGACCCATCGAGACGGTGCAATCGCAGTCGGTGTCATCCACCGATTGGGCGAAAGCAGTGCCCATCATCGAAAAAAGAATTGCCAGAACTGCCCCAAAAAACTTCAGCATGTTTTCCTCCTCAGGTTTCATGCGTTGTGTGAGTTTGTCCCACACCTAGTAATACTATACCATACTTTAGTTAAAAAATCAATAGAATCTGTTGAAAACCAAGTCGTTAAGCCTTGGTTTAGTAATTTTGAAAATCATAAAAAACTTCGTCGAAGTTTTCGATACTCCCTTTATCATTTATGAAAATACGCTCCTTTTTGTAGAGTTTACGACGGGAAACTTCATGTTCTTCGTTTAACCACACGCGACCATTGGCGTAGACAATGCGGTGCCAGGGGATTGCTTTTTGGTTTGGTGCTTTGCTCAAGATGCTCGAGATACTCCGGGCCGCCATCGCCCCACCACCGGCGGCTTTGGCTATCGTGCCGTATGTTGTGACGCGACCAGCGGGAATGCTGGTGGCTAATTCCCATACACGCTGACTGAAACTGTATTCATTATTATTTATTCCCATATACAACTGGTACGTTATTGTTGAAAGTATATCGCGTGCGGGGAAAACAACCAGTGATTATTTTTTGCGCATGGTAGAATGCCTACTATATGGAGAGAACCGTTCCTTTTTTGAATGGCTGCATTTCGCTTGTAGCATTCATCGTTGCTCTTTCACTCGTGCTCTACATGCTCGTGGCATTTATTGCGGGTGCGTTTGATGTAGTCATGCTCATGTCGGAGACAATCTTTATGTCTTCAGAAGAGCGACAGAGTATCTTCGTAGTTCTCAATGGCGACTTCCTCTACAACATTGCGTTCTTGATTGTGCTCATGAAGGCGTTTGGTGTGCTTACCGGCTACATGCGTCAACACACTATTGATGTGCGTGCAGTGGTTGAGCTCTTTATCGTGGCTGCCGCGCTTGAGCTTTTGTTCAATAGTGTCGCGTACAGTGACCATATGCAGTTTGTGCTCGCACTCACGGCTGCTGCGTTCTTTGCAGTGTATGCGCTTCGGTACCATGCGCGCGCGATTCTCGAACGACTCGCTCCGGTAGATACGACGCCTGAAGAAGCGATTCGAGAAGTAGCTGCTACTGTTGCGTCCACACCACGACAGCGACCAAAGGTTACGAAAATTAAAAAACAGGTAGCTCCTCCAGAGGTTGTGCCAAAGAAAGTATCTCGCGTTTCAAAAACAGTGCGATAGGTACATAGAGAAAAACACAGGTGGCGTTTGGCCACCTGTGTTTGTATTTAGGATACGAAGCGGTGCACGATGAGGAGTGCAATAAAGGCCAGTACGGCGTAGAAGACTTGTTTCATAGTCTTCTAAGTATACAAAAAGTAGTTCGGTTGGTAAAAGAAAAACCGGGCGCACGTGGTGCGCCCGGGTAGTATGGGTGTTACCCCACGCATTCAGTCCAAGGCCCAAGGCCTTCAACCTTGTAGAGGATGATGCCGTATTCAACATTTTCTTCCGGTTCACGGATGTTGAAGTCATCAGGCTCAAGGTTGGTGCCATGCTTGGCATTGTACCGATCGATGATGGCAGGGTCGGGATGGTATTTTTCCCGCAGCTGCATAATGCCAACGACGTCGCGGACGGTTGGGTTGCGCAGCAGGCTGCCGTTTTCATCGTAATGACGGAAGTCTGACTCACAGTCGACTATCGGAATCATGGCGGTTGCGCCAGCTTCCTTTAGCTTCTGTTTTGTCATTGCTTCAAGACCGGTATTCGGGCTTGCGGCGGCGCTCGTTGCTACAAGGATTGCGGCAGTGAGCGTGGTCACAAGTCTCATCATTCTGTACTTCCTTCAGTCGTTTCAATGATCTCCCTAGCTCAGGGTGAGCTTCTCCGTTTTTTAAGACGGGTCAGGGTGGGGTTTCTTACACATATGCACATTTTGGCTCAAAATATGGCTAATTTTGGTAAAATGGCCGTTTTGTAGACCCATGCTTCCCGGGTGTGCTTTACTGGCCTTTACCGGGAAAAGGGTGTGCCATAATAAGTGTATGGGGACGAGCAATCAGATAATCATCAGCCAGCTACGTACGCAAATTGAGCGGACAGAAGTTCGCTTGGCAACCTATGCGCGCCAGTACGAAACGTTTCGGGTACTATCGTCTGAAACGAGTGAGGATGAGCGTGAGCTGCAGGTTAGTATTGCGTACTTGTACCACACCTCACTCAGTATCTTAGAAGAGCGAAAGAAAGATTTAGAAGAGTACTGTGATGATGTGCGTGATGTGCTCGCCAGTTTTGAGGAGGTGCTCGACCAAGATCGACAAGAAGAGATGCGGGTAAATCTGCTCGCTGAATGCCGAGCCGAGGTTACAGGTTTGAAAGAAGAGTTAGCTGAGATTGATAGAGGGGTAGCGATGGCTCGCCAGCACGAGCATGAGTTTTTAGCGGGGGAGTAATATTAAAAAACAGCACCACGTCAAGTGGTGCTGTTTTTTATTTGCTGCGGTGGGCTTAGGGGGGATGTTTCGAAGGAGTATACAGAGTATGTACTAACGTTCTTGAACGCAGGTCAAGCGTGCCCTGCAGAAGTAATTAACTAGTTACATTACGACATACGTATATAGACAAAGATATTATTATGTTGTACTATAAAAAAAGTAGTTCACCCAACCTTTACCAGGAGAGTAGTACATGTCGAAAGAAGATAGACCTAGCAACTCTATCCTTGACGGAATGATGGAGCGTCGCACCGTCATCCTTAGTGGAGAGATTAACCACGCATCTACCAGTGAAGTCGGCCAACGACTAATCAGTTTGCAGATGCAGTCGAACAGCCCAATTAATCTCATTATCGACAGCGGCGGTGGGAGCATGGACGCAGCTCTGCGACTGTGTGATCTGATGACTACTATCATGACGGCGCCGGTGCGTGGTATTGCTCTCGGGGAATGCGGCTCAGCCGCGACGTTTGTTATGCTTTACTGCAAGGAACGGATAGGGACACCTTATTCTCGTTTCCTGATTCATTCTGGCACTCGGAGTAAGATCACAATCCCAATTAACCAAACAACTTCGGAGAATCTCGAGCAACTGCTCCGTGACGTGAAGGCAACTGAAGAGATGGTGACCAAACTCTACATGAGCCGACTTACCCCTGTAAGGTGGACTGAGCAAACGTCACAAGACGATCGCCGCAAGTATGTTCATGAACTCATTGGTAGGGGCGACCAACGCTTCGATGACTGGATGTCAGCCGAAGAAGCCGTCGAAGTTGGCTTGATTGAACGGGTAACGAGCGAAAAGCTTGATATCTTTCATAGCTGACACACTCTAACTCATAGTAAGCACCCCGCTTCCGTCATGGTGGTGGGGTGTTTTTTAATAGTGTACTTATTCCTTGAGCTCGGGGAAGATCTGTCATTACATGAACGGTATACCTTGTGGCTAAATTATTTCGCAAGCTCATAATTTAGCTCGCAAGGTCTTCGATTCCCACGTAAACATGCTCCCAGCATATTTATTCGTGGACTAGGAATCGGTCACGAGTTACTAACTATAATTGTTCGCTACGCTTCAATTCTAGTAAGTACTCTCGACCCCGACTCGCCGGCCCAGAGGGTCCCCGGCTCCGTCTTTCGATTCCCCGTGAGTCGCACAACGGCAACGGCCGCAAAGCTTTCGCTTTGCGGCCGGCCGATTGTGGACTCACGGGGAATCGAACCCCGACTTTATCCATGCCATGGATACGTATTACCGTTATACTATGAGCCCGGTAATGTGGCCGACATTATAGCAGATTCCTCGTGATAGAAAAACTTTATCATCCATCCCACGAGGTCTCGCTAGCGCACCAGTACCTCCCGCACTTTCTGCACAATCTCTGCGAGCGTGGTGTGGGGCTTAATAATGTACGCGTCGCTACCGCTTTGCACTGCATAGACGACATTTTCAGCTTCGGTTTGTGAGGTGAGGAAAATAATTTTGGCGTGCTGACCCCAGATGTCTTGGCGGATTTTTGCCACAGCTTGGTGGCCATTAAGGCCAGGTAGCATGATGTCCATTAAAATTACATCGGGGTGTTCCGAGAGAGCGTGGGCGACGCCATCGATACCATTGTCGGCCGTTATCACATTGAATCCGGCAGCCGTGAGAGCTGTGGCAATAGCTTCTCGCAAGTCGGCATCATCTTCTACAGTGAGGATTTTTGCTGTGCTCATATGTGTGCGGGTATTGATAATGTACCAAGAGGTATACAGGGAGTATCTTTGTTGTCTACCAGTTGAGGTACGTGATGGTGAGCTGGAGGATGGTGGCAAAACTCACCCAGGCGAGGTAGGGGAGGTTGAGGTAGGTTACCCAGGGTGCAAAAGGGAAGATGACTACGAGGGCCCAGACGAGTGTCACCAAGACGAGAAGGATATCGATGGCGGCGAGCAGGTTACTTTGGAGGCCGAACTGTAGCGGGGTAAACGCGAAGTTGAAAAGGAGATTGAGGGCAAAGGGGAGCGCGATGAGAAGGGGGAGCTGTCCGCGCCAGACCTGCATAAATACGTAGCCAAATGAGATGGCGATAAGGATATAGAGGACGCTCCAGACCGGTCCGAAGAGCCACGACGGTGGAGCCCAGGTTGGTTTGAGCAGAGTGGCATACCAAGTAGTTGTTTCCATAGCTTTAGTATAGCAAGAAACTACCACAGTGGGGCAATTACCTGCGGTATTTAGATTTCACAGGTTAGGCCACAACTCTCCGGTGGTGGTGTACCACGTAGCGGGCACGTACCTGAGTAGATGCACGCCGCATCGGTGATTTGCGTATTAAAACTTGCTATTGCTTCGGCGTCCGGTGGACCGTAGTACACGAGGAGTCGGTCAGTATCATTAGGGACATACTCAGCTATTGCTGTGATTTGGGTGCCATTGCTGTAGAGCAAGAGTTGATTGGTGTCGTCACTGCAGTATGAGGTGCCGTCTGGAGTACTGATGCACGTATCGGTGAGCGTAACGCCAAGGGACCGGTAAAACTCAGCAAGACTAATACCTTCCGCATGGAGGTGCAGTATGTCGTCATTTGCATCATGGTAGTGCGCATCTGGGTGGAGGATTTGATTAATGCTCGACATAAACTGAGGGCTGGAGAGGTCAACGATTTCTCCATTAATCACAATGAGCGTATCAGCATGAATGTGGTACTCGTCGGTTGCCTCGTGGCTAGGGAAGTGGCCGTCACCAGCTGTAAGGTATATACCAGCCGTGTAGGCGATGACGATGCCTGCAATACAGGCGAGGATTGCTTGGTGTTGCTGTAGGTATTTCATCAGGGCATTGTGCCGGAAAATTATAAAAAAATAAAGCCACAGTGCGTCCTACTTGCAGAGTGGTTAGAGGGGCGTATCATATATGGATATGAAACACGTACTATATTTTGCAGTCGTGGCGGCGGTGATATTTGTGGCGCTGTATGTTGTGCTCCATGAACAAGCGGATGCACCTGAGGCTCCTGTAGCCCACATGGGAACAACAACTGCCGAAACACCTGCGGTGCCAGTACTTCCTGATGATATTGCCGATCACATTGCGAGTAAGGCGGACACTATTGTGCTCTCTGCACCACTCCCGTATGCGCAGATTGCTTCACCGGTAACCATAACCGGAAAAGCGAGGGGACCATGGTTTTTTGAAGCGTCGTTTCCGGTTACTGTTGTAAACTGGGATGGTTTAATTATTGGAGAAGGTATCGCGACAGCTGATGGTGATTGGATGACGACTGAGTTTGTACCGTTTACTGCCACCGTTTCTTTTACGGCAGACCCGGATGCCTATAGCAATCGCGGAGCGATTATTCTGAAGCGCGATAACCCATCAGGTATGCCTGAGAACGATGATGCACTTGAGGTTCCTGTTGTCTTTCTAGAGTAGGTGCGTATCGAGGCGAGCGGGTCATGGCGACGCCCTGACACGAGTGAAGGTGGAGAAACTTGCCAAAAATAAAAAATATGATATAGTTTTCGCAATGAAAAACTTTAATGAAGGACGAGGTGGTTTTGGAGGAAAGAAGTTTGGCGGTGGTGGTGGGTTTAAGAAGGCAGGAAGTGGCGGCTTTGGTGGACCACGCGGCGCAGATGCCGGCAAAAAGTTTGGTGGCGGCGGGTTTAATAAGCCAGGTCGCGATCGCAATAGTGATAAAGCGCCAGAGCTTTTTTCAGCCATTTGCGGAAAGTGTGGTAAGGAATGCAAAGTGCCATTCCGTCCATCAGGTGATAAGCCGGTATTCTGCAGTGACTGTTTTGGTCGCAAGCACTCTGATGAACAGCGTGGTGGCGGCCGTGAGCGTCATGCAGCGCGCAACGAGGCGCCAGCAGCACGAAAAGAAATTTTCACGCCTTCACGTGATAGTGATCAGGCAGAGCTTAAGCGACAGATTGCATCTCTTGAATCAAAGCTTAATCGGGTGCTACACCTCCTCTCACCAGAGCCAGCACCAGCGGCTGATGCGGTCGTGATGGTTGTGGCTGCTGAACCAAAGAACGCTGCGCCAAAGAAGGTAGCTGCATCAGTGACACCAATCGCGCCGAAAGCGGTCGCGAAGAAGGCACCAGCGAAAGCGGCTAAGAAAGCGGTTGTAAAGAAGGTTGCAGCAAAGAAAGTAGCAGCTCCAGCTGTGAAAAAGGCAGCTAAGAAAGCACCAGCAAAGAAGAAGTAGCAATTCATTGTGTGCTCTACAAAAAACCAGGAACAGTGTTCCTGGTTTTTTGTGTGGACGCAGCTGCTGTGTGTATTGTCGACTTTACGAGGGTGGACTTTGGCCTGATACTGTAGGTACGTATGCAAAATAATAAACGTGTGGTTGTTGGTTTGTTGGTGCTCGTCGTAGCTATCATGATTATTGTCGGTGTCCAGCGGGCGGATGCGCCAGCTCCTGTAACGGTACCTGAAACTGCCGATGTAGTCGAAGAAACTGCAGAAGTAAGTGAGGTAGCGGTGACGGGTGAGGATGTTGCGTACTTTCCCGAGTCAAAGGGTTTCTACGCGCGACCTGAAGCGCCAGGTGTATACCCAGGTGTCGTCATGATTCATGAAAATCGAGGTTTACGCGAAGAGATAAAACAAGCGGCCCGCGAACTGGCGGCCGAAGGGTACCACGTACTTGCGGTTGATCTCTATAAAGGGACAGTGATGGAGACACAAGAAGAAGCTCGTGCCTATAGCAGCCAGTACGACAAAGCGGTAGGGGTAGCAAATATGCGAGCGGCGGCTGACTTCCTTCGCGCAGAAGGAGCAACGAAGCTTGCCTCACTTGGGTGGTGCTTTGGTGGCGCTGAATCGCTCGCACTTTCAACCTCAGGTGAAGCGCTCGATGCAACGGTCATCTACTATGGCCGCCTGACTACTGATACGTCCCAGTTAGCCAAACTTCAGGCGCCGGTCTTAGGTATCTTTGGTGATCAGGACCAGGTCGTTCCTGTCGATAGTGTGACGACGTTTGAGGCAGCGGTCAAAGATCTCGGTGTACCGATTGCGGTACACATGTACGAAGGGGTTGGGCATGCGTTTGCTAACCCTTCAAACCCAAATTTTGCCCCCGAAGAAACTGAAGATGCATGGAGAAAGACACTCGCGTTCTTGGAAAGTCATTTGCGCTAAGAGTGGGGTACTTAAAACGACCGCTCAACAGAGCGGTCGTTTTTTGCACTGCTCACAATTTCGTGGTATCACAGTGCGATGAACATAGCTGATATGACAACACTAATTCACATTGATCCGGTTACGGTCACGTTTTTCATTGATTTGTGCATAGCTATTGCACTCGGGTACATGATTGGCGCTGAGCGCGAGTCCCGCGGGAAGGATGCTGGAATAAGCACGCACGCGTTTGTGATTTGTGGCGCGATGCTCTTTACCTTTATGTCGATGACGGTTGACCCGGCCTCAAAATCGCGTATCGCGGCACAGATTGTGTCCGGTATTGGGTTTCTTGGGGCGGGACTTATTTTGAAGGATGGGGCGACGGTGCGTAACCTGACCACAGCTGCGAGTATTTGGTTTGCGGGAGCCATTGGTATGGCGATTGGGTTTGGGTTTTACCAGATAGCGATTATTGCTGCCATTGCTTCAGTCTTTATTCCACGCATTCCGCACATTAGTAAACGGCCAGCTGCACCAGCGGCAGAAGAAGCTGGTGTGCGCCGCGCCGCTCACGATGAAGGGCCAGTTGGTGCACCAACCAGCGATGATTAGGGTGTGTCGAGTTTTACCCTGACAACTTCTATCGAGCACGGTATACTCAGGGTACCTTATGGCAGAAGCAATTTTTTCCTTTATTACAGAATACGGTTACGTTGCCGTGTTCTTTTTAATGGTGCTCGAAAATGTGTTTCCGCCGATTCCGTCCGAAGTTATTTTGCCGTTTATTGGGTATGCGTCAGCGCAAGGTGATCTTAATTTAGTGGTTGCGCTCGCTGTGGCAACGGCCGGCTCACTCTTGGGGACTAGCTTGTGGTTTTTGATTGGGTGGCTGGTGCCAACCACGTCGCTCGAGAATTTTTTTCGGCGGTTCGGCGTCTTTGTGGCGATTGAGCTCAAGGATTTTCAAATGGCTGTACGTACGTTCACTCGGTTTGAACGCATGGCCGTATTTTTTGGACGACTAATTCCTGGGGTGCGATCGATTATTTCGATTCCGGCTGGTTCGATTCGGATGCCGGTGAAGCTCTTTTTAGTACTCTCACTCTGTGGGACGCTCCTTTGGAATACGATGCTCCTTCTCCTTGGGTACTTTGTGCTTGATGACTTTGCTGTTGTGGAGACCTACATGGAGCCAGTGGCTGACGCCATTATCATGCTCTTCATCATCTTGTATCTCCTCCAGGTTGTTCGTTTCGTCATTCGACACGTTCGAGCTGCTTCCTAGAGCTCGTTTGGTCGTCGCACCTACGGTCTCAAAATGCTATACTAGAGGGGTAATTTGGTATGCCAGCTATGAATAAAGCAACTATTGGAGTGATTGTGGGTGGAGTAGTGTTGGTAAGCATGGGGCTCGTGTATTTCCTTTTGCCACCACCACCTGTAGTACCGCCACCGCCACCACCACCGCCACCACCTGTAACCTTGACTCTCGTTGGGGCAATTACAGAGGTTAATTTTGAGCAAGTCATGGTCGACGGCCCGTCGCTCATCACGATGAGTGTCTCGGGGACCAATGAGTCACGGGTGGTTTCGGTACCATCGATGGGTCTGTCACAGTGCGCTGCCGCGGCAGACGTAGCTGATGCTTACCAGCTCGCGCCTGGAGATCGCATTGAGGTACGTGGTCTCGTGAACGAAGCTGGAGAAATAGTGCCGTGTGCTGAAGCGGGTCACTACCTCAACGCGAGTCGCACGGAAGAGAAGACAGAGTTTGGCTTTGCGTTTACGTACAAGAAAGGACCCAATGGCTATGTACTCGAAGAAAATACTTTGACAGCGAATGATGACGCACTCGAGATGCTTTACAGTGCAGTCTTCACTAATACTGCCGAGTACGCTGCTTTTGTCGCTGCACCCGAGGGTCGTGAAGGACCACAAAACTACCAGGTGCGCGTGTATGAAAACGAGGGTGCCTTGGGTCCAGCGCAGTGGGTAGAAGCGTACGCTACGGAATCAAATATTGAGTTACTGCAGGGGGAGACTGAAGAGACAGTAGTTGCAGGAGCGAATGCACTGCGTTATGTAACTGACGGATTATTCCCGAATCATACCTTTGTAGTGGCGCAGGGCACGCATATGTATGTAATCGCAGGTCAGTACGATGATCCGCAGTCATTGATTGCGACTGACTACAGTGACTTCGTTGCAGGGATAGTCTTTATTGCTGCTGATGATGCGGCGATTCTAGATGAGGGGGTGTAGTCACACATCCATACAACGGGCTACAAAATGCCGTGCTACCACTGTGATATAGTGGCAGTATGATAAGAAAATACATTACGTACACTGTTGGTGCGTTCCTTCTCACCGTACTTGCGCTCGGAGCTTTTTGGGGAGGGCTGCAGATCTGGGGTAGTTGGAACGATGAGTGGTCAGGCTATAACGCATCGACCAAGATTAGTGACGGGTATTGCAATATTGCTGTGGTGCCAGTGCATGGAACGATTACAGGGTACGACGATGGTGAAGGTGGACGTTTGACGACCCCAGCGGACGTACGTGCCATCCTTGATAAGGCTTCGGCAGAGCCAGGGATTGTGGGAGCGATGATTGATATTGATTCCCCAGGTGGCGCTCCAGCGGCGTCAGCAGCAATTATGGAGGCTATTCGTGACGCTGATACGTATCTCTACACCCTGGCCTTGATTAATGACTACGGTACGTCAGGTGGGTACCTCGCTGCTCTTGGGGCAGAGCGCATTGTGGCATCGCCATTTTCTGATGTTGGGAGCATCGGTATTACCATGTCCTACCTTTCGTACGCTGAGCAAAATGAGTCGCAAGGGCTCGCGTATGAGTCGCTTTCAACCGCTCCACTTAAGGACTACGGCAATCCAGATAAGCCGCTCACCGAAACAGAACGAGCACGAATTTTACGCGACTTAGGCGTCATGCATGAACACTTCATTGACGTGATAGCAGAGCGACGGGGACTGCCGCGTGAAGACGTGGTTGCCCTCGCTGACGGAGCATCGTTCCCTGGAGCGACTGCGCTTGAAAAGAAGCTTATCGACGGACTTGGTGGACGAGCCGAGGCACGTGCCTGGTTTGCAGAAAAACTTTCAGTGCCGGTTGAAGAGATTGTGCTCTGTGAGTAGCACTGCCGCGTACAACTAAAAAGGCCAGAAGCTTTGCTTCTGGCCTTTTTGACTACCGTCCTTGTCCGTACATGCTACGCAACTTAGAAACGTGTGCTTCGTAGGTAGCAGAGCAGTACATACTCCCGTCGTCATCATGGAAGTAAAAGAGGCAGTCAGTACTGGTTGGGTTGAGCGCTGCGAGAATGGCTGCAGCTGAAGGATTGGCAATTGGTGCTGGTGGAAGTCCTTCGTTTTGGTACGTGTTATACGGTGAATCGATGTACTTATCGTCTGGTCGTACCACTGGCCACCATTTTGCTTGGCTGGTTTTACTGCCTTTTGCGTACTGTAGGGTGGCATCGAGCTGGAGCGGCATACCGGCAAAGAGGCGATTCCAGATTACGCCAGAGATTTCACGCATTTGCGAAAATTCATAAGCCTCACGTTCGAGGAGTGATGCAACAATGAGTGTGTCAGTGAGTGGAATAATTGCTTCAATCTCGGCAGGGTAGCGCGACTGCACCTCTGTGGTAAATCGTTCTTGTAGGAGGAGTGCAACCATCTCAGGGCTGGCATCTTTATCGGTAACATAGCGACCAGGGAAAAATGTGCCGTCCGGAAGGGTTGGAGTGCCGCTCGTGATGAGTTCAGCAAAACGCACACGTTCGTCCTTGTCCCAGCCAAGAATTGATGCAAAGGCAGCGACAACCTCCTCTTTTCTATCGCCAGGCCAAATCACTAAAATACGTGTTAGCGGTGAAGCTAGGCTTTGGTACCAGCCTTGTGTAGAAAGGCTTCGTGTAAGCTGGTGCCACCAGCTTGTTCGGACAGGTCGAACAGCTTCATAGGCGAGGTAGGTGTCGAGGAAGGAGTTTACGGTAGGGTCTTCGGTAATCGTCTTGGTGGCTGGGTTGACGCTGAGGGGGAATGGGGTAGGGGCGGTTTCTTTTGTGTCATTAAGTTCAATAGTTTCCGACACCTCAGTAAAAACTGCCTCTTTGGTAGAAAGTAAAAAAACGAGTCCGGCAGTCAGGACGGCGGCTTTAATGAGGAAGAGGGTAACGAGTATTTTGAGCCAAGAGAAACGGCGTCCTTTTTTTGTCTGTGGAGCGGCAATGGCCATACGTACTGCTATTATTGCATAGAGTATGCAGCTTCTGCTAGAGAATTTATGGTAACCGGTGGGGGTATGAAAAGTGGGGTACTTTACACGAACAGTACGTCCAGAAAGTGTACATCTATTGATTAATTTCATTTATGTGTTCTGTTGTTACGTAGACTGGTTGATAGTTGTGGTGGGTAGGGATATTTTGACGTACCGGCGAGCGTGGACACCGGTCCTTTGCATGAGCGTGAATGACGCATACAATGGTCAGTATGTTTGAAACCCATCGTCTTGCAGCAATAATGAGTGCGGCTTTTCTTCTGGTTGTACTCTGTATGTCGTGGGCTGGTGAGGTTTCTTCGGTTGAGTTGGCTCAAGAGGCAGTGCCGACGATTGAGCGCACTGGTCCGATTATAGGTGCCATACCAGCCAACGTGGCGTCGGTCGCGACTGCAGTAGATACTAATACCGCGGTTGTGCCTGTAGATACATCTACCGAAGAAGTGCCAGAAAACACAACACCTACTCCGGTGCAGCGCGAAGTAGCGGTGCAACCATCTCCAGTAGCTCCGGTACCTGAAACAACACCAGTCGCGGTAGCTCCTGCACCAGTGCCTAAAGAGGTGACGAGACGAACTTCAACCGGAGATTTTCTTAGCCGGGTTGCGAGCGCTATTCACGCGGCCACTAATGACGAGCGACGAGCGGTTGGGCTTTCACCTCTAGCGTACGATGCCACGCTGGCGCGCAATGCCAAAGGCTACAGTGAGAATTTACTCGAAAGTGGTGTCCTTTCGCATACCGATCCTTCAGGGTGTGCGATGACCTGTCGTTTTAAATTGGCAGGCTACGAGGCGCAAGCCTGGGGAGAGAACTTGGCAGAGTGGCAATCATCCTACGAACCAACTGTTGATGAGCTCGTCGAATACTTCGTAGCAGCGTGGCTCAAGAGTGATGGTCACCGTGATAACGTACTCTCTCCTACGTTTACCCACGAAGGGGTTGGTGTAGCGCGCGACGGTAATACCTTTTACGTGACCGTGCATTTTTCTAAGCCGTAGTGTGTTCCGTAGCCATGCTGCGTGTGCTAGTATGCAGCCAAGTATGACGCACAATGGTGACTATGACGTGATTGTGATTGGTGGAGGTGCCTCTGGGCTCATGGCTGCGGTTGTGGCAGCTGAACAAGGTAAAACAGTGGTACTCCTCGAGAAAAACCATGAACTCGGAGTGAAGCTCGCTATCACTGGGGGCAGTCGTTGCAATATCTTAAACGCTGAGCCAGACACACGGGCGCTCCTCGCACACTACGGTGAGGCGGCTAAATTTTTATACTCACCATTTGCGCAGTTTGGGATGCAGGCAACGTGGGATTTTTTTGAGACGCGGGGCTTGCCGCTTACCGTACAGGCAGGGAAGCGAGCCTTTCCACTGAGTGAGAAAGCGTCAGACGTGGTGGCTTTTTTTGAAGCGCGCTTGGCGCAGCACAACGTGACCGTCATAACCGACTGCGAGGTGACGGCGGTGGTGGCGGCTTCAGGTACGGTGACTGCGGTAGAGACACGTCGGGGTACGTTTCGAGCTACATCGTACATACTCGCTACTGGCGGTCTCTCGTACGGAGAAACAGGCTCAACCGGCGATGGATTGACGTGGCTTACCAGTCTCGGACATACAGTGCATCGACCAAACCCGTCTCTAGTGCCGCTCTTGGTCCGTGACGCATGGGTGCACGCTTTGGCAGGGACATCGCTTTCGCACGTAAAAATGACGTTTAGACCACTGGCCGAAACGAGTAGTGCTACACCGTTTTCACGGACTGGTAAGCTGCTCTTTACCCACTTTGGGCTCTCAGGACCGGCCGTTCTCAATGCCGCAAAGGATGTACAAGCATTACTTGCTTCAGGTGATGTGTCTGTCACGCTTGATTTGTTCCCCGGCATCGACGATGCGGTTTTAAAAGACAGATTCGCGGCAGCATTTACGGCACACCAAAATAAGGCTCTGAAGAACGTGATGAAGTACCTGGTTCCACCCGGTATGGCTTCAGCCGTTTCGTCACTCTTGCCGGTGTATCTAGCTGAAACCAAAGTCCATAGTGTGACGCGTGAAGATAGGTTACTCCTCACCGCACTTCTCCGAGCACTCCCTGCGACGGTCACGGGGACGAAGGGGAACGATTGGGCGATTGTGTCTGACGGCGGTCTTGATTTAAAAGAGGTAGATACGAAGACGATGCAGTCTAAGCTATTTCGAAATCTCTTCATTACTGGTGACGTACTCCACATCAGTCGCCCCAGTGGCGGCTACTCGCTCCAACTCTGCTGGACGACTGGGTATGTGGCAGGAAGTAGTGCGTACTAGTGCTAAAAAATAAGCGTCATTTTGGTGACGCTATTGTAGTATTTCGGTGCTAGAGAAAAATTTCTTTCGGCAACAAATGATGTCGTTTGATGATTTTCATGAAATCCACCAATGCATTACGTGTAAAGAACGTATAATCGAGAATAAACGGCTCACCAATCGGTTTCCGCACTGTTTCTCACCACCTTCGTTGCCTATAGAACTGCTTGGCTGCTTGTGCGGCGGAGTATGTACCGTACACACGATCCCCATAATACTGCTGGGTAAAGTAGGGTATACTAGAGTCATATTCGTCACGCATAATGTAAATATAGTCTATGGTACGTTCTGGAGTAGGAGTCGCCGCAGGTGCTGAAGCAACAGTAGCAACTGAGCTTGCCGTGCAAGAAGCACTGCATGCGTTGCAGGGATCACCAGCATCAGTTGCGCTCGTATTTGCTTCTTCCACTTATAACCAAAATGATGTCGTTAAAACGGCCCACAGTGTTCTCGGTGATAGTGTACAGATTATTGGTGGTTCAACCGCTGGTGAAATTTCAAACCGCGGACCAAGTCTCAGTCCATCGATTGTCGTGATGCTCCTTGCCTTTGATGGCACCGTAGAGGTTGGTGCTGCATCAGTGGCTGAAGCTAACGTCGATGCTGAAGCAAAAGGGGCAGCACTCGCTGAGGCACTGGAAAAAGCCCTCAAAGCCACTCCGGTTCTCGCGCTCATGGTTGGTGATGGGTTAACCCTTAATCCAAGTGCTATCCTTCGCGGGTTCCAAACTAAGCTCCCTACGGTTCCAATGGTTGGGGGCTCTTCAGCTGACGACGGAAAGTACAAGCAAACCTTTCAGTACACTAACGATACCGTACAGTCATCATCTGTCTCAGCGGTGGCTTTTTCGGGGGCGTTGCAACACTCGGTTGGAGTCCGGCACGGCTGGAACCCTATTAGTGGACCTAAGATTGTAACTCGTGCAGAAGGTACGGTTGTGTATGAAATTGATGGTAAGCCAGCGGCAGAACTGTATGAAGAATTTATCGGTAAAGAAGCAACCGATAATCTCAAAGGCGTTACACTGTCACAGCTAGCGCTCTCGTACCCACTCGGGGTAAAAGATAATACATCTGGTGAGATGCTCCTCCGGGCACCGTTTTTCGTTGACGCAAACGGCTCTATTACGTGTGGCGGAGAGGTGCTTGAGGGTGCGTCAGTACAGCTCATGATTGGATCAAAGGAAGACGCGGTTGAGGCGGCGCGTCACTCAGCACAACAGGCACTCGCCGAGCTTGGTACGGCACCGAAGGCAGCAATTATCTTCAGTTGCCACGTTCGCGACGAGCTCTACGCTACGCGCGAGCAGGCAAAGCTTGAAATTGACGCTATTCAAGAAGTAATTGGCTTGAGTGTCCCACTCGCAGGTTTCTATACCTACGCTGAGCAAGCTCCAATCAACGAAGGTAACTATAATCTCAAAATGTGTAATAATGTAAACCACAACGAGACTATTGTTATTTTGTTGCTTGGATAGACAACTCCCCGTGTATGCCAGAAGATATTGAAAAAATCAAAACTGAAAATAACCAGTTGCGCTACACGATTACCGAGCTTGAAAACACCTCGAAGCTGTTACTGCGTCGCGATATGGATCTTCGTCGTGCCTACGACGCGCTCAAAGAAGTGGACCGTGAGAAATCAGAGTTCGTCTCGATTGCTGCCCACCAGCTCCGTACACCACTGACGGGTGTCCGCTTTGCAAACCAGATGCTCTATGACTCGCTCTACGCCACGCTCGCTCCCGAGCACCAGCAAGTGCTGACACAGGCACGTCGAGGTATCGACGTGATGTTTGAAATGATTGAGGACTTACTCATCATCGATGCCCTCGATTACGGTAACCTGAAGCTCGATAAAACAACCTTCAGTGTTGAAGAACTTCTGCATGAGATTTTGCATGACCTCAGCGAGCTCGTGCAGAAGAAAAATATCACCCTCACTACATCGCTCAACACCGCAGATTGCCTTATAACGGTTGATCGTCGTCGCATGAAAGACGTGCTATCAAACCTGATTGATAACGCGGTGAAGTACACACCGGCGAATGGTAGTGTGAGTGTACGTACCGAATGTGTTGATAAACTAGTCGTCGTCACAGTCAGTGACACCGGTATTGGGGTCGACCCAACCAAAGCTGAAAGCCTCTTCAAGAAGTTTTCACGCCTCGATAACGCCCGCCGAGTCGACGCTAATGGCTCTGGTTTAGGCTTGTATATCACCAAAAAGATTATTGAAGCCCACGGTGGTCGGGTTACCTATGCACCAAATCAACCAACAGGCTCTAGTTTTACTGTGACAATTCCCGTATAATTACCAATATGACTGATACTAATGCAACCGCAATAAACGCAGCGCTGGCCGACATGAGCAAGCGTGAGCTTGGGAGTGTAAAAGTATTTATGGTGGAAGACGACCAAATGATTCGTGAGCTCGTTGTCGCAAAGCTTACGCAAAGTGGTTGCATTCCATTTATTACTGAAGATGGAAGTGAAGCCATCAAGCTTGCTGAGCACTACCAGCCAGATGTGATTATCCTCGACCTCATGCTTCCTGGTATGACAGGTGAAGAGGTTTTGACCACGCTTAAGTCGCGTGATGACCTGCGAAGTATTCCCGTTGTTGTCTTCTCCAACAAGAGTGAAGAGACTGATCGTGACAAAGTTATGAGCCTCGGTGCAGATCGCTACTACGTAAAGGCCTACACTGACCTCAACGAACTTGTTTCCGACTTACGTACCCTTGTCGGTGAACGACAAGCAGCTGCAGCCTAGTACACACCGTGAGTACACGAAACAAAACCGCTACTATGTAGCGGGACGGATTTCAATGTATCGCTGCTTCCATGCGCGTTGAAACTTCTCTGCGCTTATAAAACCATTGCCGCGCTTCTCAGCGGGGTCGTTGTAGTGGACGTAGCCGTCAGCGATGTGGGTGACGACGACGAGATGGGGAATCGGGTTTGTTGGTTCAAAGGTGTAGTGGACTGAAACCATGACCGGTCCTTCGGTCACAACGTCGGCGAGTGTATCAAACGCATCGGCTGCACTGAGGTGGCTGAGACTCTGGGTACTCCCGCGCAAATTCAAATCTTCTGCTAAGCCAATGAGTCCGGCGTGACTCCAGCCATTGTCGGTGTACGCGTCAGCCGCAATCCCTGCCGCAAGCAGTGTATCTGCGGTCGCTACGCCCGGTTTGTAGTACTCAACGAGCATTGCGAGACTCGCAACGCCACAGGCAACTTTCCGCCACGATGGCTGGCTAATGTCATCAAACTGAGAAAAGAATGGAACGATTCGAACACGGTCTGTTTCCCTGGTGTCAGCAGGCATAGTTTCAGGTAGAGCAGCTATGGCAGGTGCATCTAACTGGAGAAGTGGTTCTGCATCGGCTGCTGGTGCATCACTCACGAGCGCTTCAGTTGGTACGGTGTCAGTATGTACCGTAGTAGCGGTCTCTTTGGGTGTATTGAGACTACCTACATTGTGTGCCGTGATTGATTGGGGAAAGACAAAGGTGGCGAGTACGGCGCCCAAGCAGAGTGACCCGGCAGCGATAGAGAAGCTATGATGCATATACTGGGGGTAGTATACCTCGATGCATCATATTGACACAATCATCATTACATCGTGTGTTACTAGTCTTGCACCGTTACGGTTGTTCCTAGGTCAGCCCAGGTGTAGAGCGTGCGTGCGTCTGTCGGGGACAGGTTTACACAGCCGTGTGAGTAGGGACGACCAAAGCTGTCGTGCCAGTAGGTGCCATGAATCACTGCGCCATCGTGGGTGAAGTAGAGGTTCCAAGGTACGCCAGGTAGGTCGTAGTACTGGTCACTCGCCAGGCCGGGCAGCGGCCCCTGCATGTACCGGCTCGGTGTCTTTTTAAATACTGTAAACGAGCCACGAGGGGTCGGGGTGAGTGCGAGGCCGGTTGAGATACTTGTCTCCATAAAAAGCACATCGCCCTCGTACGCGTAGAGTTTTTGCAGTGAGCGGTCTACCACAATCTCTTTTGAGGTTGTGGCGTAATCGTCTTCCCAGGTGGTGCGGTCACCTTCATCATAGAGTACATCGACGTACTCAGAAGCTATGTACCAGTCGCTGGTTATCCGTTCTGGGTAGCGAAGCCACTCATCGAACACAATTTTGTACCAAACTACACCGTCACGTTCAACCTTGCCACCAACTTTTAAGACGACACCGTTGCGCACCCGTGAGACGACGTCGTACTCACTACCTGGTCCCGCGCGTACTAAAAGACAGTCACCCGCAAAGTGTGGTCCGCAACTGTCGGTTACCATAACGTACTCAAAGAGTACCGCCTCTACCGGAAGTAGTTCCTCAGAGCTTGTGCTTGTTTCAATAATTACCACTTCTTCACCGCGAAGGTAGGTCGGTGTACTGGTTGGTGTGACTATGGGCGTGGTAGGTGAGGGCGCTTGTGCATCAAACTTCACGAGTACTAGCGCTAGAATGATTGATGCGAGTATACCAATTGCGCCACTGAGACTCGCAACTGTTTGTCGGTGTTTTTTGCGGGTGACATGCATTCCTCTAAGTATAGCCTGTATCAGCATACTGTGTAGGTTGCGGCATGTAATGCATTGCCTATCCATGCGGCACAACTAGGTAGTGGTCGATAGAGCTTATTCACGCAATTAATTCAAATTCGCTATGACAGACTCTAAAATGACCCCTGATCAAAAGAAGCATGTTCAAAAGCAGCCTGTCCACGCTCCTGCTCACGAGGTTAAAAAGGATCATGCAGATACAACAAAAAAGTCACCCATGGTGGAAGATTCTCCTAAGTAGTCGTACGCCCGTGCGGTACATTCTTTGGCCTTTGCGTATAAAGTGAGGGATTGTCTACATATGAGCAGTCCAATTGCACAACGCCGCCGACCTTTTGTCGGCGGCGTTGTGCTGTAGAATGTACGCTACTTGCGCCACCACTGACGTAGTGGCAGGTAGTTGGTATAGCCTAGCTTCCTTCAGGCATTTCACCAGCTGCCTTGCTCTGCCCTTCAATAAAACCACGCTCAGTGTCATAGAGCACGCGGTCTACCGCAATTGCTTCTTTGGCTTTGAGAAGGTAGATGATGGCGTCAGCCATGTCACCATCAATGATTGCTTCGTTTGCGTCGGTCACGCGGCGAATGGTGAGCGTCTGGGCTCGTGAGCCCTGTGTTAAGCCTGGGAGTGCCTCACTAATGTCTGCAATGTGCACTTGCGCAAATGCAGAGACAACAGCTGCATCGCTCGTGCTCGCAAATGTGAATACAGCTTCTCGAAGGGTGTCGTCGGCGCTGCCTTCAAGAGTATTAATAGCCTCACTAATTGGGGCAAACTCAACTGCCTCATCTGTTAGAGTTTCTTGTGCCCGGGCAATATTGAGAAGGTTAGCGAGGGCGGTAATTTTTTCCTCAGGTGAGAGTGCTTCGCTGCTACCGACGGCGCCCATGACTGTGTTCGCGTGCGCAGCTGAGAGTCCGGCTACGGTGCTGAGGTGCTCTGGTGATGAAGTAGCGTTGTCAGCAGCGAGGATTTTAAGCTCGGTTAGGCGATGTTCAAGACGCGTCGTTGCGTAGGCTGCTTTCGCTGTGGTATTGAATTTTGTCAGAGCGGTAACCTCTTCAGCGACGTTCGTTTTAAATGAATACAGCGTCTCGCCTGGAAGACTGTTTTGTGCGAGCGACATTAAGATGAGCATCAGTACGATCGCTGCCGCCAAAGCTCCTCCGGCTAGTATCAGAATCGTGCGTAGCGTGTGCGTGCGTGTATCTTGTAGTGCGACTGCATCAAGGATGCGTTCTGTGGTCTCAGTATGTTGATTGTCTTGTGGTTGCATATACTGGTGAAGCCGTTTCAGTCGACCTAATCTTACCTTGCGATTGTTGTGTAATGTGGTCGTAGGTAGTAGAGCCAGGTGCTCGACTAGGTACCTTAAAAGGTAGGAGTGAGAGAGCGTATGTGGTTACGGAGTAGCAGTATACTCTACCACCCATTCAATACCGTACTTGTCGCGGAGCATCCCGAAGTAGGTGCCCCAAGGGCTATCACCAAGCGGGAACTCTACCGCTCCTCCCATACTGAGGGCGGCAAATAGTGTGTCAGCCGCCTCCTTGCTCTCTGCAGCTACCGCAATCTTACTGCGGTTCTCACTCTCGTTTACAGTACCCATAAACGAAGGCACATCGTTACCTATAAGTACGTTATTGTTGCCGATTGGTAAGGAGATACGCATCAGTTTCTCCGCTTCTGCTGCCGGGATAGGGAATTCATCACTCGCTAAATCCTTAAAACGTACAATTTCAGTGAACG
>JACCED010286143.1_pt1 | contig 23324 bp, 25 predicted proteins | sample 7455021 | NCBI WGS metagenome assembly JACCED01 (sample SAMN15323456, study PRJNA562643) | freshwater metagenome | isolation source: river surface water | place: USA:Blue River Watershed | collected 2017-08-19
ATAACCCAAATGCCAAGGCGCAAAGTTACCGAGATGGCTTAGTAGCAACGATTAATAGCTTGAAATCGATGGGGCACAGCGTTCTGCTTGTGCAATCAATTCCTACCTTTAGGAATCCGTTGCCAATTTGGGATCCAACACTTTGCACCTATTTCCAGATAGTTTCTCAAAATTGCAAAGGTGAAACAGACCTAGTGCTCATCGACCAGATGCAGCAAATGAGTAGGCAGGCTGTCTCTCAATCCGCAGCACTTACAGACTCTAAAATACTGGACCTTCGTGAATATTTTTGTTCTGCAAAAGTTTGCTCAACATCAAAAGAAGGAAAATGGCTCTATAAAGATGCCGCTCATCTTTCTACAGAAGCTGCCACAGATTTAATCCCTGAATTTACCCAAGCAATTAAATCTCCGAATTAATCTAAGCAACTGGTTGCGCACCAGTTATCTCAACAAGTGACCCACACATAAATTCGGCCTCTTCTGATGCCAAGAACGCCATTAATGCTGCAACTTCATCTGGCCTACCAATGCGACCAAACGGCACCATCTTGTCGAAATCGGCAAACGTTAAACCTTTTCGCTCTGCCGCCTTTTGAAGCATTGGCGTTCCAATTTCACCAGGGCAAACAGCATTAACCCGAATCTTTTGCGGTGCGTAGTCGCGAGCCAAGTTCTGGGTAAAGGAAGCAACGGCAGATTTACTTACGTTGTACGCAATGTGACCAGGTGCTGGGTGCAAACCCCACTGTGAAGCAGTATTAACAATCGCACCGCCACCAGCTTTAATCATGTGTGGGATTGCAGCACGGCATAAGTGGAACATTGAGGTGACATTAACTTGAAGAGTTAGATCCCAGTCTTCGTCAGTTAAGTCCATAAGCGGCCCGCGGCGGTTAATACCAGCGTTATTAATAAGGACATCAATCTTGCCAAACTTGGCCACAGTATCTTCGATTAATTTGTAGCAGGCATCGCGATTTGAAATATCAGCAATCATCGTGACAGCCTTCAGACCTTCATCAACAATTGACTTTGTTGTGGCTTCTGCGCCTTCAATATTGGTATCAGTAACCACTACTTGGCCAGATTCCCGGGCAAAGCGCTGAGCAATGGCTGTGCCAATTCCGCCACCACTGCCGGTAACCACAATTACTTTGCCTTCAAAGCGAGGTAAATATTTTTCACTCATGATTACTCCTAGTAGCGAGGGGCGATTGGTTTTGGAAGGTTTGCAATTTCGCTTAAGTCTTGCGTAGTTAATTTAACTTCGCCAGCTTTTGCATTTTCTTCAAGCCATTTGCGACGTTTTGTTCCTGGAATTGGAACCACATTTGGACCTTGGGCCATAATCCAGGCAAGTGAAATTTGCGCTGAAGTGACACCATGGCGATCAGCCACTTTTTGAATGCCATCAACAATCGCCTGGCTGGCAGCAAGTGCTTCATCAGTGAAACGAGGGTTTCCGGCACGGAAATCATCCTCACCAATTTTTGAACTATCTAATTTCCCAGTTAAAAATCCTCGGCCTAGGGGAGAAAAAGCCAAGAAGCCAATGTTGTTGTTATTGCAGTAATTAAGAACGCCATTGTCAACGTTTTCAGAAGTCCAGATTGAAAGTTCACTTTGCACACTTGCAATTGGATGGATCGCTTGAGCTTGCTTAATTTCTTCAACTGATACTTCAGATAAACCGATGTGACGAACTTTGCCTTCAGCAACGAGCTGGGCCATGGTGGCGATGGATTCTTCAATTGGAGTATTTGGATCAACACGGTGCAATTGATACAGATCTATACGGTCAGTCTGCAGACGCTTAAGTGATGCATCGCAAGCTTTGCGGATGTGCTCTGGACTGGCATCGCGGCCGTAGCTTTGAGCACTTTCAAAAATTAAACCAACTTTGGTTGCTAGTTGAACTTTGTCGCGCAGGCCATCAGCTGAAATACATTCACCGATCAAGGTTTCATTTGTGAAAGGGCCATAGACATCTGAGGTGTCGATTAAGGAAACACCGATTTCAACTGCTCGGTGCAAGGTGGCTTTGGATTCAGCTGGGTCAGCGCTCTTGTAGTCATAGCCCCAAGACATAGGCATCGCGCCCAAGCCAATTTCACTAACTTCTAGGTTTCCAAGGAATTTGGTCCTCATTTGGCTTAACCTGCTTTCCGGGCTTGCGTAAAAATATACTTGCAAATTGATTGACAGATTGTCTGACAATAAATAAATTGATCCTATTCCGTTGAAAGGTAACTGCCGAGTATGGCTCACAAAAGCACACAGTTGACTGGCATCTTGGTTGCCTGCCCAACACCATTCAAAGAAGACTTCTCACTAGATGTTCCGGCAATCAAAACTCATGTTGATCGCATGATCGCAGCTGGCGTTCATGGCCTTGTGCCAACAGGGTCAACCGGTGAATTCATGCACCTAACCGATGCAGAGTACGAAACTGTTATCACTGAATTTGTTAAAGCATCTGCTGGCCGAGTTCCAGTTTGTCCAGGCATCGGTTCAACTTCAACAGCTCGCGCAGTTGAACTAGCCAAGCATGCAGAAAGCGTTGGCGCAGATGCAATCATGTTGCTTCCGCCGTACTACGATCCACCGTCATTTGAATCACTAAAGATATTCTTAAAGACCGTTGCAGATGCAATTACCATCCCAATCATGTACTACAACATCCCTGGGGTTACTGGTGTTCGGCTAACTGCAGATCAGTTCGCTGAAATCGGCCAGATCGATGGCGTCAACTTCTTGAAGGACACTTCAGGTGATGCACCGACACTTAGCAACCTGCTTCTAACCAAGGCTGACAAGATCCAGGCATTCAATGGCTGGGATACCCTAACGTTCGTAGGTATGTCACTTGGCGCTAAAGCATCTGTTTGGGGAATGGCTGGTTTCATTCCTGAACTATCAGCTCAGCTTTGGGATGTTGTTGCAGTTAAGCATGACATGGTTAAAGGTCTTGAATTATGGAAGAAGATCTTCCCAATTGCCGCATTTATGGAATCCGTTGACTACATCGGCGCTGTTAAAGCAGGTCATGAAATCATCGGTCATTCCGCTGGCCCAAGCCGTGCCCCATCACAGCCACTAAGTGCTGCAGATAAGGCAACACTTAAGTCTTTATTGCAAGGGGCAGGAGTAAAGACCGTATAAATTGTATTAATGACTAACAACAGCAACGCCTCGCTTAGCCCGGTGCGATCGATCTCTCGTAAAGAAAGTGTCGTGCAGGAAATTAAGCGAGGCATTGCTGTTGGTGCAATCAAGTTAGGGCAGAAGTTAACCGAACTTGAACTAGCTGATTCACTTGGCGTAAGCCGCCCAACTATCCGCGAAGCCATCCAGCAACTAACCCGCGAAGGCATCCTGATTCAGGTGCCATATAAAGGGATTGAAGTTGCCGACGTTGATGCCAAAGACATCATGGATCTTGCAATACTTCGCGAAGCACTTGATTTAATGACCGTTCAGCTGATTTATGCTGATCCAACAGGTGATGGCCTTAAACAAATAGAACAAGCCTGGGAAGAATATGAAGAACTGGAAAATCATCCAGATGCCTTAATCCGAAGCCAGGCTCACACCGATTTCCACCGAGCTATCTGGTCAGCTACAAATAGCCAAGTTGTTCAAAATCTACTTCCAGTGATCGAAGGTTTGATGACGATCGCTCTTGTTCGCGACCGGTTGGTCAGGCAAGATCCAGTTCGCGACCATTCGATCCACGAAAAATATGTGGCTGCAATTCTGTCGGGCAACTTTGAAAAGGCCAAAAAAGAGATTCACAATACGACTGTGGCTAGCGCCAAAGAGCTCATCGCTCTAATGAAGTAATCGTGACGCAAAATACTCACGCTGGGCGATCTGTAACTCTTTCTCTAATTGGCAACAGTTTGGCTGGAACTGCTGGAACTGCAGCTGCACTTTATTCTTTGAGTTCTTCCCCTGCAGTTGTTGGCTTTGTACGACTAATTCTTGGCGCATTCACTCTTTTACTTTTTGCACCATTCATGGGTGGCAAATTCAAGAATCTTTTTGGACTGTTAAAACGACCTGGCATCTGGATCATGGCTGCAAGTTCAGCTTCTTACCAAGCATTCTTCTTTGCTTCAGTTGAACGCACGGGGGTTGCAACTGCAGCACTGGTGACCGTTGGATGTATTCCAGCTTCAGCTGGTTTAGTTGGTTGGGTTGTACTGCGCGAACGCCCAAATAAAATTTGGTTTATTGCTTCAATTATTGGAATTGCCGGCCTTGCTGTTCGATCACTTGGTGAATTGCAAGTTAATGATTCAACTGGATTTATTTATGCAGTTATTGCAGGGTCGGGTATTGGTGGCTACTTAAACGCAGCAAAAGTAGAAATTCGCGCAGGTGGCCATCCAATGCAATTGCCAGGCTTGGCTTACTTACTTGGCTCTCTAGGTTTATTGGTTTTTGTTTATACAGATTTAATGAAAGTAACGTGGAATACTGAAGCAATTGGTCTTGCACTATTCCTAGGCGTTGTGACTATGGGTCTAGCAAATGCGCTCCAGATTCTGGGTATTCGAGGGATCGCACCCGGTGTAGCAGCAACCATGATGCTTTCAGATCCAGTTACTGCGGCAATTCTTGGTGTTGCAGTCATGCATGAGGAACTAACTCTTCAAGGTGCAATTGGCCTAGCCTTGGTCGTTATTGGGCTTGGACTTCAAAGTTTTTCGCCAGGGGAATCTAAGACTGCGAAAAAGTAAATCTTTACTTATCTTCTAGAACTGCAAACCAGCGATCTTCGTTATCGCAAAAGGCAAAGTTTGCTTTATCAGCATGCAGTGTGATTTCAGTAGTTGTTACACCACTGTCAGTTAATTGTTTATGCAATGCGGGAATATCGTCCACATAGAAACAAATTGAAGGCGTGGCCAAATCCAGACCATGTGGATTTTCCTTCATTAGGTCAAGGGGTACTAACTCAAAGGAAAAGTTCTGATCGCTAAATCCAACTCGGTAGACGGTATTTAATTCGACTTTTGTAGTTTCCTTGACCTGCATACCAACTTTTTCAGTCCAAAATTTCTTACATGCTTCAGAGTCATTGACGTAGAGAACAACGTAGCCAACTCGCATGATGGACCAATCTTTGGAGAATTAATTAGACATTTGGTAGGGCGGGTGGGGCTCGAACCCACGACCGAAGGATTATGAGTCCTTAGCTCTGACCGACTGAGCTACCGCCCTTAGTTACTCAGTAATTCTACAAGTTAAGCAAGGGCCCGCTGATCGCGAATAGTTTTCACGAGTCCAATGGCCAGTGCATAAACCGGATATGCAAAAAGTAATCCACCTGTAACCAGGCCAAGCTGATAGCCCGATGTGTTGTCGTAATTAAACGAAATGTAAGCCAGATCCAATAAATAGAGAATGCCAAACGGAAGAGTTATTTTGCCCATCCATTTTGACTGAACCATGTGAGGGAACTGAAGATTAGTTAACTGGCTGATGCAAAGAATTGTGAAGGCAATCTGAACAACATCGGTTGTGGCATGAGCCAGGAACAAAGTTGGCACAGCTAAATTCCAAGCAGCAGGGAAGCCATTGAACCAGTTGTCACTGGTCTCGATATCAGTTCTGGCAAACCATAGGGCGGAGAACAAAATCATGAAACCAGCCAAAACTGATTCAGATCGCTTTGGAAGCATTTCGGTTTGCGCCATAAATGCGATTGGCACAATCACGCAAGTTACGTAATCAACAACTAAGTCCAAGATATTTCCATCGATTCGCGGTGCGTGCACAACTACATCGAACTTTCGAGCAACTGGGCCATCTAAGCCATCGATTACTTGGGAAACTAAAAGCCAAATTAAGGCCATGCGAATATCGCCATCAAATATTGCTTGGAGTGCAAGTAATCCAACGACAGCGCCACTTGCAGTAAGTGTGTGAATTGCATAGCCAGCTTGACGCTGGAGCCTAGTTGAAGTCATTAGAAAGTTTTATGAACTGCCGCTACGGCGACGTTCGATGCGGCGAGTAGCGCCGGATTGAGCATGGCTTGCTCGACCTTGGCTATCAGTGTGACTTTCGCCGCCTTGCTTGGCGCCTTTTTGCTTCTTCTTTTCAAGGGCAGCAAGGAATGCAGCTTTAGCTGGATCTTTTTCAGGTTTTGAATTAGCCATGGGTCTATTTTAGACGCTTAAGTCGTGGCGAGACATCTTGACTTGAGGGCAAACAAATAGCGGCTATGAACCCGAGATCACAGCCGCTATTTGCGTTTTATCTACTGCTTAGCAGTATTTCGGATTGCCACACCAACAAGGACGAACATTACGCCCACGCCGGCTGCAAGTGCTGATACACCGAAAGAAACCACTGAGGTGAACAATGAGGCACGTAGGAAGGAGCCGTTCATAGCTACTACACGTAGTGGATCTTCACGATCTAGTTCAGCGTAAGTCTTACCATTTGTTGCTTTTAGTGCGTGTTCAGCAATCATGTTTGCTTCCTGAAAAGCGGTCAAAGGTCCAGCAACAGCAAGTCCTGCATATTTTGGTGAATCTTCAGAAACCGTGATGTTTTCAGCAGCTAGTTTGTTGTGAACCATGTTGTAACTAACGCCACCTGCAACGATAAATACAGCGCCAAGCACAATCGCAATTAAGCCGATTAGTTTGTTGTTTTTCATGTCTAATGCCTTTCCGACATCTAACGCATTAACTCTTTTGTCATGCTCCTACATTCCTGAAGTTACTCCCGCAAAACCCTTTAGTTGCGCCAAAAACGTGTCTACTAACTCACACTGTTGAGGGCAATTTGCACCCATTTGCGGGCGTAGGATTGATAGAAATAGCAAATCTTGCACAATCAAATTCATAAGGTAATTTAAATTCCGTGGATAATTACTCAAAAGGTCGATTACTAGTAACCATTCAATTTATTTTGCTTGGTGGTTTAGTTTTTATTTCATCTCCTGACATTTTTGCGAACAACTCAGCCATGAACAACGTTGGTGGAGCACTTGAATTACTTGGCTTCGTAGTTGTAATTATTGGATTTGTCGGGCTTGGAAAATCATTGACTGCAAATCCAGTGCCGCTTAAACAGGCAAAGCTAATTACAAAAGGTATTTACTCACGAGTTCGCCACCCAATTTATTTTGGCTTGATACTGGCAACTTTGGGCATGACTTTATCCAGCGGCTCTCAAATTAAGTTTGTTTTTTGGGTGCTATTAGTTTCACTATTTTTATTCAAAATTAAATTTGAAGAAGCCATGTTGCTGCGAACTTATCCGGATTACCAAAAATATATGGACAAAGTCCCTGGACTTATTCCAAACTTGGTCGTTAAACGTTCAAAATAAACAGATAAAGTAGCAAGATGACTGATTGGCCACTTGCGCGCAAATATGCGGTCAGTGGCTGGGCAATCCTGGTTATTTCTTATTTACTTTTTGCTGGAATTCCCTTTGATCGAGCAAATCAATTAATTCTGATTATTACTGCCGCCCTTGCTTTTTCAGTGGGCACAGAAAATGGACCACTTCGTATTTTTGCTGACTGGATTCCATTTTTCATATTGCTATATGCATATGACTTCAGTCGTGGAGCGGCTGATCAATTTGGTCGCCCAGTTCTAGTTGAAGAAATATATAATCTTGAGCTTTCCTGGTTTGGGATTAATGGACAGATCCCAACCGTTTGGTTTCAGCAACATTTATATAACGCAGATCAAATTCCACTCTGGGAATCATTAATTGCCTTGGTTTACACATCGCACTTTGTGGTTCCGTGGGCAATTATTGGAACACTTTATGTTCGCAATCGGGATCTTTGGAAGAAATTTGCAAGGCGAATTATTTTTATCTCACTTGGTGCTTTGATTACCTATGTTCTTTTACCTGCAGCCCCACCTTGGTATGCAGCAAATAGTGGGATTGGCCCAGAGGTTCTTCGCATTTCAACAAGAGGTTGGTCCGCTCTTGGAATTCCAGTTGCCGGTCAAATAATTTCACTTGGACAAGGTGTGGTTAATCAAGTGGCTGCAATTCCATCGCTTCATGCTGGAATGGCAATTTTAATTTCTATATTTTTCTGGTCTCGAGTTAGATCAGGAATGAAATTATTTCTAGTTACTTATAGTCTGAGTATGGTTTTCACTCTCGTTTACGGGGGAGAACACTATGTATTTGATGCATTCCTTGGTGGAATTTATGCCTGGCTGGTTCACTACGGATGCCAAGTTTGGGAACGGCGATCCAAGTGACTTATATTCCAGTTAAAGGTGAACCATTCACTGTTTCCATGGGTCTTCGCGCTATGGATTTGGATAAGTGGATCGAAATTGATGAGCATTTTCAAAGTGAAATTGATCAGAAAAAAGACCTTTTAGAAAACAAACATGATCTAGTTTTTGCCAGCCTGTCAGAAGGTCTAGCAGGATCAATTGAAACTTTAGAAATGCTTATTGAATATTTGCCTAGGCATTTCCCAGATCGATTCAAAGCGCCAGTTAAAGTTGACCCCAATTTGCACCCACTTGAAGCTGCCAGTCTGTTAGTGCAGGAGGACTTAGTAATCATGAGTCCAAAAGGTGACCAGTGGGCGCTGACCGCTGCAAGTGTTTGTTTTCCTAGTCGCTGGGATTTGGCCACAAAAGTTGGCGCGGACATGCATCAAATTCACCAGCCAGTTCCGCACTATGAAGAACGAATTGGCAAAGCCACAGATGCAATGTTTCATAAGCTCACATCAGATCGTCCAGTCTGGCGAATTAACTGGACAGTTCTAGATAGTCCTGAACTATTTCAACCGGCCCAGACTGGACGTAAGGCGCGACAACATGATTCGCAAGACATGAAATCTTTTGGCGAGTCAATGTTCTTTAGAACTGAGCGCCAAACACTTTGGAAACTTCCAAAATCTGGTGACATTCTTTTCACAATTCGAACCTATGTTGACTCCATTGCCAGCCTTGATACGCGATATCCAGATTTCAAAGAACATCTAGGCAAGACCCTGGTAACGGCCAGTGACCAAACTCGTGACTATAAAGGCTGGGCACCTATTTGGTCAGATTTAATGAAATGGACTGAGCAAAACGCATAATTGCATTGTTTTACAGTGTTTTAACAACAAATTAGCGTGTATCCAGAGGGTCTAGTGGTAAACCTGTGAATAGGCAGGTTATTCTCTTAAGGAAGTTAAGTCCCATCAATCGCAATCGCTGGGGAAGGCAAATTGCGAAAGTAACGATGGGAGAAATAAGAGATGACTAAGTCATCTGGCGCACGTGGTGTTGTGTTTATTCATAGCGCCCCTAAAGCGCTTTGCACGCATATCGAATGGACCCTTGGTGGGGTTCTTGGTGCAACCGTTCACCTTGATTGGGTTGATCAACCAGTACTTCCTGGTGCGATGCGTTCGGAACTTTCTTGGACCGGTAACCCTGGTCTTTCAGCTGATATCACTTCCCGTCTTCGTGCTTATCCAAACTTAAGATTTGAGGTCACCGAGGAACCTAGCAGTGGTTTTGATGGTCAGCGATATGTTTCAACGCCAACACTTGGTCTTTGGCAAAGTCCGATGGGTGCTTTTGGCGAAGTTCACATCCCTGAAGAAAAACTTCGGCACGCAGTTTCAGATGCGGTAACAAGTGGCAGCTCACTACTTGAAGCTATTGACTTAGTTTTGGGCAGTGCTTGGGATAGGGAACTTGAACCGTTTAGGTATGCAGGTGACGGCGTTCCAGTTCGCTGGCTGCACCAAGTTAGTTAAACAGGATTAAAAACAAAAAGGCGACCAAGATGGTCGCCTTTTTGTTTACTTAATTAAAGCGGAATATTTCCATGATTACCGCGAGCAAAACTGCCATCTGGCTTAGCGGCTGCAGCAAGTGCTTTAGCTAGAGCAGTTCTAGTCTTTGTTGGTTCAACGATTTCATCAATTGCGCCAAGTTCAACGCAGCGTGGCAAACCACCTGCTGTGATCTTGTGCTCTTCAGCTAGTTCGTTTTCAACGCGTTCACGATCTTCAGGAGCGACTTCAGCTAAGCGGCGACGGTGCAAAATGCGAATGGCGGCAACTGGACCCATAACCGCAACTTCAGCGCCATCCCAAGCCATCACGTGAGTTGCACCTAAACTGCGAGAGTTCATTGCGATGTAAGCACCGCCGTATGACTTGCGGGTCACACAGGTAATTCTTGGCACAACACATTCAGCAAATGCGTGCAGTAATTTAGCGCCGCGACGGACAACGCCGTCCCATTCTTGGCCAACCCCAGGTAAGTAACCAGGAACATCGACCATTACGAGAAGCGGAATTCCAAGAGCGTCACACATGCGAACAAATCTGGAACCTTTTTCAGCAGAAGTGGCATCAAGACAGCCACCTAATCGAAGTGGGTTGTTTGCAATCACGCCAACAGTTCGGCCACCGAAACGACCAAGTGCGGTGACTAAATTCGGTGCCCAGCGTGGGTGAAGTTCAATTCCGGTTCCAGCATCAAATACTGAATCAACAATTGGGTGAACGTCGTATGCACGGGTTGGGGATTCTGGAAGTAGTGCGCCAAAATCGACATCACCGATCTTGCTCACATCAAGTTTTCCTTGGTTACCCATTAGATCAGCGATGTTGCGAGTATCAAGTAGAGCTTGTTCTTCAGTTTCGCTAACTACGTGAACTACACCGCTTCGGCGACCATGTGGTTCAGGGCCACCAAGGCGAAGCATGTCGACATCTTCACCAGTAACTGAGCGAACAACATCTGGACCAGTTACGAAGATACGACCTTCAGGACCAAGGATCACAATGTCAGTTAGTGCTGGACCGTAAGCACCACCACCGGCTGCTGGACCAAGTACAACAGAAACTTGTGGAATCTTGCCTGATGCATGAGTCATTGCACTAAAGATTTCACCGAATGCTTTTAGTGAAGAAATACCTTCTTGTAAACGAGCACCACCTGAATGCCAGATACCAATGATCGGGCACTGCTTTTCCATAGCGATCGCGTAAGCATCAGTAATTACTTTGCCTTCAAGTGCGCCAAGTGATCCACCTTGGTAAGACGGATCATTACTAAACACAATTGCTTCGCGGCCATTAATTGTCCCACTTGCTGAAACTGCACCGTTGCCATCTTGTTGACCAGAAATGTAATTAACTGAGCCTTCATCAAGGATCGCCGCAATGCGACGAGGGGCCATTAATTTCTTATCTTCAGGTGCTGAGGCACTCATGATGAGCTCTTGAATGCAAGTACAACGTCATGGCCACCAAAGCCAAATGAATTACTTAAGGCAGCTAGCTGGCCAGTCTTTGGCAATTCACGCGGCTTGCCGATAACAACATCGATATCAACTTCAGGATCGAGGTTCACTAGGTTTGTCACCTGCGGAACGATGCGTTCTTGAAGTGAAAGGATCGCAACGATCGCAGCAAGTGAGCCAGCGCCACCGAGTAAGTGGCCAGCTGCGCCCTTAACTGCAGTAACGGCAGCGTTATCGGCATAACTTCCCATAACTTTGCGAATTGCCTTAGCCTCAGCAACGTCACCTGCTGGGGTTGAGGTTGAGTGGGCGTTGATGTGAACAATGTCTTTAGTTGTTAGGTCAGCATCAACTAGTGCGCGATTCATCGCAGCAATAACGCCACGGCCTTCAGGTTCAGGCTGAGCGATGTGGTGCGCATCTGCTGCTAAACCTTGACCACCATAGATTGCATAAATTTTCGCGCCACGTGCTTTAGCAAATTCTTCAGATTCAAGCACCACAATTGCTGCGCCTTCTGCCATCACAAAGCCGTCACGATCTTTATCAAATGGGCGAGAAGCGGTTGCTGGATCATCATGACGAGTTGAAAGTGCGCGCATTGCCGCAAACGCAGCAATAGTTAGCGGGTGAATACAACCTTCAGTTCCACCACAGATCACAACATCAGCGCGACCTGTGCGAATCATTTCAGCGCCATAGCCAATAGCCTCCGCACCAGATGCACAGGCAGATACTGGTGTGTGCACGCCTGCTTGAGAACCGAACTCTAAGCCAACAACGGCGGCCGGGCCGTTTGGCATAAGCATTGGAACTGTCATTGGCGATACGCGAGATGCGCCGCGTTCTTTCAAAATGTCGTACTGATCCATCAGCGAAATTGCGCCGCCAACACCTGTGGCAACGGCAACACCTAAACGGGTTGGATCAAGTTCTGGACTGCCAGCATCCTTCCAAGCTTCACGAGCAGCAATAAGGGCTAACTGCTGAGAGCGGTCCATGCGACGTGTCTCGTGTTTTTCCAGAATGTTTTCTGGATCTTCTTTGGCAACTGCTGCAATGCGAACGGGTGATTCAGCAAACTTTGGATCAGTTAATAATCCAATGCCTGACTTTGCAGCAAGTAGTGCTTCCCAGGTTGAGGCAACATTTCCACCAAGTGGGGTAGTTGCGCCTAATCCTGTTACGACAACGGTACGGCTCATAGTTGTCGACCTTTCTGTAGTTGTTTTATTAAGTTTTCGATTTATTTTTTGATTTAGATCTCGGGCCATTTGCTATGGGCGGGCGACTCATTCAAGCCGCCCGCCAAAAACAAAATGGCGATCGTTATTACTTGTTAGCCAAGATGTAGTTAACAGCGTCACCAACAGTGTTTAGGTTCTTAACTTCACTGTCAGGAATTGTTACGCCGAACTTGTCTTCACATGCCATAACAACTTCAACCATTGACAATGAGTCAACGTCTAGGTCGTCCACAAAAGACTTATCCATTGCAACGCTTTCAGCTGGAATACCGGCTACTTCGTTTACGATCGCGGCTAGGCCCGCGAGGATGTCCTGCTGTGACATACTTTCTCTCCTTTATCGGGTAGGACTTCCCGCGGTTGCGGGTCGTTTCTCGAATCCACTTTTTTAAAAGCGAACTCGAAACTTATGGGACTAGCGCCACTTGGCTGGCAAAAGCAAGACCTGCGCCAAAGCCGACCATTAAAAATGGGTCACCTTTTTTAACTTGGCCTGCTTCACGCAAAGCATGCAGTGCTAGTGGGATTGAAGCCGCTGACGTGTTGCCTGCTGTTTCAATGTCTTTTGCAATCACAACTGATTGCGGGAAATTAAATCTTTTAACTATTGCATCAGTGATGCGAATATTGGCTTGATGCGGAACAAAAGCCTTTAATTCGTCTGCGGTTATACCAGATGCATCAAGTGCCTTATGACAAACATCTCCCATGCTGCCAACTGCCCAACGAAATACTGCTTGGCCTTGCATAGTTAATAGCGATGGCACACCTTCTTTGCCAGCTGTTACTGAATCTGGCTGCATAATTATTGCTTCGCGCGCATTGCCGTCAGCACCCCAAATGGTTGGGCTAATTCCTTGTTCGTCAGTTTTTGAAACCACAACTGCGCCCGCGCCATCAGCGAAAATAAAAGCAGTTCCACGATCAGTCATGTCGATGATGTCGCTGAGTTTTTCGGTGCCGATAACTAGAACATTTTTTGCGCTACCAGCGCGAACTAGAGCATCTGCGATCCCAATGCCATAACAAAAGCCGGCACACGCAGCTGAGATATCAAAAGCACTTGCGTTGTTGGCGCCTATAGTTGCCGAGATTTCAGCAGCAGCTGAAGGTGTTTGATAGCGATGTGAAAAAGTTGCAACTAGAACTACGTCTATTTGATCAGCAGATACCTTGGCATCAACTAGAGCATTCTTGGCAGCGATTGCGCCCATTGATGCTGCAGTTTCATCAGCAGATGCAAAACGACGTTCGATAATTCCAGAACGCTCTCTAATCCATTCATCACTTGAATCGATGGCATCAATAATTTCTGAGTTAGGCACAACTCGGCTTGGCCGATAAATACCCAAACCAATTAGGCCCGCATGGCTTGTAGTTTGCGGTGTCTTTAAGTTGGTCATGCGCCTGCTCGTGGATGTAAGCGAAGAAGTGGTTGACCTGGGTTTACTGGGTCACCATCTGTGACAAGCCATTCAACAATCGAGCCACCATGCGGGGCAACAACTTCGTATTCATCACGAAGTGTGCGAATGGTTGCAACCTTGGTGTTATTTGCAAGTTCAGTTCCAGGTTCTTCAGAAACATTAAATTCAATAATGCCTTTGTATGGCGCAACAACTAGACGCCAAGTTGGCTTATCGCCAACTGGACTAACAGTTGCATGGCGGGCAATTAAATCAAGAGCTGCAGGGATATCATCTGGAGTTTTAAGGGCAAGTAATTCAACTCCTGGCATTGAACGCTTAGCCATGCCAATCAAAGTCCCTGCTGGTGGAAGTTCAAGGACTGCAGTAACACCAAGATCAAGCATGGTTTGCATACACAAATCCCAGCGAACAGGTGAACTAACTTGAGTTACTAAACGCTTTAATACCTCGCGACCATCGTGCAAGATTGTGCCGTCTTGGTTTGAAAGTAAGCGAAGACGGGCATCATGAGTTGAAATAGCTTTAGCGTGCTGACCTAACGTCTTAGCTGCCGGAATCATGTGCTTAGTGTGGAACGCACCAGCAACTGAAAGTGGAATTATGCGCGCGCCAGCTGGTGGATCATTCTTTAGCGCTTCAAGTTGCTCAATGGTTCCAGCAGCAACAATCTGACCGCCACCATTTTCATTAGCTGGGGTAAGACCATGCTTTTCTAGAACCGCAATCACATCCGCACGTTCGCCGCCAAGTACGGCTGTCATGCCAGTTGGGGTAACTGCAGCAGAGTCGGCCATTGCCTTGCCGCGTTCACGAACAAAAACCATGGCTTGTTCGGCAGTCATCACATGAGCGCCAGCAGCAGCTGTAATTTCACCAACGCTATGACCAGCACCAACTGCCACTTTGCTAAAGGATTCACCTGGGTGCGGGAAAAGGCTCAGTAGGGAAACAAGACCTGAACCCACGATCAGTGGCTGGGCCACCGCAGTGTCTTTGATGGTCTCTTCATCACTTTCAGTGCCGTGTTTAACTAAATCGATGCCAGCAACAGTTCCTAGCCAACGCAAACGATCTTCAAAATTTGGTAATTCAAGCCAAGGTTTTAAGAAACCTGGGGTTTGGGCGCCTTGACCCGGAGCAACAATTGCAAGCACGACGTTTAGTCTTCCGTATAGGTAACACCCAAAAGGGCAGGAGAATAACTAAATTCTAGGGCTATTTATTGTAGGAAGACTACAAAAATGGGGTTTTTCGGTCCAACATGAGAGCAATTCGAAGCGTCAGCGCATCAGTTGGCTCAGCTGGATCTAGGCCGGTTAGATCGTGCACTTTTTTAAGGCGATAGCGCACGGTATTTACGTGAATGAACTGAGCTCTGGCGCAACCTTCAATGGATGGCGCCAGCTCTAGGTAAGTGGCAAGAGTGGTTCGGACATCTTGTTTCAAAGTCTTTCGAAGGATTTCAACTAAAGGCTCAATTGCACTTAAGTCACCATTAATTACCCGTGCGGAAATAAGTTCGTCAGAAGAGAGCATCCTTGGCGCCTTTCCTATTAATTCAACAGCGCGGTAGCCAGAAATCGCTGCGTTGGCTGAAAGTGATGCGCTAACTAAATTTGTAGCAAGTGGTCCGATGACAACTGTGCCAGGTCCGAAGTGCCCCACGAAAGTCTTAGCGATTGCGGTTGTGTCCGGTTCCAGTTGTGCGCCACCAACAACAGTAATCAACCTGTCGGTTTGCACACCGACCATCACATCAACATTTTGCGCTTTTGCAGTTCGGCGAATTTGTTCAACGTGAACTTCAGTTGCTACCTGACTTGATGGCACCGGGCCAACCATTACAAAAAGTGGCCAGTTCGCATCCCAGCCAGCTGCAGTTGCGCGTGAAATTAGCGCGTCGGAATTTTCGCCAGCCAAAATTGAATCAAGAACTAAATCCTGAAGGCGAGCATCCCAGGCACCTCGGGATTCAGCTGCTCTTGCATAAACTTCAGCAGCGGCAAATGCAATCTCACGTGAATAGCGAAGTAGTGATTCACGTAAATACTGTTGACGAGTTTCACTATCACCAGCGATCCGAATTACTGATTCTTCAACTACTGCCATAGTTGTTCGCACAAGTTCAACAGTTTGTTGCAACGTGATTAACCGGGCAAGATCGCGCGGGGCACTTGAGAAAATCTTTGCCACAGATTGCGACGGGGTTTGGTCGGTGATAAACCAATCGACGAAAGTTGAAATACCAGCTTGGGCGATCGTGCTAACCGACGCGCGTTCATTTGCGGGAAGCGCTTTAAACCAAGGAAGTGATGATTCCATTCTGGAAGTTGCAGCAGTTGTGAGTTCACCAGTCATACGTGAAACACGACGCGACAAAACCGCACGTTCAGCGGCAATACGCTCTGGTGAGGTTTGCGACTGGTTTGACTGATTCATTTGGAAGCGATCCTAAATTTGGGATCAGCCGCCACCTTCAGTATTACCTGAACCAGCTGCTTTTGGATTGTGAAGTTGGTAGCGCTCCACAGCTTCAGAAACTCTTGCTGCGTCAATCTTTCCCTCTTTAGCCAACATTGAAAGGGTTGCAACGACGATACTTTGCGCATCAACTAAGAAGTGACGACGAAGCGCGCCGCGGGTATCTGACATTCCCCAGCCATCTGTACCAAGTGAAGTGAAGTTCTGTGGTACCCATTCGCGAATACCATCTTGCACAGCGCGCATGTAATCAGAAACTGCAACAACAGGTCCTGGCTTTCCAGCAAGTCTTTGGGTAACAAAAGATGTGCGCAGATCTTGTGGGTTAAGCAGATTATGGCGATCGGTATCTAAACCATCACGGCGAAGTTCATTCCATGATGTAACTGACCAAATGTCTGCATTAACGCCCCATTCATCAGCCAGGATTCCTTGTGCTTCAAGAGCCCAAGGCATAGCAACACCTGATGCCATGATTTGAGCGCGCATCCCATCTTCAGACTTAGCTGGAGCAAATAAATGCATACCCTTCAAGATGCCATTGACATCAACATTTTCTGGTTCAGCTGGTTGCACAATTGGTTCGTTGTAAACAGTTAAGTAGTAGAAAACGTTTTCAGAATCCTCGCCATACATCCGCCTTAAACCATCACGAACGATGTGACCGATTTCAAATGCATAAGCCGGGTCGTATGCCACAACTGCAGGGTTAGTTGAAGCCAAAAGATGTGAATGTCCATCTTCGTGCTGCAGACCTTCACCATTTAAAGTTGTGCGACCAGCGGTTGCACCAAGCACAAAACCGCGAGCCATTTGATCGCCAGCAAGCCAGAATGAATCACCAGTTCGCTGAAAACCGAACATGGAATAGAAGATATAAACCGGGATCATCGGTTCGTTGTGGGTTGAGTAAGAGGTTGCCACGGCTGTCCAAGAGGCAACTGAGCCAGCTTCGTTAATACCTTCGTGCAGGATCTGACCAGTTTCTGATTCTTTATAAGAAAGCATCAGTTCACGGTCAACTGACATGTATTGCTGACCATGCGGAGAGTAGATCTTCAAGGTAGGGAAGAACGAGTCCATACCGAAAGTTCTCGCCTCATCCGGAATGATCGGCACAATACGAGGACCAATTGCTGGATCTTTAAGTAAGTCGCGAAGCAAGCGAACAAAAGCCATTGTGGTTGCCACGGCTTGGTTTCCTGAACCAACTTTCATGTCTTTGTATGACTCATCGCCTGGAAGTGCTAGTGGCTTTGACTGGGTGCGACGAGTTGGCACATAACCACCAAGAGCGCGACGACGTTCATGTAAATACTGAATGTGTTCGTGATTGTCGCCTGGATGGAAGTAAGGCGGGGTGTAGGCATCAAGCTGTGAATCTGGAATTTCAAGTTGAAGTGTGTCGCGGAACTTTTGCAGATCTTCAACAGTCAGTTTCTTCATTTGGTGCGTTGCGTTGCGACCTTCAAAGTGTGAGCCAAGAGTCCAACCCTTGATGGTCTTAGCCAAAATCACAGTTGGCTGACCTGTGTGGGACATTGCTGCTTGGTAAGCAGCAAAAAGCTTTTGGTAATCATGGCCACCACGACGTAGCGCCCAGATCTTGTCATCTGACCAATCTTCAACCATTGCTTTAGTGCGCGGATCGCGACCAAAGAAGTTGTCGCGCACAAAGCCGCCACTTTCAGTCTTATAAGTCTGGAAGTCGCCATCTGGTGTGCGGTTCATCAAACCAACAAGTGCACCTTCGTTGTCTTTAGCAAGTAGTTCATCCCACTCACGACCCCAGACAACTTTGATTACATTCCAGCCAGCACCGCGGAAGTGTGATTCAAGTTCTTGAATAATCTTGCCGTTGCCGCGAACCGGACCGTCAAGACGTTGCAAATTACAGTTAATAACAAAAGTTAAATTGTCTAATTCTTCGCGAGCTGCAATACCAATTGCACCTAATGACTCTGGCTCATCCATTTCACCGTCACCAAGGAATGCCCAAACACGTTGCTGTGAAGTGTCTTTAATACCGCGGTGATGCAAGTAACGATTGAATCGAGCTTGGTAGATCGCATTCATCGGACCAAGACCCATTGACACTGTTGGGAACTGCCAGAACTCTGGCATCAAACGTGGGTGTGGGTAACTTGGAAGCGAATTAGGGCTACTAGATAATTCCTGACGGAAACCATCTAACCGATCTTGACTAATGCGACCTTCAAGAAATGCGCGTGCATACATACCTGGGCTGGCATGGCCCTGCATGAAAATTTGATCGCCGCCGCCTTCAAAATCTGGACCGCGGAAGAAGTGGTTGAACCCAACTTCATATAAAGAAGCACTTGATGCATAAGTTGAAATATGACCGCCAACCCCAACACCTGGCCGCTGGGCACGGTGAACCGTGATTGCTGCGTTCCAGCGGATATAAGCGCGGATGCGACGTTCAATGAATTCATCACCTGGGAATGCTGGTTCGCGCTCCGGTGGAATGGTGTTGATGTAGTCAGTGCTTCTAAGGCTTGGTAGGCCAATATTCTTTTCAGAAGAGTGGCGAAGTAGTGAAAGCATTACGTGGCGGGCACGGTGTTCACCGCCATTGGCGATTAGCGAGTCAAGTGAGTCAAGCCATTCAGCGGTTTCTTGTGGGTTGGTGTCAACGTATTGAGTTGGTAAACCACCAGCTAATAATGAGTCCCTAGTCGGATCATTGGCCACGAGCACTACCTACCTTTATTTGTAAGTTCACCCCCTATTCTGTCGGATCTGGCTAGGTCCAAAACCTCCAGGCTAGAAGTGCGATCTGGGTAAAGTGCCTGAGGAAGAAATAAAGGTTTGCCGTTGGCAAAAATCCAATAATCTAGGTACGTGGGAACTGAAGGCTCCAGCCTGGCGGGCAAGTTCGGATTTGCCGAAGGTTATGTGGTCCAAGAAATTGGCTTTGATGTTGATTGCGACCAAAGTATTTCTGATGCAGCAAAATCAGTAGCTGAATTAGTTGATGAAACTTTCCAAGACATTGTTGATGCGGTCATTTTGTGGTGGCGTGACGATGATGGCGATTTAGTTGACGCACTTGTTGATGCGCTTGGTCCACTGGCCGACAATGGTGTGATCTGGCTGATGACACCAAAAGCTGGGCGCGATGGACATGTTGAAGCAAGTGATATCGCAGATGCTGCGCCCACTGCAGGACTTCAAGCAACCAGCACAATTAATGCCGCACCTGATTGGCAGGGGACAAGACTTGTTGCCCCTAAAGCTCGTAGATAATAAAGAATCAACTTTTATTAAAAATAGAAACCAATAATCAAGCACTAATAATTAGGTAGGAAAACTAATGACACTTGAAATCGGCAAAGAAGCACCAGATTTCACCTTGAAAAATCACAATGGCGAAGAAGTAAAGCTTTCTGATTTCCGCGGTAAAAAGAACGTGGTACTTGTTTTCTTCCCAATGGCATTTACTGGAATTTGCACCGGTGAACTATGTGAAATCAGAGATAACAGTTCAAGTTTTGTTTCCGATGATGTTCAAGTACTTGGCATTTCTTGCGACACCTCAGCTTCACAAAAGGCATTCGCTCTTCAAGAGAATTTGGATTACCCGCTACTAAGTGACTTCTGGCCTCATGGCGCTGTTTCAAAAATGTATGGAGCTTGGTTTGAAGATCGTGGGTTTTCCCTACGAGGCACTTTCATCATTGACAAAGAAGGAATCCTTCGCTGGTCAGTGGTTAATTCACCAGGTGATGCTCGCAACACCGATGATTACAAAAAGGCGCTTGCCCAGCTTTCCTAAGTTGTGAATCAGGGTAACAACCTAATAAAAGTTGCCGATTACCCTTTAAAACTAGTGCGCCGATTTGGCTGATGGTGTGAAATAGTTCCTAGCCGTGGATGGAGTTGACCCGAGACTCTCCATCCACGGTCTTTTAGTTACAAATTGGCAGATTACCCAATAAGCAATTAACCAAATAAAAACGGCGGTTCTAAAAGAACCGCCGTTTTTGGTGGGCGCTAAGGGACTTGAACCCCTGACCCTCTCGGTGTAAACGAGATGCTCTAGCCAACTGAGCTAAGCGCCCGCGAAGCATTAACTTACCGAATAAATACCGGTTTTGCGAATTGGTTTCAAGCCTTACTTGACCAACTAAAAGAAGCCATTTAGAATTAGTTGAAAGTTCAACTAAATGGAGTAAACGTGTCAGAGTTAATGCCAGCTCTTTATATCGGTCATGGCGCACCGCTCCTTCTTGACGACCCGGTTTGGACAAGTGAACTTAAACAACTTGCCGAAGACATCCCAACCCCAAAAGCGATTTTGATTGTTAGCGCTCACTGGGAATCTGCGCCACTAACGATTGGCGCAACTGACTTTGGCACACCACTTATTTATGACTTCGGGGGATTTGATCCGAAGTATTACAACCTTGAATACAAAACACCTGATGCTGGCGAACTAGCAAACCTTGTAAAGAGTGTTCTTGCTGACAATCAAACTGTTAGTGATCAACCCAAGCGCGGTCTTGATCACGGCGCATATGTTCCGCTATTGACAATGTATCCAGATGCAAACATTCCTGTTCTGCAGATGTCAATCCCAAGTCATAATCCTGCTGAACTTGTGAAATTAGGACAGCGTCTGGCACCACTTCGCCAACATGGTGTGCTCATTGTTGGAAGTGGTTTTTTAACCCACGGTCTTCCATACCTTCGTGATTTCAGAATTGAAGCAACCCCGCCAAGTTGGAGTGTTGAGTTTGATCGCTGGGCCCAAGAAGCACTTGCTAAAGGTGATTTGGATGTTTTGATGAATTACAAACATCTAGCACCAGGTATGCCTTATGCGCATCCAACTGTTGAGCACTTATCGCCAATCTTTGTGACCCTTGGTGCATCAAGTGATATCAATACAGCCCCTGAAGTCGTTATCGATGGCTACTGGATGGGTCTAGCTAAAACCTCAATTCAGGTTGCTTAAGTATTAGTTAGGCTCATACCCATGAGCAAAGTTGCCGACATTATTGCCGCAATGGAAAAGCGCTACCCGAGTGCTAGCGCCGAACTTTGGGATGCCGTTGGTCTGGTTACAGGTAATCCAAATAATGACGTGGACACTGTTCTATTCACGGTTGACCCAACTGAAGTTGTCCTTGACCAAGCCAAAGAGCTTGGCGCGCAAATGATCGTCGCACATCACCCACTGATTCTTAAAGGGGTTAGTTCAGTTGCTGAATCAACCCGCAAAGGCCAGATCATTTCCCAGCTTATAAAAGCTGACATCGCGTTATTTACGATTCATACCAATGCCGATGTGGCAACACCTGGTGTTTCAGATGCACTTGCCAAGACTTTAGGTGTTGAAGTCGATGGTCCGATCGAACAAGTGACAATGCTTGGCCGAATGGGAAATCTGCCAAGGGCGATGACTTTGGCGGATTTTGCTGCCCAAGTGCTAGATGCTCTTCCGAAAACAAGCCGTGGGATTAATGTGGCTGGGGATTTAGCATGCCGCATTTCAAGAGTGGCAGTATGCGGCGGCGCTGGCGATTCACTTCTAGAGCTCGTCGGCAAATTAGATGCTGATGTTTATGTGACCTCAGATCTTAGATATCACCTGACTGAAGAATTTGTGAATTCAACCGGCAAAGCACTTATTGATATTTCACATTGGGCTGGGGAGTGGACTTGGCTTGATCAAGCAGCAAAATTATTAAGTCAAGATCTTGGCGGTACTCTTAAGACACACGTTTCTGGCATCGTCACAGATCCGTGGACACTTTCAATTAAATAGGAGTTTTGCATGGCAATCACCGCAAGTGCTGATCAGCAATTAAAACTCCTAGAACTAGCTGCGATCGACACCAAACTCATGCAGTTAAATCATCAGCGCGCTGGTGTTCCAGAAATCAAGTTGACTCAAGACCTTGAAATTGAACTTGGTTCAATTGAACTTAGGATTGTTGCCGCTGATACTGAAGTTTCAGATTTAACGCAGAGCCAAGCCAAGGCTGAATCAGATGTTGAGCAAGTAGCTTCGCGCATTGCCAAAGATCAAGCCAAATTAGATGGCGGCCAAGCATCACCAAAAGAACTTGAGGGTCTGCAACATGAACTTGGAACACTTGCTAATCGTTTAAGCGAACTTGAAGATGTTGAGCTTGAAGTGATGCAGCAACTTGAAGATGCAAAAAATGCTTATGAAACTTTGACCCATGATCGAAATAAAGTGGCTGCTGAATTAGATGAAGCCAAAGGCATTTTGAATAACAAATTAGCTGAACTTGATGCGCAGATTGCAACTGAGAAGGCTAATAAAGATTCAATACTTATCCAACTTCCAAAAGAATTAGCCGACCTATATGAAAAAGTTCGCTTTGATCATGGTGATGTTGGCGCAGCTAAATTAGAAAAGGGTTCTTGTCAGGGTTGTCACATCGCACTTGATGCAACTGAACTAAACCGAATTAAAGCTTTACCCGCGGAAACAGTTTTAAGGTGCGAAGAGTGCCGTCGAATTTTGGTTAGAGCTGCTGGAGCTTAAGTAACGTGACAAGTTTTGTAATGGAAGCTGATGGCGCTTCCCGCGGTAATCCTGGGCACGCCTCGTACGGCACAGTAATTCGCAATATGAATACTGGGGAAGTCGTGGTTGAACTTGCCGCAGTTTTAGGTCACGCTACAAATAATGTCGCTGAATACAACGGTTTAATTGCTGGACTTGAGGCAATCGCTGAACTTGATCCAAGTGCCATTGTTGAAGTGCGGATGGATTCAAAGCTTGTGGTTGAGCAGATGAGTGGCCGCTGGAAAATTAAAAGCCCAGACATGCGAGAACTTGCCATGAAAGCAAGAGATCTACTTCCATTTGGAAACGTTACTTATACCTGGATTCCACG
>JACCED011877919.1_pt1 | contig 23308 bp, 12 predicted proteins | sample 7455021 | NCBI WGS metagenome assembly JACCED01 (sample SAMN15323456, study PRJNA562643) | freshwater metagenome | isolation source: river surface water | place: USA:Blue River Watershed | collected 2017-08-19
AAACATTGGTGGGGACGCTTCTTCCATCTTTATCGGTTCTGGGCAAGTAGGAGCAACTACCAAATTACGCACAAAACTAGATGTATCCGGTGGTATTATGGTTTCGCCTGTAGGAGGTGTTGTTCAGCCACTCAACATTTACAATCCGGTCGATATTTCTGGCAATGTAACCACCAGAAATTCATCGGTTTCTGTATTTGATAACAATGCAACGACTGCATCCATATTTTCATCCGCTACCTCAATCACCATGGGATCGGGGCAAGTAGGAGCAACCACCAAATTGCACTCAAAGTTGGATGTGTCGGGTGGAATCATGGTTTCGCCTGTAGGAGGTGCTGTTCAGACACTCAACATTTACAATCCAGTCGATATTTCTGGTAATTTATCCACACAAAACAATACGATGCAATTATTCAATTCAAACGTCGGTACATTATTGATGGCGGGAGATGCATCGTCAATCACGATAGGTGCGAACCTTCCGCGATCGATCACCCGATTGAATACTGGATTGGACGTGTCGGGGGGAATTAAAAAATCAAATATTGCGGGAGTTCCAGCAGAACAAATCATTTATATTTACAATCCGGTGGATATTTCGGGCGCTTTATCGTCGAGCAGTCCAACCTTCAATTTATTAAATGGTGGAGGTGTGAGAACAATCAATATGGGGGGCGATGCGTCATCCATTTATTTGGGTTCATCGTCGGATCCAACGCAAACCACTGTTTATTCGAGAGGCGGGATTGACGTGGCAAGTGGTAAAATCACATCAAACAATTCAGTGGCAAATATATTCCCTACAGGCGTCTCCACGATCAACATGGGTCTTTCGGGGGATTCGATTTTTATTGGCAATAGTGCATCCAATGTATATTTCAATGGCAATATTTTCGTCAATGGAACAACCACCACGGGAGGGTTTAGTACATCAGTGAATGTACAAAATTCGGTCATTCAGGGTGATTTTTATCTTCAATCAAAATTGAATTTCGACAGTTCCCAGAATCCAGTTTATTTCAACAGCTATTTGCCAACGGTTAACATGTTCAATCAACCAGCATATACAACATCCAAAGGAACCATTATTAATAACGCATCCACCCCAACATATATCAATTTGGGTCGCGATGTCGCCGGATCCTATTTGAATTTGGGGGGTGATTTGTATATGAAAAATTACGACATCAGTGGTGCAGGATATCGCATTTACGGTAGAACTGGCGATGTATCGATCAATGCAATCACCGTCGGCGGAAAAGCGATTTTCAAACAAGTACCCTCCCTCGCCAGTTACACTGCCCCCGTCAATGACGCGGATTTGGTTTCAAAATATTATGTTGACACTAACGGTGGAACATTACTCCTACAGGCCTCTTCCAATAATGTTTGGAATAGTAAAAATCAATTTATCTATGATCTCAGTGCGAAATCCCTCACGGTTCCAATCGATGGATCAATGACCATTTTGGGCAGAGAAGTAGTTACAGATTCCAGTATCAATCATTTATCTGTCACTGGCAATATGTTTGCACAAGACATTTCTGTCAATCAATTAACAGTCAAAGGAACCGCCATTTTCACGAATGCTCCTATTTCCGCAACGGTGCCTGTAGGGGTCAGTGATGTGGTCAACAAACTCTATGTAGACAATTATCTGTCAGAAGGTTCAACCAGAAACAATGTTTGGACAACGAAAAATCAATTCCTCTATGATCTTAGTGCAAAATCCCTGATTGTTCCAGTCGATGGTTCAATGACCATTTTGGGCAGGGAAGTAGTTACAGATTCCAGTATCAATCATTTATCTGTCACAGGCAACATGTTCGCACAAGACATTTCAGTCAATCAATTAACTGTGAAAGGAACGGCAATATTCACGAATGCACCCATCTCTTCAACAGTACCTGTTGGAGATAGCGATGTGGTCAATAAACTTTATGTGGATAATTATGTAACGGCTGGATCGTCAAGAAACAATGTTTGGACCACGAAAAATCAGTTTCTCTATGATTTGAGCGCAAAACATTTGGTGGTTCCAGTAGACGGTTCGATGGCGGTTTTGGGATCGGCATATATTGCGGACGTCAGTATCAATAATTTGACCCTTACAGGCAAATCCTCCATTCCAGATTTATCTGCTGTTAATTTATCGGTGAGTAACAGCGCAATATTCACGAATGCTCCTATTTCAGCGTCGGTGCCTGTAGAGGACAGTGATGTGGTCAATAAACTTTATGTGGACAATTATGTGACGGCTGGATCGTCAAGAAACAACGTTTGGACCACGAAGAACCAATTCCTCTATGATCTCAGTGCCAAACATTTGGTGGTTCCAGTGGATGGTTCGATGGCGGTTTTGGGATCGGCATACATTGCGGATGCCAGTATCAATAATCTGACCCTTACAGGCAAATCCTCCATTCCAGATTTATCCGCGGTTAATTTATCAGTGAGTAATAGTGCGATATTCACGAACGCTCCCGTCTCTGCATCGGTGCCTGTAGGGAACAGTGATGTGGTCAATAAACTCTATGTGGACAATTATGTAACGGCCGGATCGTCAAGAAACAACGTTTGGACAACGAAAAATCAGTTTTTATACGATTTGAGTGCAAAACATTTGGTTGTTCCAGTGGATGGTTCGATGGCAGTTTTGGGATCGGCATATATTGCGGATGCCAGTATCAACAATCTGACCCTTACAGGCAAATCCTCCATTCCAGATTTATCCGCGGTTAATTTATCGGTGAGTAATAGTGCAATATTCACGAAAGCTCCCGTCTCTGCATCGGTGCCTGTAGGGAACAGTGATGTGGTCAATAAACTTTATGTGGATAATTATGTAACGGCCGGATCGTCAAGAAACAATGTTTGGACCACGAAAAACCAATTTCTCTATGATTTGAGTGCGAAATCATTGACGGTTCCAGTAGATGGATCGATGTCGGTTTTAGGGACGGCGTATATAGTAGATACAAGTGGAACGAATATGTCGATTTCAAATAATTTGTATGTGAACACCAAAATGGTGATAGGAAATAATAATATATTAACGGGATCGGCGACGTCTGGAAAAATGAAAATATATGAACAAGATATTGGAACATTGGCGACAGAATTAAAAGGATCGTTGGTGATGGAACACGACGCGTCGGGTGGTGTGAGTAGTATAGTAATGCCATCGCGATTTTTAAGTGGTCAGGCAAATTATTCGTCATTTGGAATGGTGCAATATTCGGATTGCAGTAACAATGGTTTAATCATTGGATTACAAGGTCAATCGACAGACGCATTGAAAATCATGCAAATAAAGGGACTCGGAACCATATATTCTGGATTGGTTTGTTTGCTTACAGGAAACAATACGACGGTGGATGCGGTTTCGAATTTCACATCATCGGTCACCGCAACGAACATCGTAACAAAAAGTATGGGCAAGGCATCCGTATTTGATTTCACATCCAATAATGGATCAGGGGCAGCGATATCAAATGTATCATTAGGAACATTGTCCACCTACAGTTCATCAAGTAACGTAACAACCATTATGTTTTGGTGTATGCCGACAAAACAAACCGGATTAACCTCAATGCAACCAATCAATATCAATGACACGACGACCGCCAAAATCCAAATTCAAATAAATGCAAATGGGAGTGTTTCGGTCATTACCAACAATGGGGCAAATACCATCACCACATCCTCTACAGGCCTCATCTCAATAAATCAATGGAATCAAGTGGTTGTCACATTAACTGCGGGAATTAATGGCACTTATAAAATATATGTAAATGGTGTATTACGACCATGGACGGGTACAGCTTATACTGGCACATTTGCATATAACACAATCACCGTCGGCACAAATGCAGGAAATACATCGTCATTTTGTGGTTATATGGCAGATATTCAATTGTATTCTTCAAGCACATCCGCAAATGGGTTATTAGATGCAACGACAGTTGCGACTCTTTACAGTCAATGGGCAAATATGGGGAATAATATCATATTGAAAACGCCACAAAATTACGGAAATGTGGGTATTAATACGGAAAATCCGTTATATACATTGGATGTGTCAGGAACGATGAATATAAGCAATTACGCGATTTTATCCAAATCACCAACGGTATCAGATTCATCCTACGTGACAAACGTCGATTTCGTCAAAGGATACGTATATAACCAAATTTCGGGTATATCGTCCAATGCATACAATCAAGTGATGACGAATAATAACACGTTTACTGGTTTGAATACATTCCAGAGTGATATATCGGCGCAAAATATTCGATTAACGAATGGATCGGTTCAATTATTATCGACTGGAAAAGTGGTGGGAACAGATGCCAGTTTTTCAAATACGGGATATTTCGCTCAAGGTGTATATAATGGAACAAATACAATAGGAAGTGCGAATAACCAATTAACGACCAAATATTATGTCGACAATTTGATTTCGACAATTGTATTGGGTGGAGGATCGGTAAATGCATACGCCGCGAATGTATTTACAAATAACAATTATTTCACAGATAAAATAATCACGACTGATATTGATATCAGTGGAACATTAACGGGGACAGCAAACGATGGGGTTGTATGGACGATTTCCCCTGTAGGAGATATCAGTGCAAATGCTGTCAGTTTAACGGGACCTCTCACGTTAAATAATAAATTGGCATATCAATTTAATCAAAGTGGCGCCTTTTTCACAGCAACACCCGGAACAAATTATATCCGAACGACATACAATCCATTCAGTCGATCGATCACAAATACGGGATATACATATTTTATATTTACAAACACGGGTGCATCCACATTTACAATTGCGCCTGTAGGAGGAAATGCAACATTGCCAATTCATTATGTTGTGATTAGTGGTGGTCAGGGCGGTAAATCCGGAACATCTGGTAACGGTGGAGGCGGTGGTGCTGGCGGTATTGTATCTATCGGTTCAACCTCTATTTCTGTTTCAAAAACATTTACGGTGACTGTCGGTGCAGGCGGTGTTGGCGGTAATTCTCCAACCACTGGTGGCACCAGTAGTTTGGCTGCATCCGGGTTTTCAACAGTGACTAGTGCAATTAGCGGTGGAACATTGCCTACCCTCGCTGTTGCTGGTTCAAATGGAAGTGGAAGTTACGGGTCCGGCGGAGCACCTGGAACAACTGCTACCGCTGGTTCAAATGGATATGTTGTCAATTTCCCAGATGGCGTAAGCGTCCATTTCGCAGGTGGTGGTGGAAGTGGTGGCACAAATGATTCAACATCTGCTGCTGGTGGGTTATACGGCGGCGGAACAGGCGGTGCAACAACCCCCGCAATCAATGCCCAAAACTTGGTCATTAACAATCTCTCATTAAGTCAAGGCGGCGGCGGAGGCGGTTCAAGTGGGGCAGGATCGACCGCAGGCGGTAATGGTGGTAACGGTATCGTGATATTGGTAGTCCCCAATAATAAAAATTACATTCAATTTTCCCCACAAACCGATGCCAGTAGGAATGCATCTGTTCAAACATCGGCCTTTGTTGGAATAATGGACAGTAATACAGTTGCCGGTATCAATTCCCTACAGGCAATCAATTATTCGAATACTTCTGTTCCAGTGATGAACACGGTGGTTGGCCAATCGGCTGCCAATTCTCTGGTAGATGGCAGCAAAAACACGTTTTTAGGTGCATTTAGTAATGTGGCAAGTAGCGCAACAACATATATTCAATCCACCGCCATCGGATATGGTTCGGTTATTGATATAAGTAATCAAATCAAAATGGGTACAAGTACCGAACTGATCAGTATCCCCGGACAAATCATCGTTGGTCCATATATTCCAGGCACAACTATTTTTGGACCTTTTTCCGCTTCAAATACTCCCGATTATAAAATGATGATTTATGAAAACAACGCTGGAACTCCTGCATCTCTGAAAGGTGGATCATTATTAATCACACATGACGGAAATGGACAATCATCCATCGTATTCCCTACAGGCTTAAAAGGTAGATCGGATTATGGATACATTCAATATAACGATAATGCCGGGGTTAGTTCAACCGCGGACACTGAAAAGGCAAAATTGGTCATTGGTATTGAAAACAATGAATCAAACGATGCAAGTGGTCCCGATTCAATTGTATTTGCAACTCCGGCAAATCGTGGTTACATCGGTATAAATATCATGGACCCAAGTGCTCAACTAGATATTTCCGGTTCAGTTATTATCCGTCATGGTGGCAGATTAGACATGTCCGGAGCAATCGTTCAATCCGGACCAGCTTCTGGCACAATAACCCAAAATAAATTCAATTCATCTTATTTCTATAGTGACGTGAGTTTTGCTGGGAAAACCGTATTTTTAAATGATATTAGTACAAATGGTGGAGCTTATTTCGATGGTCCATTTAATGTCCAATCGACTGGCACATATCAATCCGTCATTAATATTGGTACAGGTGCATCTCGTACAAGCAATATTAATATTGGATCCGGAACATCTTCCTCTGGCAATGTCACGATTGGTCCATTAAACTCCGCTGCATTTACAACCATTCAATCTGATTTGGTTGTTTTATTCGATGTCAGCATGAATAGAAATTTAACAGTCGACGGTGATATCAATCTCCAAACCACAATTAGTGGCGGCACGATGAATATCGGTACATCCACATCTAGAAAAAATGATATCAACATTGGTAGTACAAGCACTACTAGCGCAGTTAATATAAATAATCTTGCGGTCAAAGGATATACATTAAGAATTCCTAGCGGTGGAGGTGTTTATTCAACTGCCGGTAACAATACCATGTATTTAGGTGGAGGAATCTATGGTGGTACAGTTTCAATTGGTAATTCAGTTGATAGTGGTATCATTGGTATCGGTACTGCAATAAAAGCTGGAACCATATCTTTAGGAACATCTTCCGATAGAAGTGGTCTTATCAGTATTGGTACAGGTTCCACCATAGCTGGTGCAGATGTCATCATTGGTGGCGCAAGCAATTCCTTGTCCACCACTGTCAATTCCAAATTGGTTCCTTTGAACGATATCAGTTCATCCATTTTCTATGTGACAGCCAGTAAGGGTGATGTGAGTGCTAACAATTTATCGGTGGATGGTTCCATCTATGTAAAAGGCAATTTGAATCTTCTAAGCGGCGCCAAATTTGTCGCTACAGGTGATATTAGTTCGTCGGTATTCTATGTAAATGCCAGTAAGGGTGATGTGAGTGCCAACAATTTATCTGTGATGGGCGCGACTTATGCAACCGGTGATGTTAATATTCAAACCACCAATAATGCAGCTATTAATATTGGAACATGGGCTAGTAGATCATCTGCCATTAACATTGGTTCTACAGGCAGCACTGGATCGGTATTATTAAATAATGTAATTGCTGTGAAAGGTTCCGGACAAACCATTGATGCGGTAACTGCAACATCAAACACTTCATTATTTGCAAGTACCACTTCGGGTATTATTTCGATTGGTGGTTCGGCCAGTAGGAGTGCTGCGATTAATATTGGAATTGGGTCCGCATCAACCAATGCAACCGTCACTGTCGGTGGATCTAAATTGGTTTCTTTAAATGACGCCAGTTTTAATGGCAATTTATCGCTCGCTCAAGGCAAAACCATCACTTTTGTTAGTTCTGATACACAAAAAACACAATCGAATCCTTTTATTGGTAAACAAGATACCACTAATTTTAATTTACGTGTGGGCCAATCCAATAGTGTTACCGGCACAAATAATACCATGGTTGGGGTCGGTACTGGATATTCTATCGATTCTAATTCTAATAATAATACTTCGGTGGGTGCTTGGTCACTATATGCACTCACAAAAGGTTTGGGAAATACAGCGATTGGCCAAGGCGCATTGTATAATGATGTTTCCGGGAGTGATAATACAGCTTTAGGAAACAATGCTGGTATTGTAAATTATTATGGTAATCGCAATACCTTTTTAGGTACACTGGCAGATCTCAATTTCGATAATAGTGGAATCATTGTAAATGATTCCACCGCCATCGGTTACGGAACTAAAATAACAGCATCCAATCAGATCGTCATTGGGAGAAGCACTGAAACGGTGAATATTGCCGGAAAATTGTTCCCTACAGGCGATATTAGTTCAACTGTTTTTTATGTAACTGCCAGTAGGGGTGATGTCAGTGCCAACAATTTATCCCTCGTTGGTAGTTTGCAGGTAAAAAATAGCAATCAATCTAATATTATTTCTAACAAAACGCTTTTTTCGAACGATGTTAGTTTAAATGGCGATTTCGCTCTTACGAGTGGTAATGCATCCATCAATCGCAATTTAGTAGTAAATAGCAATGCAACTTATATTAGTGCACGTAATAATACCAGTTTTGCCCCAACGGTTATTCCAAATATTACTTTGTTTAATGATTTTAATAATTCAAATATTGGTTCTTATTATCCAAAACCCGATGGTGCATTAATGTTTGCTTCTACTGGTTCCGATTTATCAGTTCCATCTGTAATGTATATGGGAATTGTCAAAGACCAAGCTAGTTATTCATTTAATTCCCAACGTCTTGATATTGGAACTGCACAATCTTTATCAAATGAATTTATTACAGGAACAAATACATTCAACAATCCAATCGCCACATTTAGATGGAATGGTCGTGTAGGTATTAATAATACAGATCCATCCACTTATTTAGATGTGAATGGTGGTACACTCATACGAAGCAATTTAGATGTTTGCGGTAACACAACAATTACGGAAATAACCGGAACAGATGCAACCGCAACAGGAGGATCACTTACATTGAAACACAATAATTCAGGTGGAACATCTTCCATCGTGTTTACATCTGCTGTTTCTCCAGGGAATGATTATGCATACATTAAATACAAAGATAACACCGGATCTGGTGAAAATGGGAAATTAATTATCGGTGTCGAAAATGATCCAGGAACACAGGATAACATCATATTAAATGCAGCAAATTATAGAGGATATGTTGGAATCAATACCCTTAATCCATCCACCCATTTAGATGTTTCTGGAAGTGCATTGATCAATTCCAATTTAACCGTGTCTGGAACTTCATCTTTGTCAGATGTTAGCATCAATAATTTAAATGTCGCAACCAATGCTTACATCGGCAATTTCACGGTCAATGGTTCCACAATAACAGCCACGAATGCAGCAACAACATCAATTGGCTCCGGTGTTTCCACTAATACATTATCCATTGGAAATGATATCACTACAGGCACCCTCAATTTAGCTAGTTCTATATCATCAACTGGAACGGTTAATATCGGCCAATTGTATCTTAAAGGTCAAAACATTTATTCAGATACAGTAACAACCGCATCATCCTTATTTGATAACAATACTTCAGGTATTATTTCGATTGGTGGTTCAGCCAGTAGGAGTGCTGCGATTAATATTGGAACGGGGTCCACCTCAACCAATGCAACCGTCACTGTCGGTGGATCTAAATTGGTTTCTTTAAATGACGCCAGTTTTAATGGCAATTTATCGCTCGCCCAAGGCAAAACCATCACTTTTGTCGGTTCTGGTACTCAATCCAATCCTTTTATTGGTAAACAAGATATCACTAATGGTAGTTTACGAGTAGGTACTTCAAACACAATTGTTGGAGGTAATAATACCGTTGTTGGTGTCGGTGCAGGAAATGCAATTCAATCGACAGCGAACTATAATACAGCAATCGGCGGATGGTCATTAAGTTCATTAACAACTGGTGCAGGTAATACTGCAGTCGGATTACAGGCATTAGCTCTTGATGTTTCTGGGAACGATAATACAGCTATAGGAAACAATGCTGGTGTTAATAATAAGTATGGCAATCGCAATACATTTCTCGGTACCGCGGCAGATCTTGATAATAGTGGAATTTTTGTGAATGAATCTATCGCAATTGGTTATGGAACAAAAATATTTAATTCCAATCAGATCGTACTCGGAAGAAGCACTGAAACGGTGAATATTGCCGGAAAATTGTTCCCTACAGGCGATATTAGTTCAACTGTTTTCTATGTAACAGCCAGTAGGGGTGATGTCAGTGCTAACAACTTATCGGTGGATGGTTCCATCTATGTAAAAGACGATCTTAATATTTTGAGCGGCTCCAAATTAGTCGCTGTCGGTGATATCAGTTCTTCTTCAGTATTCTATGTAAATGCCAGTAAGGGTGATGTTAGTGCAAACAATTTATCAGTCAATGGATCCTCTTATTTGAAAGGCGATCTCAACCTTCTCAGTGGAGCCAAATTAGTCGCTCTCGGTGATATCAGTTCTTCGGTCTTCTATGTGAATGCCAGTAAGGGTGATGTCAGTGCCAATAATTTATCAGTGGACGGATCCATCTATGTAAAAAGCAATTTAACCAGTAGCAGTGGATTAACCATAAAGGGCGACGTGTATATCCAATCAGATGTTAGTAGTGGAGCAATTAATATTGGTACAGGTGCAGGTAGAATGTCAACGGCCAGTATTAACATTGGTTCTGACACAAATTTGGGTAGTGTGAATATAAATGGATTGAGTATTAAAGGTCTGAACATTACAACCAACGCATCCGGCAGCAATGTTGGTTTATTTCCCAACCTTACCTCCGGTAATATCACAATAGGTGGAGCAGTAACATCCAGTGTCATCGCTATCGGCGGCTCTGCTAGTAGAAGCGGTGCAATCAACATCGGTTCTGGTGCGTCTGCCACTGGTGCCGTCAATATCGGCGGTTCAACAACCGCGGGTGCCAATGTTGTGATTGGCGGTAACAGTAATACGACAACATATACCGCCGTCCAATCCAGATTGTTTACATTAAATGATGTAAGTATGAACGCCAAATTGTTCGTGAATAACGATGTCAGTTTGAATGCAAAACTCACTGTCGTAGGAGACGCCAGTTTCAATTCCGAATTAAGTGTCAAGGGCGACTTATATATCCAACCGGATGTGAACGGTACAATCAATATTGGAACATGGGCAAGTAGGACGTCGAATATCAATGTGGGCGCATTTGTCCTTACAGGCGGCACTTCACAAAATATAACCACCACGTCCGTTTCAACTGCGACCAATCTTTTCAATAATTTAACAACGGGGGCATTAACCATCGGTACATCGGCACAAACACTGAATATTGCAAACGCTGCCACAACTGCTGGTTCAACGGTTACGATCGGGACTCAAAACACCAATTTCACCGTAATGAAAAATAAATCCGTCTTTGTCTCCGATGTCAGTTTTGCCAGTGGCGTAACCATCGACGCATCTGCCACGAATATGACCATTGCAAATATCACTTCTGGTGGAGATTTCAAATGTCGTAATATAAGCATGACTGGCAATTTAACTTCCATCGGATCAGCCAGTTTCCAACAAACATTGGGCGTTACGGGTTATACCACCTTATCATCCAATACAGGTATCGGAACATCCGCAATTGCTGCATATATGTTAAATGTCAACGGCAAATTGAATGTCGCAGGTACAGGCACCAATTTCAATATTGACGGTACAACCGGGGATTTGTCAACAAATAAATTACAAGTGACCGACATTATGACGGCCAGAAGCAATTCCTATTTCCTCGGAGATGCCAGTTTCAATGGCAATTTCTTCAATGTCCAACCCACGAATACATCTGGACTGATCAACATCGGCACAGCGGCAAGTAGGACGAGTAATATCAATATCGGATCCGGTACAGGAAACACCGGCATCATATATTTGAATGGGGTAAATGTCAAAGGAGCCTCTTTGAATGCAACCGACATTTCCACGAACAATTTATCCATCACTAATACTGCCCAATTCATTGGCGATGTCAGCATGAACAGTTCACTCACGGTTGCCTCCAATTCTTATCACGTAGGGAAAACCGTCATGATAGGAGATGTTAGTTTGAATAGCGTATTGACTGCAGTTGGTAAATCGACCTTTTTAAACGATGTCAGTATGAACAGTTCACTCACGGTTGCTTCCAATTCTTATCTTGTAGGGAAATCTGTTCTTGTTGGAGACGTCAGTTTAAATAGTTCTGTAAGTGTGGGAAATAATTTAACCGTTGTGAATAATGCTAATCTCGGCAATTTCACGGTGAATGGTTCCACCATAACAGCGACAAATGCAGCAACAACATCGATTGGCTCCGGTGTTTCCACAAATACGTTAAACATTGGTAATGATATCACTACAGGCACCCTCAATTTAGCCAATTTTGTAACGACAGGAACAGTGAATATTGGTCAATTGAATATCAAGGGCCAAAACATTTATTCGGATACAATCACCACTGCCGCGAGTATTTATGATAACAATACAACTGGAAATATTACTATGGGCGGGGCAATTACTTCAGGTATTATAACTATCGGTGGTACATCTAATAGAAGCGGTGCAATCAACATAGGCTCGGGTGCAACTGCCACCGGTGCAGTCAATATTGGCGGTTCAACCACTGCCGGTGCCAATGTTGTGATTGGTGGTGCAAGTAATTCGGTATTTACCACGGTTCAATCCAAATGCGTTGCATTGAATGATGTGAGTATGAATAGTAAAATGGTGATTGGTGGGGATGTGAGTATGAATAGTGCGATGACAGTAACATCGAATACGTATCATGTAGGGAAAACATACATGTTTAGTGATGTGAGTGTGAATGGGGGCACGTTTGCAGCGTCGGGGAAAGTGATGTTGGGTGCGGTTTCTGGTTTTCCTGCGGGGGGTCAAGTGATGATATACGAAGGTACGGGTACGGATGCGACTGCAAATTACGGGTCGTTGACAATTAAACACGGAAATTCGGGTGGCGCGTCATCGATCGTGTTTCCATCGACGGTGGATGCGGGTGTGGATTATGGATACATTAAATACCAGGAGAATGGTGGAGGTGGTGGGGGTACGAATGCGGGGCGTTTGGTGATTGGTGTGGAAAATGATCCGTCAGGTGCGGGATTGAACATGGATTGTATTATATTGAATGCGAATTCTTATCAGGGATTCGTGGGTATTAATACGAATTCACCGGCGTATCATTTGGATGTGTCGGGAATTGCAAATATTTCGCAAACATGTAGGGCGACGAATTTCAATGCGACATCTGATTATCGAATCAAGGAGAATGTGGTTCCTCTTCTACCGGTGTCGAATGTATTGGAAGCATTGAAACCGGTTAGTTACCTGAATAAATTGAGTGGTAAAAAGGATATTGGTTTGATTGCACATGAAGTGGCGGATGTATTGCCGGAACTTGTAGAGGGGACAAAAGATATGTCGGGGGCGTACCAAACCATCAATTATATTGGATTGATTCCGGTCTTGATTAAAGAAATCCAAAAACTCCAACAAGAAATCGCGACGATTAAACAAAAAATAGGTTAAGTGTATCATTTATATATATATGTTAAAAATTTTTAATAATATATATATAAATGGAATGAGGGATTGACTAATACATATTTTATTTAACATCTGTTATAGTTGGTATAGTTCGGGTGTTATAAACAATGGTAAATAATAAATCCATTGAATAATTCTGACCATCGCCTTTGACACAACAACAATCGAAATAAGTAGCAGTTCGATTATATACAACCCACCTAACATTCGTTACCTCACCTGGTGTATATGTTCCAGTCGAATCCTTCTTATCATAATGTACATTGACTAATACATTATAGTCTGATGAATTATTTATATTATTTGCTAAATAAATTCTAATATTTACATATAGATCAGCATTTCCATCAATGTTATAAAATGCGTAACATACGACTGGAAATAAATCATGTAACGAAACATTATTATATGTATAATTTGTTAATGCATAAGTTGTGCTTGACATTTTTTTTATGTAAAAAAAACAAAAAAAATTAGAAATTAAGATTTAATAATATACAATCATAAAATAAAAGTCAACTGATCTAGTTAAATTAGATGTAGTAAATTTATATGAATAACTAAATGATGTGGATGTTCTATTATATATAATTGGTTTACTAATATTATCAGCTGAAAGATTATTCGCATAACTTTCAGCTGTATCATTTGAAATGACACTTACAAATGGCATATAATTGGTTGTATTACGAAAATTTCTTTGTAATGTTAAAGTTGCGCCATGATACGATCCATTTGTAAATGATGGTGTTATTTGCACAGTATGTTTAATTTGCTCAATAACTGGATAAATTTCACCTAAATCGCTGACGTCGCCTTTAATATTGCTGTTTGTAGGGATATTATAATTTAAAGAGCAATTGGGTGTTGTGGACGTTCCCTTTATTTGTGCTGATGTAACTATATCATTTGAATAGCTCGATCTATAACATGATCCATAAAGGGATAATATATATACATAACTATCCGCTGGTAATATCGCACCCGAATCAATTACTAACATTCCTTGGTATGTATTTATATTTCCGGATGTACTTACCAAACTAATATCAAATGAAATAAGTTCAGGTTGCACAAAAAACTCTGGATCTTGTGTTGTTGTTGGTTGATCAAAAAACACTGATGTAAACAAATTCAAATTGGGGAATGTTCCTGTTGCATAAGGGGTTTTTATGAAAAAACGAATAACATAATTGTTCGATGTTTGTCCAGACACATTACATATTGTTATATCAGCGGTTGGATATAATCGATTGTTTTTCATATCTAGTCCATTGACTAAAAATCCTGAACTAGTTGAATTCCAAAATCCCGAATTATCTACCGCAGAATACCCTTTTGTTGGTGTCACAACTCCTGATAAATCAACCGACATTTATTATTATTTATTACCGTTACTATTATTTTAAATAAAAAAAAATGAGGAAATTAAAATAATAAAAGATAATAAAAATATAATTCTTTAAATACAATCAATTTCCAGAAAAGAAAAGAAAAGAAAAGCGAAAAAAAACGATATGCCAGTTTCAACCAATTGCGCAACGCATTCCAATTATTTAGCCGAAATCAATGCCCATCCCCGCGATAAAGACATTGAATTCGACGAACCCACCCACGTGTATACTTGTCTCGGCGAAGGCGGATACACTTCCGTCACCACTTGGAATCACTCCCATTTCGGCCATTTCGACGCCGATGATATCATCTCCAAAATGATGTCTGGCAAAAATTGGCGCCCCGGTGGATCCAAATATTACGGCATGACCCCCGATCAAATCAAAGCCCAATGGAACGCCAATTGCGTCGACGCCTCTACTCGCGGTACCGGTATGCATTATGACATTGAGTGTTTTTACAATGATCTCGCCTTCCAACAAGCTTTCCCCGATCGCGCTCATGAACATCCCCTACCGGATAATGATACACTCGAATTCCGCTATTTCAAACGTTTTTTCGACGATTATAAAAACGAACTCAAACCCTATCGCACCGAAATGATGGTTTATGATCGCGACCTCAAATTAGCCGGTTCCATCGATATGATTTTCGAAAATACACGTGGTGAACTCGAAATTTATGACTGGAAACGGTGCAAAGAAATCACCGAACACGCCTTTGGCAATAAAAAAGCAACAACCCCCTGTATCGACCATCTTCCCGATTCCAACTTTTGGCATTATTCCCTCCAACTCAATACATATAAAGCCATCATTGAAAAAAATTATGGGAAAAAAGTAACCAATTTATGTCTTGTTGTAATGCATCCTGATAATAAAAATGGTTCCTACTTGCGAATCCCCGTTGCCGATTTACAAGAAGAAATACAAGACCTCTTCCGCTATCGCATCCAACAATTAGAACAACAACAACAAACAGAACAAAAAGAAGAAAAAACCAAAGAAAAAGAAGAAGAAACTAAAGAAGAAGAACAAGAAGGAAAAATGCAAGTAGAAGAAATTCAATGTTCTGGCCAACAAAAAGAGGAGGAAGAAAAACCTCCATTAAGAAAACGTCGTGTTTTGCGTAAAAAAAAAGACGTTAGTTGATTAAAATTATTTTTTTTTATTTTTGCATTTGCATTTGCATTTTTATTTGCGTTTTTGTTTATTTAAAAATTAAAAAAAATTAAAAAAATTAAATTATATTGAATCAATATCAATGATACCCATATCGGTATTAATAAATCTATTTTTAGCAGCAGATGCTTCTTGACGATTATGATTATTGCCGGATTTGCCTGTAGAGGAAACATGTTTTGTTGTCGTTTTTTTGTCTTGGTCTTCTTTTTCTTTTGGATCTTTTTGGTCTTGGTCTTGGTCTTCATCATCATCGTCTTCTTGGTTTTCGTTTAATTTGTCAAGTTTAGCTTGTCTGGCAAATGCTTCGGCTAAGAAATCTTCTTGTTCGGCGATGCCGCCGCCTCCTCCTCCTTTGCGATGGTCGCGTGAATCAAATACAAAGGCCGAATCTTGGTCTTCTTCACCCTCGGATGGTTTAACCGCTTGACCAATCCCATTAAAAACCGACCAATTTTCATTAACGGTCAATTTCATCCTCTCAATTTCGTTATAACTGAATACTTCCAACAAATCACAAATGGGCGTTTCACCTGTCTTGGTCGTTTGCCAATCTCGTTCCCCTACAAGCACCCACGCTCCTGCGGATATATTGTTTTGACGTCTAAATCTACCACGAAATTTGTTTCGTATCATGCATTTGCGTTTAGTTCCATCCAAACACATTACTTCACATACGGCACCTCCAAAAAGTTTAGTTACACAACCATACATTTCGCCTTCTTCCGTCACTAATCTCAATCTAGCCGGTTCTCTTGTTGGACCCCCATTGTTGACAAATTTATTACCTTGTTTTTTAGCTTTATTTCCTCCCGATTTATTTTTTGGCATTTTTTTTTCTCCCCCCTTTTTTTTTTCTTCTTTGTATATTTTATTAATTCAAATCAAATTCAATTTAATAATACATTTTTTTTTAAAAAAAAATAATAATTAAAAAAAAAACACAAACAAACAAATAATAATGTCAGCGTGGATTAATTTAATGAAAAAACTCGCCAAGGAAAATCCTGGAAAAAGTGTCAAGGAACTAATTCCAATGGCCAAGAAAATTTACAAAAAGACTAAAAAAGGTGGTGATTTATCTTCCATATCCCCAATGGGCGTTTCTTCTTCATCCGACGCAACCGGCGTCCCTGCCCCAGCTGCCCCAGCTCCTGAATCTGAAGGCGTTTTATCCAAAGTCAGTAAAAGCATTTCTGGATTGTTTGGATCATCATCTTCTTCTACAGGCGGAAAAAGAAAAGGTAAAGGCAAAAAGTCCGTTAAACGAAGAAAAGGCGGTAAAAAAGGTGGTGAAGGTGAAGAACTCGAAGAAGATTCTTCTCTTGAAGAAGAAGAAGAACCAATGGCCGATTCCTCTATGGCCGATTCCTCTATGGCCGATTCATCGGATGTCGATTCCTCAATGGTCGATTCCTCAATGACCGATTCCTCAATGACTGATTCCTCAATGGTCGATTCCTCATCGGCTGTTGTTGGTGGAAAACGTCGTAAAGGTAAAAAACATCATCAAAATAAAAAGAAGACCCGCAAACATCGCGGCGGATGAGGTCCACCTGTTACCTTACCAACTTTTTAAAAATCTAAGTGTGTTGAATGAATGACGACATTTTTTTTTATTATATATAATAATATCTGAAAAATAACACAAAACAAATTTTATGTATATATAATAAAAAAAACGAGGGGTTAAATCCATGTATTGACGATGTTCATGTATTCATCGCGTGTTTGTTGTAAAGTGTATCTATTGGTTGGAATGACATCGCAATTTTTTAGCCATAATTTGATTAATTTTTGCATGTAGGGGTGATTTGATTTGGTGTGGTCCATTTGGGCGGCGATGTTTATCATCATAATACTTAATCCATAATTATCCCAATATTGTGCGTAATCGGTGATCAAGGTAATGACCAATTGGCGTATATCGGTGTTTGCCTGTAGGGATAATGTCTTGAGGTGTTGGACAATTTGGTCCTTTCTTTGATCACTTTGGGGCGACATTTTGCCTGCCATTTCTTTCAATAGATTGTCGCCGAAAACGGCGTCTGTGTCGGTGATTCGGAATTGTTGTTGTTCCAATTGGTTGTAATTGTTGTATATGTATACGTTGATATAATTCAGGAAATGGAGTTCGGGGGCGAATGGACTGTATGTGGGTTCATAGAGGGTGAATGAATTAGATAGGATTTGCCAGAGGTTTGGCCAGGAACTAATGGACAAATATTGGCGGATGGGTTGTAAATCAACCGAAAGACCGAAATCGATGATGAGCGGGCGTTGCATGATTTTGTCGTAAAGGACGTTGTATTGTTTGAAATCATTGTGGAGAATATTGGCTTCCTCATATAATTTAGTGATACCTGTTAATAAAACCGCGTAAATATTGTTAAATGATTTAATTTGTTTTTGCTCTTCTGGGATTTTTAAAAAGTCTTCTGGAAATGGGAGCGTTTCCACGAACCGCATTTTCATCAAAATAAACCGGCTCGTCCCCTCCCCCATTTCCCATTCATCTCCTTTGGTTTCCGCTGGTTCCCCCTGTACAGGCAATATTACATTCGGATCTGCTTTTTCCTGTTCATCCTGTACGGGCACTTGTTCTTCTGGCACTTGTTCATCCTGTACGGGGATTTGTTCTTCCTGTACAGGCAATATTATATTTGGATCTTCTTGAGGTTCGGGATCTAATACTTCGTCAGCTTCAATTACAACATCTTCATTTTCATATAATGGTGTTACTGATGGAATTTGTTGTTGTTGTTCTGGAAAAGTGGGTTGTTGTTTAACATCGACTGGTGGTTGTTGTTCTGGAATTTGTTTTTCTTCTTCTGGAATTGTTGGTTGTTGTTGTTGTTCTCCTTCTGGAATTTGTTTTTCTTCTTCTGGAATTGTTGGTTGTTGTTGTTGTTCTCCTTCTGGAATTTGTTTTTCTTCTTCTTCTGGAAAAGTGGGTTGTTGTTCTGGAAGAGGGGGTTCAGCACCGTCGCCGTCACCGCCTTTATGAATAGCTTTGCATTCTTTGATTTTATCGCCGTCGATAAGTGATAAATCCAAATTGGGGTCAGCTGAATCAATAATAACAAAAAAATATTCGTAATTGGGTATTCGTTCTTTGATTTTATTGCTGATATTGATTTCGTTCTTGGCAGCAAATTGTTTCAATTGTATTTTGGTCAAAACATTTTTATTGTCGATTTTATTGCCTGTAATATCAAACCCAGGATGAAATGCACATCCATATCCACCTTGATTGATCATTTTAATATCACCCTCTACAGGCAAAACATCCGTTAGTGATGGCGGACTTGGTGCAAAGGCAGGGTCTTGTGCAAAGGCAGGGTCTTGTGCAAAGGCAGACTCAGTAGGCTCTGCCGCAGAAGCGGCTCGGGCATTGGAGCCTTGAGAAGAAGATTCTGAAGGTTGGTCCATATTTTTCTTTGTTTTTTTTTACAAATTTTTTCTTTTCTTTTGTTTTGTTTTGTTTTTTTAAAAGCTCTTTCTTTAACCCCTGACTATTATATTATTTATATTATTTATATACAAACTTATAAATAAAAAATATAAAAAGATATTATTAAAATAAAAAAAAAGATACAGTCTGGAAAAAAAATGCCGGTTCAAGTAAATACAATTCATCAACAAACCATTTTAGAACCATTTACAAAAGAATACAAAAACATTTTGATAATCAAAGGTACAAATACGACCATTGAGGGTCCTCTACAGGCAATCGTCAAACAAATTCCCCACAGCAAATTATCCGAATTTGAACCTTATGAAAATTCATGGGGTAAATGTAATACATTGGCGATTATCAATCAATCCGATAAACACTATTTAACTATTGACGAATTTCCAGAATTACTTTCTTTCCTCCTTTCAAATGGATATGAAGTTGATACATCCATTTCAAAAATGTTATTACAAAACACCAAAGTTCAAATGAAACAAAAACTCGTTTGTGTTATCAAATATACATGGTAAAAAAATAAATAAATATATAAACAAAAATAATTGGAAAAAAAAAGAAAAAGAAAAAGACAGAGAGAGAAAAGATGTTGGGAAAAAAAATAACGAATACGACATTTTGTAAAATGGAACATGTGGATATTCTCCTACAGGCCTCGATTGACATGTTATCGTCGGAAGAATTGCTTGTAAGGGAATATATTTTGGAGATGGATGAATTAGATAAAATTGCATTGCGTATTGCGATGGAACATTTGGGTACTTCATTTGATATTATTAAATCCAATGGTTATATTGAGTGGTTGAAAAAACGGTCAGGATGATCATAAATGATCTAACATTGAATGGATACGGTTGGATACGTCGCGACGGCGTTTAAACAATTGTCGATGGCGGGTCGTGATTTGGTTTGCCTGTAGAGGAAATTTAATGTTGAATACATCTCCCCATGGGGTTTTGAATGATTTGTTTTTACCGCCTTTTTGTTTTATTGTTTCTGTTTTTTCTGATTTTTCTGATCCTGCATCTGCTTTTTTGGCCAAATATTCATCGATGAAATTACCCAATTGTTTCATCATTTCTTCTTTGGCTGGACTTGATTCGGTATCGCCTTCTGGGCTTGGACTTGGACTTGGGCTTATGTCGTCGAGTGATGCACCGTCACCTTCAAATTTCATCAATGTTTTGCGTAAATTTTGGCGTTGATGAGCTTGTGCTTCGGCTAATTTTTCGACCATTGAGGTATACGACGTGTCTTTGATTAATCCGGGTGCGGGATTTTGCATTCCTTTGCCTTTTGATAATGCGGATGAAACGGTTTTTTCGGGTTCAAATGCTTTGCTGGTAATCCCCATGACATTCATAATGGTGGATCGAATACGGTCACCGATATTCATTGCGCCTGTAACGGAAACGCCAAATAATTCGGCGACGCGTAATCCGGAGGATACTAATGCATAGACGGATCCGATCAAGGGAATACCTGCGATGGCTGTATTCATTAATTGTGAACCGGCGTGTATTAATTTTTCCATGGTTTTTTGGAAAATGCCGATGATTTCGGTTATGGCATCATCAATATAATCTTTGGATGCAAAGGCGATGGTATCGATGGTGAATCCGAGGGAGGCGGCCATTTTGGCCAATTTGATTGCGATGTTTTGCGACGGATCAGGATTGGTCACCAAATCTTCAAATTGTTTGGCGTTTTGAATAATGGACAACATGGTGTTTTGGAACGCCGCCACCTGTTGTTCTTCCCCCTTGTAATTCCCCGATAAATAATTTTTGAAAAACCCAAGTAATTTCTGCCCTACTTGCACCAACCCCAAAAGTCCCATCATGGCGACGGTACTACCGTTTTTTGTCATGAAATTTACGCCTGTAGAGAGCCCATTTTGGAGTCCAGCTGCGGCGATTGCCGTCTCGCCCGGGGTGATATTGACCGGATCTTCTGATCCGGACGCGGATGTGGACGGTTGTTGATTTAAATTTTTGGCGTGATCATAGGCGTTTCGAATGGTTGGATCGGACAAATATTCGTATATTTTGCGTTTGATTTGTTCATCTTGTATTTTCGTCTTGAAAACCGCCAATGAATTATAACTGGTTGACAAATTATTCGCCGTCATATTTGTCGGAATATCCAACACTTCATATATATTTCGCGCTTTATAATCTTTCGCCATTTTATCAAAATATTCAATCCCCTCTTTCGGATCTATTGTTTCCTCTTCTTCCTCTAACTCTAAGGGAGTGCCGACCGCAGAAGCGGCTCGGGCGTTGCCCTTGGAATCCTTTTCATCTATAATAGGTTTTTCTTCTACAGGTTTTTCCTCTACAGGTTTTTCCTCTACAGGTTTTTCTTCTTTTTCCGCCATTATATATTTCTTTTCTTTTTAATTTTTTATTGCGTGTGTATATAATATATAATTAATATATTTGTATTTTTTCTTAATTACTATGTATATTATTTTTTTTTTATTTAATTTAATTAATTAATTATTTTTTATAAAATAATAACAAGATGGAATTCAAGAGTTTTTTTTCATCCCTGCTTTGAGTGCTTTGTATTCTTCAAAAGTGAGTGCGCGTTTCTTGTCAACTTGTTTGATGGGTATTTTTTGCAAAAAGGGGAATTGGGATATTTTGCCTGAATGACGTAAGGGTATCATCGTTTTATCCAATGCGATTTCTTTATTGAGAAATCTGCCGGGTGTTTTTTTGACGGTTTCCTCCAAAATTTGTTTTTGCAGTTTCACATATATATCGACACAATGATTGATGGCGACGAATTTCTTGACAACTGCATCTAAATAACGATAAGGTATATCCGTCGTATCTGCATAATATTCGAATTGACCGTTTTTATAAGCCATTAACACATTTCCTCTTGGCGTATATTCAAGTAGGAATGTATTTTCCAATTGGTTTGTTTTTGTTTTTGGATCGCCTTCTTTAAAATGATATCCACTGATTGCATCGTCATAATGGTGCACGTAGAGGATATCATTCGCCATGGTATCATACAACAATTCATTCACTGTCTGGTGTTTACTCATCGGCAACCAAATAAATGTACTTATGATCATCATTGATATCACCAATGAACATGATACAACAGCCCCTACAAGGAAATTTATATAGATTGTATCAAACATTTTTTTTTTAGATTTGGATTATAAAATTGGTGGGGAGATTTGGTATGTATAATGTATAAAATTTTTTTTTTGTTATTTAATTAAACTTTTTTTTTGTTTTAAAAAAAAGATGGATAATGAAAATAGATTTGGGAATTTAAATTCAATACAGGAAATATATCATTTATGTAATTGCCGTTATAAATTTGGGGTTTGTTATCTGGTGCTGGTGGGAAAACCAAATCTTCAACAACGACTGGTAAATTGTCGCGATTTGCAAAATATTCTTTATAACCGTCTCCATTTATATGATCATTCACGTCATTTGAGACTTTATCAATGTTTTTTAATATTTCATCAGTCATTTGAATGTTGAAATAATAATGTAAAAACAATAGTGATGATTGGTAATCATTGTAATTTTGATTTATGGAAAATTGATTCATTTGATTGATTAATTGCATTTCAACAATACACAATTCCAAATTGTTTTGCAACCATTTTTCGTCCATTGTTAATTCTCTTTTTTTTGTTTTATATGGTCCCCTTTTTTCAGGTCTCTTTTTTGGTTGGTCCATCTTCTTCTTCAATTTCGATTTTGTTTTTTTTAATTTCGCCATTTTTTTTTCAGATTTTTTCTATTTTCTATTTTCTATTTTATTTTCCAGAATTTGTTTTTTTCCAGAATT
>JACCED011078628.1_pt1 | contig 23283 bp, 30 predicted proteins | sample 7455021 | NCBI WGS metagenome assembly JACCED01 (sample SAMN15323456, study PRJNA562643) | freshwater metagenome | isolation source: river surface water | place: USA:Blue River Watershed | collected 2017-08-19
GTTCTAGGTAACACATCTCAAATAATCCTATTTTTATTATACTCACAGACGTACTATAATCAATATATTTTTTAAATAAAGCACACTTTTGACAGGCATTCAAATAAATTTTTTAAAAAACCCACTATTAGTGGGTTTTTTATTTTTAGTTTGAAGATTTTCTTTGTGTAAACTTTTCATGAACAGATTCATAAGAATACAATTCTGGTTCAGAAAACCAATAATCTATCTCTTGTACAGCTTCTTCTTGGTTGCCAGAAGCATGAATAACATTTGGGATTGGAACTTTTTCTGTATCTGCATACTCAAAGCTAATATGTGCATAATCTCCTCTAATTGTTCCTGGTAATGCTGCTTTTGGTTCTGTTGCTCCAACCATTTTTCGAACTAAAGCTACAGCCTCAATACCTTCTAAAACGAAAGCAATGACAGGCCCTTCACACATCATTCGAACAGTCATATCAAAAGCTTCTTGTCCTCTTCTTGTTATCATCTTACCTATCTCTTCATAATGATGATAATAATGATTTTGACTAGGTTGCAACATTTTACTACCAACTATTTTAAGCCCTGCTCTTTCGAAACGAGTTAATATTTCTCCTACAATACCTCTTTGAACAGAATCTGGTTTGAACACTATTAAAGTTCTTTCTATTTTTGCCATATATAAATTTACTGCTTAATATTCTTAATAAATAAAAAATAACATAAAAATCCAAAAAATCAAAACTATATCTTTCTATATTTTTCCATAATCTCTTGCTCAATAATTTCTCTTGGCCTACCATACTTTAAGTAAGATAATTCTTTTATCTTTTCTACAATTTCAGGATTCCCCTTTTCTATTAAAGTATAATGAGATGTCATACTAAAAGGTTTTACAGGTATACCGCCAACAAGCATATTTACATAAGAATTGAAATTATCGAGCTTCATAATATCTGAAGCGCTAAATGTTGGTTTGTATTTTTGTTCCAAAAAGGAAGCATCTTCAGGGCTGACTCTATAAGTAATAGTAGAGCCGACGTTTCCAAAGACAGCATTTTTGATTGTCTCCTCAAGCTGGGAAATATACTGGTGTGCAACAGTCAAAGACAGATGATATTTTCTAGCTTCGGACAAAATAGAAGCAATCGAATCGGTAGTGATATTTTGAAACTCATCCATGTACAAATAAAAGTCATTCATTTTTTGCCCATACATATCTACCCTAGACATAGCAGCCATTTGGATTTTTCCAACAAGCAAAAGACCAATAAGGTTTGCATTTATTTCACCAAGTCTTCCCTTTGAAAGATTTACAAGCAATATTTTTTTATTGTCCATGATTTCTCTAAAATTTAAAACAGACTTCTCTTGCAAAACAACAGGCCTCATGATGTCGTTTGAAATAAAGTTATCAAATTTTGATGTAATATAAGGCACAAAGCTAGAGATAGATTGCTCCCCTGTAACCCTTTCAGCATTTTGCCAAAATTCTTTTATGATAGGATTTTTACATGTTTGTAGAAGAGAATCTCGATACTCTTTATTACCCAAAACCCTGGTTATTTCAAGAAGAGTAGCCTTGTTTTCAGGATTATCCATAACTAAAAAGGCACTATTTTTGAAATACTGTTCAAACATTGGACCCATAGATTCTTTACTAAAGAGCTTATTGAAAATACCCATCAGCTCATTGACCACAAAAGTTTTTTGCTCTGGATATCGAGGATCATACTCAAGCATGTTAAGACCCATAGGTCTTGCTGTATAAGCTGGGTCAAAATAAATAACATCATCTATTCTCTCTTTGGGAACATAACTCAAAATATCTTGAACATCTGAGCCATGTGGGTCAATAAAACAACAACCATTACCATTTCTTATATCTTGAACAATCATATTTTTTAATATTGTTGTTTTACCTGTACCAGTCTGACCTATAACATAAAGATGTCGCAATCTATCTTCTGGTGTCATGTATATTTTGGTCTCTTTATTTTGATAATGATTTATACCCATCAAAATACCCTTATCACCCATTTCAATAGGGGCAGGGGAAACACTGGCTCTTGTTTGTTTGAGCTGAGGAGATTCTATGCCATAAGGAAAATGAAAAACAGATACGAGCTCTTTTAGGCTCAATAAAATTTGTTGCTTTTCAGAAAAAACCCGGTAAGAAAAATCCCTAATCAAATTTTTTAAATCATTATTTTTAGGTCTCTTGAATGAAATACTATTTTTTGTAGCTTCACCAAACTGATTAAAAGAAGACTCTATTTCTGTCAAAATCTGTTCGGCCCTCTCTTTTTCTTCAGCAGAAACTACAATTCTAATGTTTACTCCTGCTACACTAGTTTTTATTTTCTCAGTTATATTTGAAATAGCGATATCGTCAATTTTCTTTTCTTCTTTTTCTTCTTTGTTGCTTTCAAAAAAACCACCTATTAAAGACTTAAATTCATAACCCAAACCTCCATTCATTTTTTCATAAACATCCTTTACCTTTTTGCCGTCTCTTATTTCCCCAAGAGCGCTTTCCATTTTTTTAACAAATTTATTTCCATGAGGAGAAACAACAAACTGAATAGAAGCCCCCTCTCCATGTTTTTTTAATTTTGTAAAAATATTTAAAATTATATTTATAGGATCATACTCAAAAGTCTCATAAGATTTTATTGGATAAAAACCATAAGTATTCAACTCAGCAAAAGAAGCTGTGGAAAAAGATTTTTCTCCAAAAATATTGTAATCATCTGGGACTTCTACAATTTTTGCTCTTGGTAATATCCCCAACAATTGTTTTTCAAATAAATCGGACTTATGACTAGGAACAGCAACATAGACGATAAAATTATCACTACCCTCTGAAAGAGCTATTTCTATAGAATAATGAAGGTCTTTTTTGTTTTCAAGATCACCTCCTATGGAATTCATACCAGCATAAAATTGTTCCATAGCACCAAAAATTTCTTTTAATGTTTTTTTACCCTGTTCTCCTTCTGCAACTTCAGTAAGTGTGACTTCAAAAAGTCTCATATCTAAAGTTTTAAAAAGCTCACTTTCATTTTTTAAACCAGGGATACTGCCCTTACTCAACAAAAACTGAACAAGAAAACGATGAAAATCATCATCTAAATGTGGGTTTTCAAGCTTTGAAATAGCAGAAAGAGCATTTGAAATACCCTTTTCTTTTACAACTTGATAAAAGTTTTCAATTTTAGAATCATGAGATTCTTCTTTTAATTTCAAAGAGAGTTTTTTGATTTCAAACTCAGTTGAAACAAAAGACGACGACAAAACCTCTTGTGGCTTGATGTTTTTGTATTCTTGAACAAGACCTTCTGCAAGTTTTTCTTTGTTTGAGTCCAAACCTTTTTCATTCATTTCTTTTTCTTTTTTTGCAAGATGCTCACGCAAAAAACGAATTTCTTCTTCTGGATTTTCAAACTTAGGAATATTGTTTAAATTTAAACCCTCCATTTTTGTTTTTATTTTTTATAATATTAATATAAATATTATATCATAAAAGACAACAAAAAAACCGCTAAGCGGTTATTTTGTTAAAACTTCTGGACCTTTTTCAGTGATAAGAATAGTGTGCTCAAAATGAGCAGAATTTTTTCGGTCTTTTGTTCTTATTGTCCAACCGTCATCGTCTGACTTTATATATCTCTGTCCCATACAAAGCATTGGCTCAATAGCTATAACCATACCAGGGACCAACTTCTCTCCTGAGCCGGGCTTGCCATAATTTGGAACATAAGGATCTTCATGAACCTTATAACCCACACCATGCCCAGCCAATTCTCTTACAATTCCATATCTATTATTTACAAAACTCTCAATAGCAAAACCAATATCACCAATATGAGCACCACCTCTTGCTGATTTTATTGCCAAAGACAAAGCTTCTTTTGTGGCTTCAAGCAAAAGTTTGTCTTCTTGTTTTATTTTACCAACACCAACAGTTACTGCATGGTCGGTAAAACAACCTTTATATTTCAACCCAATATCTACCGAAACGATATCTCCTTCTTTAAGAATTCTATTTTTATTTGGAATTCCGTGAACAATTTCATCGTTTACAGACACACAAGCAGATCCTGGAAATGGTGAATAATCGGACGCTGGTCTATAGTTTAAAAAAGAAGGAGTCCCTTTGTTTTTCTTTATTAAATCAAAAACAAGTTTATCGATATCATATGTACTGACACCTGGTTTAATAAAAGAAATTGTCTCTTTCATTATTTTAGACAAAATCTTTCCCCCCTCTCTTAAAACATCTATATCTTCTTTTTTCTTTATTGTAATTTTCATTTTATTTTATAATTGTACCCTTAAAAAAATCTCCATCTAGATATTTTTTTATACTTTCAAAATTTTTACCATTTATAACAGCCACCTCTATATTGTTTTGCATAGCTTCTATTGAAGCAACAGGATCAAAAGGACTATTTTTACCAGGAACCCAAGATGTATCTGGAAACAATTTTAGAAAATCAACCCAAGAAATATTTTCTATAGGTTTTGCTTGTGGGTTTGTCCTTGGGTCGCTATCATAAACATAGTCTATATTTGATAAATTTATTGCTCTTTTTGCCCCAGAAAAGACAGCTGCCCTTATAGCGGCAAGATCACTACTATTGCCAGGCTTCCAACCCCCACCAACAATAACAGGTTTCTCTGTATCAGGCACTAACTCTGGACTTTGTATTACCTTTTCATAAGCTAAATCACCAAAACAAATTCTTATAAATTCTGCATTCGCCCTTGTAACAGAAATACCCATCCAATCCAAATCTGTAGAGCTTGGGTTTGTGGCTAGCTCTAAAGATTGATTGTAATCTCTGGCAAGTTTTCCTCCACCTGTGATTATTAAAAATTTATAACCCTTTTCTGTATATTCTTTAATCAACGAAACAAAACCTTTTACAAAATCCACATCTACTCCGTTTGGAATTATAAGTGAACCACCTAAAGACATTACTATTTTTTTATTTTCCATTTTTTTTAAAAATTTTATTAATAATATTTTTATGAGTTTCTTCTACTGTTCCATTGCCATCGATATCGACAACTTCAAAAAAATCATCATTTCTCGCTTCTAAAATAAGAGGTAAAACATGTTTTTCATATTCATTTAATCTGTTTTCTATTGCTAAAGAATGATCATCTTCTCTGTTCCTTTTTTCCATTCTTAACCTCGAGTTATCCCTAGATGTCTCAAGGTTTATGATTAATGGCTTTTCCTCTCCTGCATATTCAAGCAAAGATTTTAAAGTTCTAAGCTGATGTATACTTCTTGGATAACCATCAAAGAAAAATATGCTATCCTTATCAAAAACTTCTATAAAATTATCTACAAACAAAGCATCTGTCAAAAACTGAGGTTGAAACTTTCCATGATTGACACTTAGATCTCTAGCCACCTGATTTATATAACCACTATCTTCAAAAAATCTTCTAAAGATATCGCCCATAATAATACTTTTTATATGGCGACTATCATGTTTTGATATAAAACTTTTTAAAAGATTTATTTGTGTGCCCTTCCCGCAACCAGAAGGCCCTACAAAAATAATAATTCGAGGCTTTATATTATTCATAACCATATTATATACCAAAAATAAAAATCCGAGAATCAACTCGGATTTTTATTTTTAACTTTTTAGTATTCTCTCATTGAGAGCTGGGCATCGACTTTTTTAATCAAATCTAGCACAACAGAAACAGCAATCAACAAAGATGTACCTCCAATCGCAAAAGAAACGATTCCTGTTGCTGATTTTATTACTAGAGGCAATACCGCTATCAATCCCAAGAAAACAGCTCCTATCATTGTTGTCCTTCCCAATATTCTTGCTAAATAGTCTTTAGTAGCTTGACCAGGTCTTATTCCTGGAATAAATGCCCCATTTTTTTGTAAGTTTGTTGAAACTTGTTCTGGGTCAAAAGTAACAGCTGTATAGAAGTAAGTAAACAAAAATACAAAGATAAAGTAAACAATAGAATACAAAACAGTACTGTTTACAAAACCAAGCATTACCTTAGAAACAGACAATGCAACTGCATTTGTAGAAGAAGCCAAGAAATTTCCTATCATTTGAGGGAAAAGAAGAATAGACAATGCAAAGATGATTGGCATAACCCCTGCTTGGTTTATTCTTATTGGTAAGTAGGTAGAAGCTCCACCGACAGCCCTATCTCCTCTCATTTGTTTTGCATAAGTAACAGGTATTGGTCTCTCTGCTTCAGACACTACTACAACCCCTGCTATTATCAATATTCCAATAGCTAAGAAAAAGATATAGAAAGGAATATCAGCTACGTTGAATGAAAAGAAAAACTGAGAAACATTTTTAGGAATATTGGCTACGATTCCAGCAAAGATAATAAGTGAAACACCATTACCAATACCAAATTCTGTTACCAATTCTCCTATCCACATTATAAGCATACAACCTGCAACCACGATTGAGACATTTGTTATCAATCCAAAAACAGATAAGTTGTTTATTATTCCTTGTTTTTGAAGCAAAACAAGCAAACCCAATCCTTGAATAATAGCAAGAGGAACAGCAATTGTTCTACTTATTTGTGAGAATTTTTTTCTACCAATTTCACCCTCTTCCTGATACATTGCTTTTAGCTTTGGTGACATCATAGTCAAAAGCTGCATTGTAATAGAAGCTGTAATATAAGGACCAACCCCAAGCATTATTATAGACAAAGTTGAAAGCCCTCCTCCTGAAAAGATGTTCAAAACTCCAGCAAACTGATTGTTTGATAAGAAATTTTGAAGTCTTACAGCATCTACACCAGGAACTGGAATAGCAGAAAGAATTCTAAAAATTACAAGAGCCCCAAGGACAACCAATATTCTTGTCCTCAAAGACTTGTCTTGAAACATCATCTTGATTTTTGTCCAAAAGGTTTCCATTTTATTTTACTTCACCACCCGCCTTTTCTACTTTTGCACGAGCTGTGTCTGAGATCAAACACTCGGTGATAATTAATTTTTTATTTAATTCTCCCTTGCCCAAAATTTTAACAGCAGGCACAACACCACCTTGTTTTTTGATTATTTTATTTTCAATAAGCAAAGCTTTTGTTATTGTTACTCCTGATTCAAAAATATTAAGAGCATCAAGATTTACAGGAATAGGTTTCTTTTCAAAAGATCTTGTTCTGTAACCTCTCATTTTTGGAAGTTTCTTTATAATATCTCTCAATTCTGGTCGTCTCTTATTACCAGCTCTAGCTGTTTGACCTTTTCCTCCACGTCCAGAAGTCTTACCTCTAGTTCCTCCGCGTCCAACTAGTCTTGATTTTTTATTTGGGTGTTCTCTTTTTAAATTATTTATTTGCATAAATTATTCTGATTTAATTTCTTCAGCAACTTCTTCTTTAGGAGCTGTAATAGCAGGTGCTTTTACAACAGCCTTATCTTTAAGTTGATAAAGAGCCTTATAAGTTACGCGAGCATTGTTCAATTTGTTTTTACTGCCAGAGTGTATTTTTCCTGTTGTGTTTTTTATACCTGCCAACATCAACATGTCTCTTACAGTACTTCCTGCCACCAATCCTTTATTGTGGTTTGGTCTTAAAACTAATTTTGAACTTGAGAATTTTGCTGAAGCTTCAAAAGGAATTGACATATCTTTTGTAGTTTTGATCTTGAACATGCTCTTCTTTGCTTGTTTTAAAGCCTTTGTTATAGCAATAGCAGTATCTCCTCCTTTTCCTGTACCCAATCCGATTGAACCCTTTTTATCTCCAATCGCAATTGCTACTGAAAAAGACATTCTTCTTCCTCCTGCAACAACACGAGTAACACGTCTAATAGAAACCATTTTTTGATCAAATTCTGGTTTTGGTTTTTCAAATGTTGCTCTTGGTCTTCGAGAATTTTCTGAACCATCTCTTTTTGTAGTGTTTTTATTATAACCACCACGATTATTTTTTATATTCTGTTTTGGTTTTGTGGTATCCATATATTTTTTAATTAAAACTTAAGACCTGCCTCTCTTGCAGCATCCGCTAAAGCTTTTATTCTTCCTGTGTATTTAAATCCGTTTCTATCAAAAACACAAGTATTTACACCTTTTGCAATAGATATCTTTGCTACCTCTGCACCAACAAATTTTGCTCTTTCAGTCTTTGTGCCTTTTTCCAATTTCATATCAGAAGAAGAAGCCAAAGTGATGCCTTTGGTGTCATCTATCAATTGAGCGTAAACATAATTATTAGATCTGAAAACAGAAAGACGAGGAGAAGTTTCAGTTCCTGAAATCTTTGCTCTGATTTTCTTTTTCAATCTTATTCTTTTATCTGCTGTCTTATTCATATAGGTTATTATTAATTTTGTTTTTTAACAAAAAATTAATTTTTTAATTATGAGGCTTTCTTACCTTGTTTTCGACGAATAACTTCATCTGCATAGCGGAAACCTTTACCTTTGTAAGGTTCTGGTTTTTTGTTTGCTCTAACAAAAGAAGTAAAAGAACCGACCAATTCTTTGTCTATTCCTGTAACAGTGATGTTGTTTTTCTCTGCTGTAACTGTTAGTCCTTGTGGTATTTCAAGCTTTACTGGATGTGAAAAACCTAAAGCTAGATTTAAAGAATTACCAGCAACTTCTGATTTAAAACCAACACCTTCTAGTATCAATTTTTTTGTATATCCTTCGTTAACACCAATAACCATGTTTTTAACATGTGATGCATAAGTACCCCAAAGAGCAATTATTTTTTTATCATCAAGTTTTTTTGGTGTAAAAGTTATTTGATTACCATCAATATTTATTGAAACATCTTTTTTGAATGTTTTTGAAATTGAACCTTTTGGTCCTTTAACTGTCAAAACATCACCTGAAAGATTAACTTCTGTGCCGGATGGTATTATGATTGTTTGTTTTCCTACTCTACTCATATAAATATTTTATACTAAATTACCAAATTTTAAATAATACCTCACCTCCGACCATTTCTTTTTTAGCTTCTTTGTCTGTCAAAATACCTTTTGGTGTAGACAAAACTGTAAGACCTCTAAAACCTTTTGAAGATTTTAAATCTTTTACACCTTTGTAAATACGGCATGAAGATTTTGAAACTCTTGAAACTCCTGTAACTTTTGATTCCCCATCTTCGTTATAAGCTAAGCCTATTTCAATAACAGGAAAACCTTTTTTCATTTTCTTGGCTACTGATTTTACAAAACCTTCTTTTTCCAAACACAGAGCTATAGAAAATTTTATTTTTGAATGAGAAACAACGACAAGCTCATGACCTTTCTGACTTGCGTTCTTTATCATGTTTATCATGTTTGCTATTTGATCCATTTTGTTTTTATGTCTATATCTATTAATTTATGTCGTTTATTACCAACTTGATTTTCGAACGCCTGGAAGCATACCTTCGTTGGCTAATTCGCGGAAACAAATACGACATAGACCAAAATCACCCATATAAGCATGTGCTCGACCACACTTAAAGCAACGATTTGTTTTTCGTGTGCTAAACTTAGGGTTTTTTAAATGTCTAGCGATTACTGATGTTTTTGCCATCCTAAATAAATTAAATACATTAATTTTACCCTCTATTGTAAGGGGTAACTACGACTTTGTTTATAAAATATAGGTGATATCTCGTTTATTTTCTTATTTATCTAAAAATAAATAGATAGATAAGGAGACAAACGGATCAAGACCTACTTGAAAATACTAGCAAATAAAAGCACTTCTGTCAATCAAAAACACCAAGCAATGCTTGGTGTTTTTGATTTTATTTCTTAAAAGGCATTCCTAAAAGATCAAAAAATTCTGAAGCTTCATCTTTTGTTTTAGCAGTAGTTACTACTGTCACAGCTAAGCTGAAAACATCCTTCAATTCTTCGTCTCCTGTTTCTGGGAAAATTGTATGTTCTTTTATACTTATTGTTAGATTTCCCATGTTGTCAACAGATTTCTTGTCCAATCCTCTAAAGTCTTTTGTACGAGGTATTGCTACATTTATCAGTTTATCTAAAAATCCATACATTCTTTCACCTCTTAGAGTAACCATTACTCCCACAGGGTCTCCTTGTCTTATTTTAAAACTAGCGATTGATTTCTTTGCGCTTTTCAAAGCTGGTTTTTGTCCTGTTATTTTAGAGATTCTGTCTATTACCAACTTGTTAAAATCTTTGTTTTTCTTAACATTTGATCCTGTACCGCTTGAAATAACAATCTTTGACAAGCGAGGAGATGCCATCAGATTTTTATAACCATATTTTTCTTTCAAAACGCTATATGATTTTTTTTCTTTTTGTTTTACTGTTTCCATACTATTTTAAATTAATCTTTTTTGGCAACATTTGATGCGTCTATTGGCATTGCCACGCTAATCATTTGACTAGGATCTCCTTTTTTCTTAGACTTGTGAGCTTTCTTTTTAAGATTTACACCTTCAACTACTACTTTGTTCAATGAAGGTATTGCTCTTACAATCTTACCCTTTTTTCCTTTATCTGCACCAGCTAAAACTATTACATTGTCTCCTTTTTTAACTTTCATATTTTTTTAAAGATTTTTAAGATTAAACTTAAATAACCTCTTGTGCTAATGAAATAATTTTTTGGTATCCTTTTTCAGCCAATTCTCTAGGAATAGGGCCAAATATACGACCTCCTTTTGGATCCATTTTACCTTTATCCAATATTACAGCAGCATTATCATCGAAACGAATATATGATCCGTCTTTTCTTCTGTAAGCTTTCACTGTTCTCACAATAACTGCCTGACAAACATCTTTTTTCTTTGTTGCCTTTCTTGGTTCTGCAACCTTAATAGAAAGGATTACTCGATCACCAATTCCAGCATATCTTCTTTTTGATGCACCAAGTACTTTGAATACTTTACCGATCTTACCTCCGGCGTTGTCAGCAATATTTACTATTGTTCCGTCTTGAATCATATAATTATGCTAATACTTTAAATTTCTTATCTTTAGAAATTGGTCGTGTTTCTTCAATTTCTACTGTATCTCCGACCTTTTTGCTGTTTAGCTCATCGTGAGCTTTGTAATTTTTGGTCTTTTTTATTCTTTTTCCGTATTTTTTATGTTCCACAAATCTTGTAACTTCAACAACAATAGTTTTATCCATTTTGTCTGAAACTACTATACCTTTTAGAACTTTGTTTGTTTTTTTAACTTGTTTTTCCATAAATTTATCTTGCCACAACACGGGTGCTTACAGGTAGTTTTGTTCCAGCTTTTCTCAATGCTTCTTTTGCAGTTGCTTCTGAAACTCCATCTACTTCGAATATAATACGACCTGGTTTAATATCTAAACAATATCCTTGCGGATCACCTTTACCCTTACCCATACCTACGTTTGCAGCTTTTGCTGTAAATGGTCTGTCAGGGAAAATTCTTATCCACATTCTTCCTGTCTTACCTATTGTTCTTGAAGTAACCTTTCTGGCAGATTCTATTTGGTTTGATCTAATTCTTCCTCCTGTCATTGCTTTCAAACCAAAAGAGCCGAAATTAACTTTTACTCCTCTTGTATCTGGAGCGGCTTCGGCCATATCTTTACGACCTGTTTGCCACTTTCTAAATTTTGCTTTCTTAGGGATCAACATAAAATTTTATTTTAAATTATCATTTTTGTTAGGAGAAGAAAAAACATCGCCTCTGTATATCCAAACCTTGATTCCGATATCTCCATAACTCATATGAGCTTTTTCTCTCGCAAAATCAACGTCGGCTCTAAATGTTTGAAGAGGAATAGAACCTCTCTTGATTTGTTCGCTTCTTGCGATTTCAGCTCCTGCTAAACGACCTCCCAAATATATACGTGCTCCTTTTACTCCACGAGTTGCCATAACCTTTTCAATCGCTTGTTTTAAGACTCTTCTGTAAGGTAATCTTTTTTCCAAACCTTCTGCGATAGAACAAGCCACAATAGCTGCGTCTGCATCTGGATTTGCAACTTCAACAACATCCATTTTAAAATCTTCGGGAATAGAAGCTCCTTTCTTTTTCAATTCTTTTGCCAATTCAGCTTTAAGCTTGTTTACACCATCTCCACCTCTTCCTATTATCATTCCTGGTCTTGAAGTGTGAACCAATATCTTTGTAGTTTTGGCATTTCTTTCTATTTCTATTTTTGAAATATAAAAACCTCTTAATTTTTTAGTTAAAAAATCTCTTATTAAAACATCGCCCTTCAAAAGATCTTTATATTTATTATCAGCAAACCAGCGTGATTTCCAATCACGAAGTGTTACCAATCTATGAGCGTATGGGTGAACTACTTTTGACATATATTAATCTTTTTTTGTAACTTTTTTCTTAGTTGTCGACTTTTTAACTTCTTTTTTTTCTGAAACTTTTTTAACCTTTTTTGCTTTTACTTCTTTTTCTGCTAAAACCAATGTAACATGGCTTGTTCTTTTGTTTATTCTAGAAGCGCTTCCTCTAGCTCTAGGCATAATTCTTTTTAAAACTATACCTTTATCTACTGTAATGTTTTCAACAAAAAGATTTTCTTCTGAAACTTCTTTTGTTTTAGCATTTGCTACTGCAGAAAGAAGTAATTTCTTTATTGGAAGAGATGCTCTCTTTGGTAAATTTTCTAATAATATAAGAGCTTCAGCAACCCTTTTGCCTTTTATTAGTTCCGCTACAAGGGCAACCTTGCGAGGGGACTGTCTGTAATTTTTTAAAAATGCTTTCATGATTTTGAGTATTATCTTCTCTTAATAGATTTATTTTTTCTTGGAATCAGTCGATGATTTTGCGGCTTTAGCAGCTGCTATTTCGGCTTCTTTCTTCTTTGCCTCTAGCTCTTTCTGCATTTTACCTCCGTGTCTTATAAACTTACGAGTAGGAGAGAATTCCCCTAAACGATGTCCGACCATATCTTCTGTAACCAAAACTTCAATATGATGCTTACCATTGTGAACTCCAAAAACAAAACCCACCATTTCAGGAGATATTACACAGGCTCTAGACCATGTTTTAATAACCCCAGTTTCTAAAGGTTTTTTACCAATTATCTTTTTTAATAGTCTCTCATCTATGTAAGGACCTTTTTTAAGTGATCGTGTCATATATACAATATAAAGAAGCTCACATTGAGCTTGTGAAATATATCTTATCAGAAATAAAAATAAAGTCAAATGTTTATTTTATTGTACACACCTTGCTCTATAGGTATTACCCTTGTTACCAGCAAAAACTGTTCCGTTTGATGTCATTGAAGCATAAGCATTTGGAGAGCTTTCTGGGATAGCGGTTAATGTCCAATAATCACCAGAAACAAAACCTGGTATTGGGTTTACTTGAGTTATTTTCCATAAAGAACTCATCATTTCGAGAGAAGGCAATCGTTTACCTGATGAAGCACATGTATTTTTTGCATTTAACCAAGACATAGTACTTGATCCTAAATAAGATATGTCAGTATTGTCAAACATAAAAACTCCATTTGGGTCAACTGTAAAAATTTTGTCATCTGATAATTTTGCCGTAACACCCCATGAATTATAATTTAAACCTGCAGGGCTATATGCAAAACAACTAACACTTGCGCCTATTTTAGTAATTGATTCACAAAATTTAGTTATTTTTCCAGCACAAGCACCAGTAGTATTGGTACAAATTGAAGAATATGAACCATCATCACTAAAGACAATCTCTGCCTCAGCTATCATGTTTTTTAAATTTAATTTAATTTGAGAAATTTTAGATTTTTCCCGTGCGCTGTTTAAAGAAGCCAAAACCACAGAGGAAAGTATCCCAATTATTGCAACCACAACTAAAAGTTCTATAAGAGTAAACCCCTTTTTATTTTTAAATTTATACATTTTTATAATAATGATATTATTCTTGGGCCGAAAATAATAAGTCCAATAATACAAGAAAGCATACAAGCAAGAGCCACAGCTCCAGCTGAAATATCTTTAATGTCTTTGGCCATAGGATGATACCCTGGGCTCGTCAAATCGGTATCAACCTCTATTGCTGTATTTATGGTTTCTGTAATAATAACAAGCCCTATAGACATTGCTATTATAGCCCACTCAACACTAGTTAAATTAAAAATAATACCAAGGTATATTGCTAAAACTCCAAAGAAAATCTCTAGCCAAGCGTTGTGTGTCGTTTTAAACATAAACCACAAACCTCTCCATGCATTGTCAGTACTCCTTATTCTAGCTATCAATGAAAATTTTCTTTTTTCTGATATTTTTTCTTTTAATTCCATATTTATATATTATATACTCATATCTTCTAAAATCAAAAACACCCCATTTTGGGGTGTTTTTGATTTGATAGAGTTTTTAGTTAAATTACTTTTTCTTTCCAACTTTTCGGCGTGAGACAATCCACATATTTGAATATTTCTTTGGTGTTCTTGTCTTTTGACCCTTACCAGTAGGTTTACCCCACAAGCTTTTAGCTCTTCGGATACCTCTACCTTGTCTTCCTTCACCTCCTCCATGTGGGTGATCTACAGGGTTCATCGCTGTACCTCTAACTGTAGGTCTAATACCTTTCCATCTAGATCTTCCAGCTTTACCAAAATTTTGAAGTTTGTATTCAGAATTTGAAACTTCTCCTACACAAGCCCATGCAGTATCTTGGATTTTTCTAATTTCAGTAGAAGGCATTTTGATGTTTGTATATCCCAAGTCGTTTGCCACAACTTGTCCAAATGCACCTGCACTTCTTACCAATTTTGCTCCATTGCCTGCTTTTAATTCAATGTTGTAAACAAATGTTCCAACTGGAATAACTTTCAAAGGCAATCTGTTACCTGTTGTCACAGGGGCTTTTTCAGAAACAATGAAACTGTCTCCAACCTTTATGGTCTTAGGAACAATTACATATCTCTTTTCTCCATCTGCATAAACAGCCAATCCAATAAATGCGTTTCTGTTTGGATCGTATTCGATTGTTGTTATTTTTGCAGGAATATCCTTCTTTGTATATTTGAAGTCTATTTCTCTGTAAAGTCTTTTATGTCCACCTCCTTTATGTCTTGTTGTAATACGTCCTTGATTGTTTCTTCCAACTGATCTTTTAAAACCTTTTGTAAGAGACTTCTCTGGTTCAGATCTGGTTATTACATTTTTGTAACTAACAGTTGTCTGGTGACGTTTTGAAGGTGTTGTTGGTCTGTATGATTTCATAAAATTATACGAATGTTATTTTATCTCCTTTCTTCAAATGTACGACCGCTTTTTTCCCTGCTTGTGTTTTGCTTACAACACCTCTTCGAACGATAGGTTTCTTTGCTATTTTTGTCATAGCAACCTTCACGGGCTTTACTCCGTAAAGAATATTTATTGCCTTTTTGATTTCGTTCTTATTTGCATTTTCGGCTACGTTAAAAGTATAGATTCCTTTTTCTGCATCAATAGCAGATTTTTCGGTAACTCTAGGGCCTTTAACAAGAGGATGAGTTTTGCTTTTTGATTCCTCTTTGTTTTCGGTATTCTTTTTTATTTTTGTGTTAGCCATATTATTTTTTCTTTTCTATCTTGCCACCCAAGAAAGCAATACTTTCTTTTGGTTGCGCCATAATAATATACTTGTATGAGAGAACATCAACAGGGTTAATGTTTTTTACCTCATCAATTTCCACAGTTTTTATGTTTGCAAAACTCTTTTTCAATTCATCTGTTTTAGCTGGAACAGTAATATAAGTATTTGTCTTTTTACCTCCAACCATTTTTTCAAAACCGGGTATTTTACTTAAGCTTTCAACAACAGACACAGCGTCTTTTGTCTTAATATTCTTAAGAACAAGTTCTTCAACAAAAAGAATTTGACCATTTTTGTATTTTTCTGACAAAACTGTAAACAAAGCTTTGGCTCTCATCTTTTTGTTTATTTTTTGAGCATAAATCTTTTCGTTTCTAGGTCCATGAGCTACTCCTCCGCCTACCCAGATAGGTGAGCGTTTTGATCCATGACGAGCTCGTCCTGTACCTTTTTGTCTCCAAGGTTTTTTACCTGTTCCACTAACTTCTCCTCTTGTTTTTGTGTGAGCAACAGGAGTTCTTGAGTTAGCTTGCATAGCAGTAACTACTTGGTGAACAAGGTCTCCGTTCCAAGCTAAGCCGAAAATTGATTCAGGAAGGCTAATTTCTCCAACAGCCTTTCCTTTTTGATTGTAAACAGAAGTCTCTAAAGACAATTCTGCTTTTTCAACCTTAGAAGTTTTGGCTTTGCTTTCTTTTTTTGTTATTTTTTTTGTAGTCATAAAATTAGCCAATAATTTCTATTAGTGTTCCACGGCGTCCTGGAATCGCACCCTTAACGAGTAATTGATTGTTTTCACTGTCCACCCCAATAATTTCTAAATTCTTTATTGTGATGCGTTCTCCACCTGTACGACCAGCCATTCTCATTCCTTTTGGAACTTTATTTCTCAATCCTCCTCCGATTGATCCTGGTTCTCTTTCTGAGTGTTTTTGACCATGACTTCTAGGTCCACCATGGAATCCATGACGTTTAACAACACCTTGAAAACCTTTACTTTTAGAAACACCTGAGACGGTTACTACATCACCTTTACTGAAAACTCCAACAGTGATAAGGTCTCCTTCTTTTATTTCTTCAATGTCTCTAAATTCTCTTAGATGCTTGAAAGCGCTTACATTTTCTCCATCTTCTTTATTGATAGATGCTGATACGTGACCAATGTGAGCTTTTGTGGCTCTTTTTGGTTTTTGTTCCTCATAAGCTACCTGCACAGCTGTATATCCATCTATGTCAGGAGTTTTTACTTGGGTTACTACAAGCGGACCTGCAGAAATCAAGGTTGCTGGAACAACAGTACCATCTTCTTGAAAGCACTGCATCATATTCTGTTTTTTTCCAAGAATAAATTTCATCCCCGTTATAAGCAGACTCACTCAATCTTATTCAATAAATTGAGCCTGCTTTTTATCTTAAATCTTATAATCAGTTTGTAATATCTGAAGCTAGCTGCGACCGCGGCTAGCAATCAGAAAAATTACATCATTTTCACATCAATATCAACACCAGAAGGTAATGATAAATTTGTAAGCGCTTCAATTGTCTTCTGGTTAGGATTCAGAATATCAATGACTCGTTTGTGAATTCTTATTTCAAACTGTTCTCGAGCATTTTTAAAGACAAACGATGCCCTGTTAACAGTATATTTTTTTATTTCGGTAGGAAGAGGAATTGGTCCGACAATCTTAGCATCATGTCTTAGAGCGGTGTCGATAATTTGCTTGACAGAAGCGTCAAGAATTTTATTCTCGTAAGCTCTAACTCTTATGCGTAGTTGTACAACTGCGTCTTCTTTTCCTTTTTTTGCTTTTATTTCTTTTGTTGCCATACGTTTGTAATTAAAAAGAACGAATTGAATAATTTAAAACTATTTTATGATCTTAGTTACAACTCCGGCACCAACTGTCTTACCTCCTTCACGGATAGCAAAGTGCATTTGGTCTTCCATAGCAACTGGGGTCACCAATTTAACTGTCAAATTAACAGTATCTCCAGGCATTACCATTTCTGTTCCTGCTGGGAGTGTTGTTTCTCCTGTTACGTCTGTTGTTCTAATGTAGAATTGTGGTTTGTATCCTGCAAAGAAAGGAGTGTGTCTTCCACCTTCTTCTTTCTTCAAGATGTAAACGTTACATTCAAATTCTGAGTGTGGAGTAACAGATCCTGTCTTAGAAAGAACTTGTCCTCTTGTTACATCTTCTTTCTTTATTCCACGTAGAAGAATACCAGCGTTGTCTCCTGCTTGTCCTTCTTTTAGGCTCTTGTTAAACATTTCGATACCAGTAACTGTAGTTTTAACAGTATCTTTGATACCAACGATTTCAACTTCTTCTCCAACTTGAACAATTCCTCTTTCGATTTTACCTGTAACAACTGTTCCTCTACCTTCAATTGAGAATATATCTTCAATAGGCATCAAGAAAGGTTTTGTAATATCTCTTTCTGGAACTGGGATATATGTATCAAGTGCATTTACTAGATCCAAGATCTTCTTTGCCCATTCATCATCATTGCTTGTTGCTTCAAGAGCTTTCAAGCCTGATCCTTTAATAACTGGAGCATTTGCACCATCAAATCCTTGTTTTGTTAGAAGTTCTCTTATTTCTTCTTCAACTAATTCAAGCATATCAGGGTCATCAACCATGTCACACTTGTTCAAGAATACGATAATTCTAGGAACGTTAACTTGTTTTGCTAGAAGGATGTGTTCACGTGTTTGTGGCATCACACCGTCTGTAGCAGCAACAACGATAATAGCACCGTCCATTTGAGCAGCACCAGTAATCATGTTTTTGATGTAGTCAGCGTGTCCTGGAGCATCAATGTGTGCATAGTGACGTGATGGTGTCCAATATTCACTGTGTGAAAGAGCAATAGTTATTCCTCTTGCTTTTTCTTCTGGAGCAGAGTCGATTTGGTCAACTCCTTTTATTTTTGCTCCGTATTCACCTCCTTGACGAGCTAAAACTGACAAAATAGCCGCTGTTAATGTGGTTTTACCGTGGTCAACGTGACCGATTGTTCCCACATTTACGTGTGGCTTGTCTCTTTTAAATTCTTCTGCCATATATTTTTTTATTGGTTGGTAATAAGAATAAAATATACGAGAAACCTTACTTTATTCAAACTATCAACATAAATTATTAATAATTTTATCCTTATAAAAAGGAATAGCGCAAAGCGCGATTGAAACTTATACTATCAGAAATAAAAATAAAGTCAAATTTTTAAAACTTCCTAACAAAAGCCCCTTGTTTTTACAAGGGGCTTTTGTTTATTGCTCTTTTATACTCATATCTATCACCTTTACCGTAATACTTTTAGTTGTACTATAAGCATCTCTCGAACAAGTCAAAGAATAAGTTGTTTTGACTGAAGGAGTTACAACGACGCTTCCTGTTATATTTCCACCTGTACTAAAACCATTACCAGTACAAGAATTTACAAGGGCTGCATTTGAACTCCAAGAAATAGTTGAAGACCTACCCTTGAAAACAGTTGAAGGCTCTGCTTTAAATACATCTATTTCAGGTTCTTTTAGTACACAAGAAGACCCATTCCATACTGTCATTGAAGCACAAGATGCTACTGCTTGGGCTGAAGCTATAACTACACCGTTATGCCAAAGTTTAAAATCTACAACTCCCGGCCCAATAGAATAATTTGTATTTCCAGAATTTGCCGTTGTGATTGTTGTGTTTGTAGTGTCATTTTTTAAAACAGAAACACTAGAAGGATTTATCGTGTTCCAAACCAAGTTTGTCATACAACTAGATTTTGTTGATTGTATTTCACAACCTGTAGCTGAAAGTGTACCTGTTGCAGACTTACATTTTGAAGATGCAGTATCCCAAGCTGTACCAGATTTACAAGAGGCAGTAGCAACAGAAGACCCCAACTCATTACTATTATTATACAAATAGAAAGTCCTTGATCCATAATAAACAGAATATGTTGTCGAACCCGAATTTAAAGTAGAAACTGTTATGTTCGTAGGAGTTGTAACAGCAGAAGAACCTATAGGATTGCTTACGCTCCAGTTTATTGTTGTATTGCAAGTATTACTCTCAGCATTTATTTCACAATTAGTAGTAGATATTGTACCAGAAGGACCAACGCAAGTACTCGTTGTTGAATTCCAAGATTGTCCTACAGGACAAGAAGTTGTTACTGTAATCAATGCAGATTTGGCTGTGAGGTTTGTATTTGAAGCATGTCTACATTTAACATAATATCCAAAACTTCCAATAGAATTTGGAATAGTGTAGACAATAGGTGAAGCTGCTTGGTATGTTGTAAGAGCTGTATCTACATTATTTAAAAGAGCACATTCAGTAGAACCGTATTGAGTAGTAGGTGTATATGCAAAACTTACAGATGCACCTGGTGAAACACTATATGAGGAAGTAGCACTAACTCCAACAGTAACTCCGTATATATGTACAAGAGCAGATTTGGCTGTTATTGAAGTATCGGCAGTACTTCTACATTGAACATAATAACCATAATCCCCAGTGCTTGCAGGAATTGTGACATTTATAGAAGTTGTTGCAGTAAATGTTGTAGTCAAAGGATTCGAAGCACTATCAAGCATTCTACATTCTGTCGAACCACTTGTTGTTGTTGAAGAAAAAGTTACAGCGGTTGTTGCTCCTGGTGAAATATAATAATTTAAAGGATTTGCTGTTACTGTCACACCCACAGCCACGAAGCTTGCTGTTACTGTACAGTTTGCATTGATAGCTCCTGTGGTATAAGTTTTACCAGATAAGCTACCACTACAACCTGAAACTGAAGATATTGCATATCCAGAATTTGGAGTAACAGTCAAAGTCTTTGTTGTACCAGCATTTGCTGTTTGAGAAGCTGGAGATATTGTACCTCCTGTACCAGCTGTACCTGTAACAACACAAAGGCTTGGGGCTGTTCTTGCAACAGCAACTGAATAAGCAGAAGTCCCCCCTGCATTTGTCGCTGCAATAGTATATGAATGACTAGACCCTGCTACCAAACCTGTATGAGAATATGAAGTTACTAATCCTAAAGTTGCAATAACAGTAGTTCCATCTTTTATCACATAACCAGTCATGGTTGCAGGTACCGGTGCTGTCCATGTAAGATTTATAACTCCTGTTCCACAAGTACTGGCTGTAGCTGTAAGATTTGTAGGAGTTGAAGGTAAACAAGATGAAGCCGGAGAAGTGACAGACACAACAGAAGAATACGCAGAGCTTCCAACAGTATTGTAAGCCAAAACTTTATATGAATAACTTGTGTTGGCCGTCAATCCTGTATGAGCATAAGAGTTTGTTGTAAGGTTTACAGTTGTTGAGCCATTTATCATCAAGGTGTACCCCGTAGCACCAGGAACAGCATTCCACAAAACATCTATTCTTGCTGTAGCACAAGCTCCTGGAGTGGCTGTGAGTCCTGTAGGAGTTGCAGGCACAACATAAACAACGACAGTATCAGTAATAGCAAAGGCACTATTAAAATTACCAAAAGAAAAAATTGCTAAAAGTATCCATAATAGTGTTTTTATTTTTTTCATAAATTATGACTCCTTAATATTAATTGTACTAACTTTTATTATAACACTTTTTTTCATTTTCGTACTCCCTTTAGTACATTCTATTTCATAAGTAGTACTTTCTTCTGGTTGAATCTCGGCTTCACCATTTGCAAAACCTTTTGTATTAAAACCACTACCCGAGACAACAATACAAGAATCAGCATTTGAGTTCCATGTTATGAGAGCCTTCTTTCCTTTTATTATTTTTTGAGGAAATACATTTATATCTATATCTACAAACTCTTGTACAGTTCCACAAGATAAAGAGTACACCCATACTCCATCTTTATTTGTATCTCCTGAACAAAATTTTCCGCTTGAAGGATCTTGATCACAATATCTTGTGCACTCTTTTATACCAGTACCAAGATCGCACTGACCACAAATAGGGTTCCCCCAAAAAGCATCTACACCGCCCTGCCCCTGATCGTCATTATTTTCACCTTGGTCATTTTCATCTTGGTTATCATCTTCTTCTGGTAGTGGGTATACACACGTATCACTCAAATAAACAGAATTCTCGGGGCCCACAGGGCTACCAAACGAGCATGAGGGCTCTGTTTTTTTCTGTAGCCTTATTACAGATCCAGAGATAGCATTTTTCCCATTACCATCTGCATCACAAGATACCTCAACAGTCTGAGTAAGAGGAGGAGTACATTCTATATTTTCTAGAGCCACACACTTTTTTTCAATATCACTCCAAGAAGAATCAATAGAACAATAAGCTCGAACTATTTTAGTAGCTAAAAGATTTCCTTTGTTGTAAATATAAAAATTTCTTGATGGATATTCTATTGTATATGGCACATCTACTCCCAAAGAGAGATCTGAAACTTTCTGATTTGTAGGAGTTGTTATTGAGAAAGGAGGCGTTAGAACAAATTTCCAATTTAACAAAGACGTACAAGAACTCTCCCCTTTTTTAATTTCACAATCAGAAGCAGAAAAAGAATATGATTCTTCTTCATTTATCTCCTTGTTACATTTAAACAATGATGAATTCCAAGATAAACCTGTATCGCAGGTCGCCCTTGCTATCACATTACCAAGCTCGTCTTCATTGTTATACAAATAAAAACTACGAGAAGGATATTCTACTTTATACAAAAAATTTGTTTCACTAGATTTTGTTGAAACAATTTTTCCAAAAGGAGTAACAAGAGAAAACAAACCTCTTGGGTTTAAAACATTCCAACTCAAAGAAGTGTTGCAATTATTGTCCCCTTCTAAAATCTTACAATCTGTAGATGTTAGGAAGTCTAGCTTTGGATTTTGAACACATTTTTTTGTTTCACTGTTCCATGAAGCACCAGAAATACAATTTGCTACAATTTTTTCTTCATCTAGTTTCACAGAATTGTTGTACAAATAAAAATTAGAAAAGGGATAGGCAACCTCAAGTGAAACATCATCTCCGGAATTACCTTTTTTAACAGTGAAACCCAAGGAAGGGTCCCTTGTCACAGAAGAAGTAGCAACAGGGTTTTCGGTATCCCAATCAAAAGACACAAGACATTCACTTTCATTTTCTTTAATAGTACAATCAGCAGATGAAGGCCTTAAGTCTCCTGTCATCAATAAAGGTTTTGGGTCGGGTGTTTGGTCTGGGTCTTCTGGTGGGTTTACAGGAGGCTCTGGATTTTCTGGATTTACGACATAGACAATAACGCTGTCTGAAATAGCTAAAACTTTTTGTGCAAAAAATAAACCCAAAGAAAAAATTATGAGCAGAGAAAATAATAAAATTAATTTTGATTTCTTCATCTTAAAATGACTTTAGTTTTTAATGATTCTTATTTATTAATTATACCATATTTAAAAACATCCACACTAAAACACTATCACTAAAAAAGTCATCTTTTAACCCTCACATTTTTAATTTAAAAATAATATAATTAAATAAAATAAAAAATAATGAGAACGATTTAAAAATATGAAAAAATTCCAAAGAAAAAAAGAAGACTTTGTCTGCGAAAATTGCGGAGCTGAAGTTTCTGGAAATGGTTATACAAACCATTGTCCTGTTTGTTTATACAGCAAACACGTAGATATACATCCTGGAGATCGATTATCAGAATGTAAGGGCTTAATGATGCCTATAGATTTTGAAACAAAAGATGGAACTTATGTTGTCACTCATTGCTGTTTGGTTTGTAATATTGAAAAGAAAAATAAAACAGCCCCAAA
>JACCED010311081.1_pt1 | contig 23278 bp, 11 predicted proteins | sample 7455021 | NCBI WGS metagenome assembly JACCED01 (sample SAMN15323456, study PRJNA562643) | freshwater metagenome | isolation source: river surface water | place: USA:Blue River Watershed | collected 2017-08-19
CCATGCAGTTCAAACTCAACTCCGAATACCAGCCGACGGGCGATCAGCCGCAGGCGATCGAGAAGCTCGTGGCTTCGGTGCGGGCCGGGAACAAGTTCCAGACGCTGCTGGGCGTCACCGGGTCGGGGAAGACGTTCACCATGGCGAATGTCATCGCGCAGGTGCAGCGGCCGACGCTGATCATCTCGCACAACAAGACGCTCGCGGCGCAGCTCTACTCGGAGTTCAGGAATTTCTTCCCGGAAAACGCGGTCGAATACTTCGTCAGCTACTACGACTACTACCAGCCCGAGGCCTACATCCCGTCGAGCGACACGTTCATCGAGAAGGACTCGTCGATCAACGAGGAGATCGAGCGGCTGCGGATCGCGGCGACGAGTTCGCTGGTGTCGCGGCGCGACGTGGTCGTGGTGGCGAGCGTGTCGTGCATCTACGGCCTCGGGTCGCCGCAGGAATTCACGGCGATGCGCATCGAGCTGCGGCGCGGCGCGATCCTGCCGCGGCAGTTCTTTCTCGAGAAGCTGGTCGACAACATCTACGAGCGGAACGACTACGAGCTGAAGCCGGGCCGCTTCCGGGTGCGGGGCGATGTGGTCGACGTGATGCCGGCCTACATGGAGCAGGGGCTGCGGGTGGAGTTCTTCGGCAACGAGATCGAGGCGCTGAGCGAGTTCGACCCGCTCACGGGCGAGGTGCGGCGGCGGCTCGACCAGTTCGACCTGTATCCGGCGAACCAGTATGTGACGAGCCGCGGGAAACTCGAGCCGGCGATCCAGGCGATCAAGCGCGAGCTCGACGAGCGCGTGGCCTATTTCGAGGGCAAGGGGCAATACCTCGAGGCCCAGCGGATCCGGATGCGGACCAACTACGACCTCGAGATGCTGCAGGAGATGGGATTCTGCAACGGCATCGAGAACTACTCGCGGCACCTGACGGCGCGGGCGGCGGGGGAGCGGCCGTTCTGCCTCATCGATTTCTTCCCGCGGGATCTGCTGCTGATCATCGACGAGAGCCATGCGACGGTGCCGCAGATCGGCGGGATGTATAACGGCGACCGCGCGCGGAAGCAGACGCTGGTGGATTTCGGCTTCCGGCTGCCATCGGCGTTGGACAACCGGCCGCAGAGTTTCGCGGAGTTCGAGCAGGTGACGGGGCAGACGGTCTACGTCTCGGCGACGCCGGCGGAGTTCGAACTCAAGCGCTCGGCGGTGGTGGCGGAGCAGCTGATCCGGCCGACCGGTCTGCTCGACCCCGAGATCGTCGTGCGGCCGACGAAGGGCCAGGTGGAAAACCTGATCTCCGAGGCGAAGGCGGCGGCGGAAAAAGGTGAGCGCGTCCTCGTGACGACGCTGACCAAGCGGCTCTCGGAGGATCTCACGAGCTACCTGCGCGAGGCGAAGATCCGCGTGGAGTATCTGCATTCGGACATCGATGCGATCGAACGCGTGGAGATCCTGCGCAACCTGCGGCTCGGCAACTTCGATGTGCTCGTGGGCATCAACCTGCTGCGCGAAGGCCTCGACCTGCCGGAGGTGGCGCTCGTGGCGATTCTCGATGCGGACAAGGAGGGCTTTCTCCGCAGCGAGACGTCCCTGATCCAGACGGCGGGGCGGGCGGCGCGGCACGAGAAGGGCCGTGTGATCTTCTACGCGGATCAGATCACGGAATCGATCCGGCGCACCCAGGAAGCAGTGAATTACCGGCGGCAAAAACAGATCGCCTACAACGAGGAGCACGGCATCACGCCGCGCAGCGTGAAGCGGGCGGCGCAGGCGAGCCTGCAGGTCTACGACGGCACGGGGAAACGCGACGAGGAGCCGGCGGTGGCGGACAGCGGCGACGACGTCGCGGCGGTGATCGCGGAGCTCGAGCAGGAGATGCAGGACGCGGCCGGGCGGCTGGAATTCGAGCGCGCGGCGGTGTTGCGCGATCAGATCAACGCGCTGAAGACCGGCGATTACCGGAAAGCGGCGGCGCGGCCGGTGAAGGAATATCCGAAGGCGAAGCGGGCGGCCGCCGCGGTGCGCGGGAAACGGCGCGGGTGAACGGCGGCGGAGGCGCGGGGTGAGGTCACCCCGCCTGCCGTGGATGCCGCGCGGGCGCGGCCGGGGCGATCAACCCGCGGACCAACCGGCGGTGGTCTGCTTCTCGGGCTTGAGCACGCCGATGCCGGAGAGGTTGCGGTAGCGCTCGGCGAAATCGAGGCCGTAGCCGACGACGAATTTGTCGGGGATCTCGAAGCCGACAAAATCGGCCTCAATCGGCACTTCGCGGCGGGCCTTTTTGTCGAGCAGCACGCAGGTGCGGAGGCTGGCCGGGTGCAGTTTGAGAATGAGTTCGCTGACGAGCTTGAGCGTCTTGCCGGTGTCGAGGATGTCGTCGATCAGCAGCACATGGCGCTTTTTGATGTCGAGCGTGAGGCTGTGGATGATCTGCGGCGTGCCGATGGACTTGGTTTTGGTGCCGTAGCTGGAGACGCGGATGCAGTCGAGGCGGACGGGGTTGTCGATCTCGCGCATCAGGTCCGCGGTGAAGAGCACGGCGCCGTTGATGAGGGAGATGATGGTGAATTCGGAGTCGCCGTAGGCGGCCTTGATCTCGCGGGCGATGGACTTCACCCGGCGCTTGATCTGGGCCTCGGTGAGCAGGACTTCGGCGAGGTCGGGGTGCAGGGAGGTGCGCTTGGATTTCGGCATGGCGGCGAAGGAAGCGGCGAGCCAGACGGACGGGGGCGCGGCTGGCAACTTTTCTGTCCGTCGGGCGCGGCGGAAGTTCGGGCGGCGCATAAGGCTTTGACTCGGTGCGGCGCGGACCTTTCCTCGCGCGGCGTCCCGCCGGCATGATTTCCATCGACATCAAAGACCTCACGAAACGGTTCGGCGACGTCGTGGCCTTGAAGGATCTGAGTCTCCGGATCGAGCCGGGCGAGTTGTTCTTCCTGCTCGGGCCGAGCGGCTGCGGGAAGACCACGCTGCTGCGGAGTCTCGCGGGCTTCTACATTCCCGAGGGCGGGGTGGTGCGTTTCGGCGACGAGGACGTGACGCGGCTCGAGCCGCACAAGCGGAATACCGGCATGATGTTTCAGAGCTATGCGCTCTGGCCGCACATGACGGTGGCGCAGAACGTGGCTTTCGGGCTCGAGGAGCGGAAGGTGCCGAAGGACGAGATCCGGCGCCGGGTGGGCGAGGCGCTCGAATCGGTGCGCATGGGCCAGTATGCGGACCGGAAGCCGAACCAGCTTTCCGGCGGCCAGCAGCAGCGCGTGGCGCTCGCGCGGGCGCTCGTGATCCGGCCGCGCTGCCTGCTCCTCGACGAACCGCTCTCGAATCTCGATGCCAAGCTGCGGCTCGAGATGCGCACGGAGATCCGGCGCGTGTGCAAGGAGTTCAAGCTGACGACGGTCTACGTGACGCACGACCAGAAGGAGGCGCTTTCGATTTCGGACCGGATGGCGATCCTGGATCACGGCCGGGTGCTGCAGGTCGGTGCGCCCCGCGAGGTGTATCGGCGGCCGAAGACCCGCGTGGTCGCGGATTTCATCGGCGAGACGGACTTCATCCCCGGGAAACTTGTGGGCGTGGGAGCCGAGGGACGCGCGACGGTCGACACGGAAGTGGGGCGTTTCGAAGGCGTGCTCGGCGATCCGGCGGCGCGGCCGGCGAACGGCGCGGCGGTGACATTGTCGGTGCGGCCCGAGTGCTGGACGTTGAGCCGCGAGGCGGCGGCGGTGAACGCGGTCCGCGGGCGGATCGGCGAAGCGGTGTATCTCGGCGAACTGGCGCAATACGAACTGCGGGCGGGCGGGATCGACCTGAAGATCCTGGAGTTGAATCCGCGGTTCCTCGACCAATCGACGCGCGGCGAGGTGTTCGCGAGTGCCGCGCCGGAAGACGTGGTGGTGCTCGCGGAGTGAAGCGCGCGCTGCTCATTCTCGCGCTGGCCATCGTGGTCGGCCTCCCGTTTGCCCTGCGGCCGAAACAGGCCACGGTGGCGCAGGCGGACGACACGGTCGTGATCATCACGCCGCACAACGAGGCGATCCGCTTCGAATTCGCGCGCGGTTTTGCCGCGTGGTATCGCGAGCGGACCGGCCGGTCGGTGGCGATCGACTGGCGGATGGTGGGCGGCACGAGCGACATCGCGCGCTTCCTCGAGGGCGAATACACGACGGCGTTCGAGAATTACTGGACCGGCAAGCTGGGCAAACCGTGGAGCGCGGAAATCCAGGCGGGTTTCCAGTCGGCGCGGTTGGCGCCCGATGCGCCGGCCGTGGTGCGCGAGGCGCGGGAGGCGTTCCGCGCGTCGGACGTCGGCTGCGGCATCGATCTCTTTTTCGGCGGCGGCACCTACGATTTCGACCGGCAGGCGGCGGCGGGCCGGCTGGTGGATTCCGGGCTGATGCGGGCGAAGTCGGAGTGGTTTACCGAGGCGATCATCCCGCGGGAGTTCGGCGGCGAGGACTACGTGCATCCCGAGGGGCTGTGGCTCGGCGCGGTGCTGAGTTCCTACGGCATCATTTTCAACCGCGACGGCTTGAAGCGCCTGGGTTTCCCGCGCGATCCGACGGAGTGGGCCGATCTCGCGGATCCACGGCTGGTGGGTGAGGTCGGGCTGGCCGATCCGACGAAGAGCGGCTCGGTGGCGAAGGCGTTTGAGAACATCATCCAGCAGCGGATGCAGCGGCGGCTGCGGGCGCTGCAGGCGGAGAACCCCGGCGTGCCGGAGTCGGCGCTCGAGCCGCGCGCGGTGCGCGAAGGCTGGGACGACGGGCTGAAACTGGTGCAGCGGATCGGGGCCAATGCGCGCTACTTCACGGACACCTCGCAGAAGCCGCCGATCGATGTCGCGTCCGGCAACTGCGCGATGGGGCTCTGCATCGATTTCTACGGCCGGCAGCAGCAGGAGGCGGTGCGCCGGCGGGCGACGGAGGCCGGGGCTGCGGGGCAGTCCGAGCGGGTGGGATATGTCACGCCCTCGGGCGGGTCGGTGGCGTCGGTCGATCCGATCGCGCTGCTGCGGGGCGCGAAACACCGCGCGGTGGCGGTGGCGTTCATGGAGTATGTGCTGTCGCCGGAGGGGCAGAAATTGTGGAACTTCAAGCCCGGCACGCCGGGCGGGCCGCAGCGCTTCGTGCTGCGCCGGATGCCGGTGCGGAGGGATTTCTACGCGCGGGAGGATTGGCAGCCGTATCGCACGGATCCGGGCGAGTCGCCCTTCGCGGCGGACGATCCGTTGATCTACCATGACACATGGACGGGGCGGTATTTCCGGGAGATGGCGTTTGTGATCCGCGTGATGTGCCAGGACACGCACACGGAGTTGAAGCGGGCGTGGCGGGCGATCCTCGCGGCGCCGGAGCCGCGGCGGGCGGAGGCGCTGGCGGTGCTGCAGGATCTGCGGGCGGTCGACTACGCGGCGATCCAGGGCGAGATCCGCCGGCGGCTCGGGGCCCGGGACAAGGTCGAGGAAGTGCGGCTCGCGAAGGAGCTGGGGGAGATTTTTCGCCGCAACTACGCGCGGGCCGAGGCGATCGCGCGCGGGGAGCGCTAAGCCTTGGCGGCCGGGCGCGGACGGCCGGCGAAGAGAATCAAGCCGACGCCGGCGACAATCAGGAAGAACGAGTAGAACGTGCCGCGGCTGAGCCCGAAGAGCAGGGAGGCATCGGGCTCGCGGAAGTGTTCGCCGACGATGCGGAGCAGCGCGTAGGCGATCAGGAATTCGCCGCTGAGCCGGCCCGGCTGCTGCCGGACGAGATCGGATTTCCAGAAGCGCCACTGCATCAGCGCGAGCAGCACCAGACCCTCGAGAAACGCGGCGTAGAGCTGCGAGGCGTGGCGCGGCTCGATGAGCAGCAACGGCGTGCCGGGCTTGGCGCTCTGCGGGAAGATCACCGCGTATTTGAAGTCCGTGACCTTGCCCCAGAGTTCGCCGTTGATGAAGTTGGCCACGCGGCCGAAGAACAGTCCGAGCGGCGCGGTGCTCACGACGACATCCGTGACGTGCAGCACGGGCAGCTGCTGGCGGCGCGACCACCACGCGAGGGCGACCAGCACGCCGACGAAACCGCCGTGGCTCGCCATGCCGCCTTCCCAGACGCGGAAGAAGGCGAGCGGATCGCGCAGCAGCCAGTCGGTGTGGTAGAGCAGAAAGTAGCCGAGGCGACCGCCGACGAGCACGCCGATGACGAGGTAGGTCATGACGTCGGTGATGCGCTCGCCGCGGAGGAGCGAGCGGTCGCGGCGCGCGTAGAGGTGCATGAGCCAGCCGGCGGCGACGAAGCCGAGCACGTAGGCGAGACCGTAGTAGCGGATGCCGACGTTGTCGGAGAACCGGATCAGAAACGGACTGAGGTCATGAACCCAGTGGGTCGGCTGCATGCTGGTGGGGCATTGCAGCGGCGACGTTGCGGGCGGCAATGCCCAATGCGGAGGGAAACGGGCTTGCGGGGGCGGAGGCGGCGCGGCGGTAATCGGGCCCCATGAGCGAACTGAAGCGGACTCCTTTGCGCGATTTTCATGCGAGCCACGGTGCCCGCCTGGTGGATTTCGCGGGGTGGGAGATGCCGGTCCAATACCGGAGCATTCTCGAGGAGCACAAGGCGGTGCGCCGGACCGCGGGGCTCTTCGACGTGAGCCACATGGGCGAGGTGGAGGTGCGCGGGCCGCAGGCGGCGGCGTTTTTGAATCACCTCGTGACGAACGATGTCGCGAAGCTCTTTCCCGGCCGCGTGCTCTACACCCCGATGTGCTACCCGAGCGGCGGCGTGGTGGACGACCTGCTCGTCTACATGCGCGGGGCGGAGGATTTCTTCCTCTGCATCAACGCCGGCAATATCGACAAGGATCTCGCGTGGATCCGGGAGCAGGCGGCGAAGTTCGACGTGACGGTCACGGATCGCTGCGCGGACTACGCGCTGCTGGCGGTGCAGGGGCCGCGGGCGGCGGAGATCGTGCAGTCGCTCACCGGGGCGAAGCTGGGGCTCGTGAAGTATTACCACTTCAGCGAGGCGACCGTCGCGGGCGTGGCGTGCATCGCGAGCCGCACGGGCTACACGGGCGAGGACGGCTTCGAGTTGTATCACGCGCCGGGCGACGCGGTGGCGCTGGCGACGGCGCTGCTCGAGGCAGGCAAATCCCGCGGCCTGGAGCTGGCCGGACTCGGGGCGCGCGACAGCCTGCGGCTCGAGGCGGGGTATCCGCTTTATGGGCACGAGATCACGGCGGACGTGTCGCCGCTCGCGGCCGGGCTCGGCTGGACGGTGAAGCTCGACAAGGGCGTGGACTTCATCGGGCGCGAGGCGCTCGTCGCCGAGAAACGCGACGGCAGCCGGTCGCGGATCGTGTTTTTCAAGACCGGCGACCGCCGGATCGTGCGTGCGGATACGCCGGTGCTCGACGCCGCGGGTGCGACGGTGGGCAAGGTCGTGTCGGGCACGCTCTCGCCGCTGCGCAACGAAGCGATCGGCTCGGCGCTGGTGCAGGCTGCGGCGGCGACGCAGCCGCTGCAGGTGGATATCCGCGGGACGAAGCTGGCGCTCCAGCCGGTGAAGCCGCCGTTCGTCGAGCTGAAGAAGCCGGCATGAAAAAGGCGGGGTCGTGGGACCCCGCCTGGGAAGCTTCGTGGCGCCGGCGTTGGCCGCCGGTGCGGCGATGAATTACTCGGCGACCTTGAAGCTGGAGAGCTCCCACTTGGGCTTCCGGGCTTCGGCGGCGAGTTCGTTGAAGGCGGCGATCTCGGCCTCGGAGAAGAGGAGTCCGCCGTTCTTCGCGCAGCGCGCGGCGGCCTGGGCCTCGAGCTGGCCCGGGAGCATGCAGCTCTCGTTGCCGTGGCCGAGGATGTCGCCGATGACGGCCTTCACGTTCTCGATCTGGCTGCGGCCCTTGGCGAACGCGCCGGCGTTCATCGCTTCGGGTTTCCAGACCTGGAAGAAGAAGGCGCAGGTGCCCTTCTCGCCGTCGGTGACCTGATTCCAGCGGTTGCGGATGGTGGGGAGCGAGCCGCCGATGAAGCCGCCGATGATCTCGTTCATCAGCGCGAGGCCGTAGCCCTTGTGCTGGCCGAACGGCACGAGGTATTTCGCCTTGGTCGGATCGGTGGTGGGCTGGCCGCTCTCGTCGACGGCGGCGCCCGGGGGCAGCTGTTTGCCCTCGCGGGCGAGCTGCTGGACGCGGCCCATGGCGACGACGGAGGTGGCCCAGTCGATCACGATGGGGTAGCCGATGGCGTCCTGCGTGGGGAAGCCCCACGAGTGCGGGTTGGTGCCGAGCGTCGGGAACTTGCCGCCGAAGGGCACGACCTCCGCGAGGGCGGCGGTGCAGTTGGTGTAGGCGATGTAGCCGCGCTTGGCGGCATCCATCACGTAGCCGCCGCCCCAGAGGTAGTGGAAGGCGTTGTCGACCGAGACCATGCCGACGCCGTATTTGTCGGCGAGTTTGATGGCGGCCTCGATGGCGGCGTAGCCGGTGGCCTGGCCGAGCTTGCGGTTGGCGTTCCACACCTGGGAGGCGCGGAAGGGGGTCTTCACTTTTTCGATCTTGGCCTTCGGCACGCAACCGCCGGAAGCGGAGCCGAAGAGGTGATCGAGGTGGAGGGCCTTGAGAGCGTTGTGGGTGCGGATGCCGTGGCGCGAGGCCTCGGCGCAGAAGCGGGCGCCGGCCTCGGCCTCCGGAGTGGAGTAGCCGCGTTTCTTATACGCGGCGGTGACGAGCGCGTTGTGCTGCTGTTCGGGAACGACGTAGAAGGTTTCGGACATGGGAGGAAGCAGTTGAGAGTTGCGGGTTGAGAGTTGAGAGCAGGAAGCCGGGAGTTGGGTGAGGCCGACGGTGCGGTCGCTCAACTCTCGGCTCTCAACTCCCAACCGAAGGTCGTCGTCAGACGACCTTCTTCACCGGCACCTCGGGATTGACCTGCGCGAGGGGCTTCTCGCCGTGCATCGCGAGGATGAGGTTCTTCACGGCGGCCATGGCCTGGCGCTGGACGCTCTCGTGCGTGCGCGAGCCGATGTGCGGCGTGCAGACGACGTTGGGGAGCTTGAGCAGCGGGTGGTCGGGCGCGGGCGGCTCCTGGTCGAGCACGTCGGTGCCGTAGCCGCCGACCTGGCCGGACTTGAGGGCTTCCACGAGATCGGCGGTGTGGACGATCTCGCCGCGGGCGCAGTTGAGGATGAGCACGCCCTTCTTCATCTTCGGGATGGATTTCGCGCTGATCATGTCGCGCGTCTCGGGCGTGAGGTTGGTGTGGAGCGAGAGGTAGTCGGCGACGGCGTAGATCTCGTCGATCGAGGCGGCGCGTTTCACGTTGTGCGCGGCGGCGAACTTCTCGTCCCAGTAAATGTCGTGGGCGATCACGTGCATGCCGAAGGCGCGGGCGCGGATGGCGACTTCCTTGCCGATGCGGCCGAGGCCGACGATGCCGATCGTCTTCTCGAGCAGCTCGTGGCCGGTCTTGCGCTTCCAGCCGTTGGCGCGGGTCGAGTCGGTGTGGAAGAGGAAATTCTTCTCGAGCGCGAGCAGGAGGAGGAACGTGTGCTCGGCGACGGTGGTGTGATTGACGCCGGGAGTGAAGAGGAGCGGCAGGCCGAACTCGGTGCAGGTCTTCACGTCGATCTTGTCGACGCCGATGCCGTATTTGGAGAGGACCTTCAGCTTGGGACGGGCCTTCTCGAGGACCTTGCGGGTGATCATGTCGTCGCCGCAGATGTAGCCGTCGATGTCGCCGACGAGGGCGAGCGTGTCGGCCTCGTTGAGCGGACCGCGGGCGCGGATGATTTCCCAGCCGGTGTCGGCGAGCAGCTTGTGATGCTCACCGGGCGTGTCTTGGAACGACGTGGTCGTGAGGAGGATTTTCGTCATGGCGGAGGAAAAGGGGAGTATTCGCACACGAGTCCGGGCGAGGAAAGCGAAAGTTTGCCCGGGGCCCGGTCCGGTGCGCCGGACGCTCCGAACGGCCTTGGCCAGGAAATGCCCCGGCGGCGTGCTTGCGCGTTGGCGGGCGGGCGTGTTTGCGTGCGGGAATGAAAAACTTTGCCGCGGCGACGCGGGCCCTGAAGGCGAAGCTCGGTGCGCACGTGGTGCTGACCGACGAGGCGGCGCGGCATGAGGCGTCGTTCGACAGTGCGAAGCTTCCGTTCCGGCCGGAGGCGGTGGTGAAGGTGACGGCCGAGGCGCAGGTCGGCACGGTGCTCGCGCTGGCGAACCGTCACGGTGTGCCGGTGACGACGCGCGGGCGCGGCACGACGTTGACGGGCGCGGCGACGCCGGTGCGCGGCGGCTGGGTGCTCGACACGCTCGCGCTGGCCGCGATCGCGATCGACGAGGAGGCGGGCATGGCGCGCGTGGGCGCGGGGGCGCGGATCGCGGAGATCCAGCGCGCGGCGGAGGCGAAAGGCTGGTTCTACCCGCCCGATCCGTCGTCGAAGGAACACTGCACGATCGGCGGCAACATCGCGTGCAACGCGGGCGGGATGCACGGCGGCAAGTATGGCGTGACGCGGGACTTTGTGGTGGCGCTGCGCGGGTTTCTGCCGACGGGCGAGTTCGTGGAGTGGGGCACGGCGACGAAGAAGTTTTCCGCGGGCTTCAACGTGCGCGATCTCTGGATCGGCAGCGAAGGCATGCTCGGTGTGATCACGGGCGCGGTGCTGAAGCTGATCCCGTTGCCCGAAGCGCGGTGGACGCTGCTGACGTCGTTCCGCGACGAGGTCGCGGCGCTGCGGGCGGCGCTGGGGCTCTTCCGGTCGCGGGTGCAGCCGGCGATCTGCGAATTTCTCGACCGCGAGAGCGTGCTGTGCGCGGAGCGGGCGACGGGGAAGGTGGTGTTTGCCGGGCAGAGCGGGCGTCCGGTGATCCTGCTCGAGCTGGCCGGCACGGTGGCCGAGGTGCGCGAGCAGAAGGCGAAGGTGCTCGCGTGGGCGGCGGCCAACGCCACGGCGCACCGCGCGGCGCGCAACCGCGACGAAGCGGAGCAACTCTGGGCGGTGCGGCGGAAGTGCTCGGGCGCGATGTTCGAGCTCGGCGACGCGAAGCTGAACGAGGACATCGTGGTGCCGATGAAGAACTACGTGAAGTTTGCGCAGTTTCTCGCGCGGCTGAAGCGGGAGTCAGGGCTGCACATCCCGACGTTTGGCCATCTCGCGGACGGGAATCTCCACGTGAATATCATGTATCACAAGGCGGTGCCGGCCGAGTGCCGCACGGCGGAGCGGACCGTGCAGACGCTGATGGAAACGGTGGTCGCGCTCGAGGGCTCGATCTCCGGCGAGCATGGCATCGGGCTGGCCAAGACGCCGTTCCTGCGGATCCAGCATTCACCGGCGCAGGTGAAGGCGATGCAGGCGCTGAAGGCGGCGCTCGATCCGCGCGGCGTGCTGAACCCGGGGAAGATGTTCGAGATCTTCGAGGTGTGGAAACACCCGCGGCTCGAGGTGAAGCTGCCGTGGGATCACAAGTGAGCTGAGCGCCCGCGGCCGGCGGCGGCGGCCGGCCCGGGGGGCGATCACCAGTGGTGCCGCACCGTCAGGCGGAGGGATCGCGGTTCGTTGGTGCCGACCAACCCGGGTGAGAGGTAGGAGTGCACGAAGCGGACGTTGGTGACGTTCTCCACGTTGATCCGCAGCGTCCACCGGGGCGTCGGCGCGTAAGAGGCAAAGGCGTCGTAGAAATCGGAGAAATCGTGGAGCAGCAGGCCGTCTGCGGTGGCGGTCTTGTCGCCTTCGAAATAGCCGCCGGCACCGAAGGCGAAGCGGCGGAGAGGACCGCGTTCGAAGGTGTATTTGAGCAGCACGCTCGTCACATGCCGGGGCGCGCGGACCGAGCGCTGGCCGGTGCTGGAGCGGGATTGGGCGCGATAATAGGTAACGATGCCCTCGATCTCGCCGGGTCCGCCGCGGAGGCGGAAGCCGGCATCGAGTTCCCAGCCGCGGGAAAGGTCGGCGGCGGATTGGACGATCTCGGTGACCTGCACGCCGTTGACGAGGACCACTCCGCCGGTGGTGCGGATGTTGGACTGCTTCATGTCGAAGTAGCTGCCGGAGGCGAACACCCGGGCGGGGCCGGCGGGAAAGTCCCAGAGTTTGAAGCCCGCCTCGCGGTTGCGGCCCGCCGAGTTGCGCAGGGGGCGGCTGAGGTGATCGAGGCCGGGATTGACGAGGAACGTGGTGGCGTCGGTGGCGTAGAGCGTGAGGGCCGCGGCAGGGCGGAAGACGATGCCGTAGCGATGCACCTGCGAGCGGCCGCGATCGGTGACGGTGGTGGTCTTCCTCAGGTCGTCATGCACGGTGGCCTTCGGGTCGATCCAGCGCAGCCCGCCGACGAGATTGATGCGTCCTTGGGCAAGCCGGACATAATCCTGCAGGTAGAAAGAGAGATTGTCGCTGGGAGAGCGGGAGTCCTGGGTGTTCGGAGGGCGGGAGAACGGCAGGGCGGCGTCCGCGCGATAATCGGGATTGGCCGTGAACAACGGGGTGATGGGAAAGACTCCCACCCGTTCGCGCGTCTCGAGCGCGGAGAGATCGGCGCCGAGGGCGAGGGTGTGCTGGGCCGAGCCGAACTGCGACCGGTGGATCAGATCGGCCTGACCGGTGCGGCTGGTGTCGCCATAGGTGAAGTTCAGCAGCTGCCGGTTCAGGGTGATGTTGTCGGGCTGGACGGCGATGCCGCGCACGATCCGGCGGGGTTCCGATTCGCGGCGAAACCGATAGAAGCCGCGAAAGGAGAGGTTCGATGTCAGCGGGGTGACGAGCGTCGCGGTGAAGTAGGTTTCCTTGCAGTCGAAGAACAGATCCTGCTCCGGCGCGGCGGGAGCGAAGTCCGCGGTCGAATACCGGTTGAGCTTCATCACCCCGCGGGTGCGGGTGTCGAGGAAGTCATTGAAGATGATGTAGCGGTCCATCCGGGAGCGGAAGCCGTAGAGGCTGAGGGTGGAGCGACCGAGGTCGATATCGACGGCTCCGCCGAGGAAGGTCTGGTTGTCCCGTTCGACCGGTTTGGTGCGGTCATCCTGCTGGGCGCCCAGGGTGAGACGGTAGCGGATATGGCGGTGCGATGGGGCAAGGGGGCCGGAGAGGTTCAGGGTGCTGCGCCCGTAGCCGCCACGGGGGTCGAGGGTCAGAGTGAGGTCGCGCTGCGGCACGGCGGAAGGTTTGCGGGCCACGAGGTTGATGGTGCCGCCGAGCACTCCGGCATGGCCGAACACCATGGCGGCCGGGCCCTTGATGACCTCGATCCGGTCGATGTCATACAGTTGGGCGACGCTGAAGGCATTGGACTGCACGCCGTCGCGAAAGGGCATCGGCTGTCGAAAGCCGCGGATCGTGAGATCGTCGCGGACATGCTCGTTGCTGGTGACCCCGCTGGTGCCGTAGCGCAGGGCCTGATCCGGATCGGTGACGTTGAGGTCCGTGAGCAGCGCGGAATTCAGGATCGAGATGCTCGCCGGGAGATCGAGGATCGGCATTCCGGTGCGGGTGCCGGCGTTGGTTTCGGAAGCGAAGTAGCCGCGGTCCCGATCGGTGCGCACCTCGAACGGATTGAGGACCACCGGCGGCGACCCGGGCGCGGCCGGACCGGCGGCCGGTTGCGCCACCAGGACGCCGGCGACCTGGGTCAGCAGGGCGACGATCCGGAGGGGGGCCGTGCGGCGGTGACGCAGGTGATCAGGCTTCGACGGTGTTGGCATGGGAGTGGGCGAATTCGTAGCCGAGCACGCGGGCGAGAACCTCGATCAAGCGGGCGTGGGAGACCGGCTTCTTCAAAATGGCGGCGACGCCGGAGGACCTGAGGTCGTTGGCGACTTCCTCCGTCGTGTAGCCGCTCATCATGATGATGCGATTGAGCGGCAGGGCGCTGCGCGCGGCGGCGGTGAACCGGATCCCGTCCATGCCGGGCATCTGGATGTCGGTGATGGCGGCGGCGATCTCGGGGCCATGGAGCTGCAGGAGGTGCAGCGCTTCGGCGCCATTCGCGGCGACGAGCACGCGGAAATTCAGGTCGAGCAGGGCGGCGCGCGTGACCTCGCGGATCAGTTCCTCGTCATCGACCACGAGGATCATCTCGCCGCGGCCGCGAAACTTGGAGCGGGGAGCGAGCGCGAGCTCCGTGGCGTCGTTTTCCCGGGTGACGTTGGCGGGAAGGAGAACCTCGAACGTGCTGCCGGCTCCCGGTTGGGACGAGACGATGAGGTAGCCGCCGTGACCGCGCACGATGCCGAGGACCGTGGAGAGCCCGAGTCCGGTGCCTTTGCCGGGCTCCTTGGTGGTGAAGAACGGATCGAAGATCCGCTCGAGAATCCCGGGAGGGATGCCCGTGCCGGTGTCCTGCACCGACCATTTCACGTAGGTTCCCGGCGGCGCCGCCTCCGGCAGGGCGGCGGTCGCCGCTTCGAGGACGCAGTCGGCTGCGCCGATGCGCAGGCTGCCGCCGTCGGGCATGGCATCCCGGGCGTTGACGCACAGGTTGAGCAGAACCTGGTGCAGCTGCGTGGGGTCGCCGAGGATGGAGCGGCTCGGCCTGATCTGCAGCTGGAGCTCGATGTCCTTGGGGAATGTGCGGCGCACGATCTCGGCCATATCCTCGATGAGTGCGCGCGAGGTGATCGGCCGACGCTCGCCCTGGGTGCCGCGGGCGAAGGAGAGGAGCTGCTTGATCATGTTCACGGTGCGGGTCGCGCTTTTTTCCATCACGTTCAGGAGATCGCTCTGCGCCGGGATGCGCTGGCGGAGCATCTCCGTGCCGAGGCAGATCGGGGCGATGGCGTTGTTGAGATCGTGCGCGATGCCGGCGGACAACGTCCCGATGCTCTCCATGCGTTGCGCCCGCAGGTCCGCCTGCAGTGTGGCTTCGCGGTCGGTGATGTCGTCGATCTGCACGACAAAGCCCCTTCCCGACAGGGTCTCGATCTCGCGCACATGCATTTCGCCGTAAAACGCCGGGCGACTTGGGTCCTTCCGCCGCAGGCGCACGGGCTTGCCGCCGGCGAGGTCGGAGATGCGTCCACCGTGGGTGGACGACAGTCCGGCGGACTGGACGAGCTCGTCGATTTGGCGGCCGGCGATCGCCTCGCGGGTGCTGCGGAGGATTTCCGCGGCGCGGATGTTTGCCAGGGTGACCAGGCGGTTGCTGTCCGTCACGATCAGGCCCGAGGCCGCCGACTCAAAGATGGTCCGGAACTGCCGCTGACCCACGCGCAATGCGGTGTTGGCCTGGGCCAGCTCCGTGACATCGAGAATCGTGCCGGTGAGACCGGCCGCGCGGCCGAGTTCGTCGCGGATGGGTTGGCCGCGGAGCTGGACATGGCGGACGGTGCCGTCGGGCCGGATAATGCGGAACTCCGCCGAGTAGTCGGAGCCCTTGCCGGCGGCGAGGACGAGGTCCGGGCGGTGGCTGGCGAGGTCGTCCGGATGCACCAGGCCGAACAAGCGATCGAGCGTCAGCGTGGGACTGTTCTCCTGGAGGCCGAGAATCAGAAGCGCGATCGAAGAGGTGGTGACGGTCTCCGCGCGGGCATCGAACTCCCACGTCCCGAGATGGCCGAAGTGCTGCGAACTTTCGAGGCGCCGGTTCAGCTTGCGGATGTCGGCCTCGGAGCGGCGCCGCGCGGTGATGTCGCGGACATAGAGAACGTAGTGGCGAAGGTCGCCGAGCAGGATCGCACTGGCGCTCAGTTCGGCGATGAGTTCCTGGCCGTCGCGACTCGGCAGGCGCAGTTCGAGGCGTTCGTGCCCGCCGCCGGCCGGCAGCGTGGGGAGCAACTGCATCAGGCCGCCGGCGAAGGGGGTGAAGTCAGGTCCGGGGGCGATGGCGGGACCGACAGGCTGGCCGATGGGTCCGGGCGAGCTCCATCTGAAGAGCTCCACGGCGCGTCGGTTCCATCGGGTGATCAGTCCGCGTTCGTCGGTCAGAATGACGGCGTCTTCCGACGTCTCGACGATCTGCCGCAGGTGAGACTCGGCCTCACGGGAGCGCGTTTCGGCGGCCTGGACGACATCGAGCTGCGTGCGGAGCGTCGCCACCGAAGAGGCCGAAACGACGATCAGGGAGAGCACGACGGCGGCGAGGGCGATGCCCGCGCCGCGATACAGCCGCCGTGCCTTGATCCAGAGACCCGCGTCGAAATCCACCCCGACAGCGCCGTCGATCGAGCCGTCGGACCGGCGGATGGGTGCCATGGCGGTGACGAGGCGTTGCCCGCGAGTCTCGCTCATTTCGGCGTAGTGGGCGCTCTCGCCGCGGAGCACGGCGGACATCGCCGGCGACAGCGGCAGCGCGAAACCCCGGAGCGACGCGCGTTTCCCGGCCAGGGTCGATTCGGCCAGCGGCTCGCTGCCGGCCTTGCGGCTCGAGAGCAAACAGAGGCCGCGGCCGTCCGCCATCGGGCGCAGCGTGTAGATCGCGACGAAGTTGGGCGTAGCGGAGAGGAAGCTCTGCTGGAGCTGGAGCAGTTTGCGGAAGCGCAGGTCGTCCACCGGGGTCTCCGGACCGATGAGTTCGTGGCCGGCCTCGGCCATGAGCATGGCGGCGGTGGGCGCGACGTTGGCGAGGATGCGGCGGATATTCTGCTCGGGGCGATTGCCGATCAGATCGATCAGGGGCCAGCCGACGACGAGCACGAGGGCGAAGAGCAGGTGGGCGGTTCTCGGCAGGCGGCGGCCGGCGACGCGGCGGATGCGCAGGCAGACGACGAAGAGTGCGGCGAGGGCGAGCGCGATGAAGCCGAGATAGTCAGCCTGCCTTTGGAGCGCATGCGCGGCCCACTCGACGCCGGCGGTGAAGCCGGGAGCGGAGTCGAGGGAGGAAGTGACGGGCATGACGCGGGACGAGCGTTGGACGTTTTTGGGAGATGGGATTCGCCGTGGAGCGGAGACGAACCCTCCGCCGAACGGCGCCGACAGCGGCCGTCGAAGGCTGCGGGCGTGCGGAGTAGCGATGAGGTCCGGGGGAAAGACTATCAGATCGACGGCTGAAAAACGTATGAGTGGAACTGGCTAGCGGGATGGGCACGTCCGGAACCGGGGACGACAGCCTGAACGATTCACGCAGGACCTTTTGCGGTGTCGGTCCGGGGGCTCGTTTTTCGGCGCCGGGTATGACTGCCCGGCCGCGGCCTTACCGTGATTCGGGTAATTTCGTCGCTGGTGGCGCGGGCTAGTGCGCGGCTTGGCTCTGTGCGTTCGGGAAACTCCTGCGAATCTCCGGGCTTCTCCGGAAACGCGGCCGCCTGCCGGGTCGCGTGCATTCGTGGGCCACGCTCATCCCTGCCGCGACCACTCACCCCGGTGGCACGGTGGCCTCGATCGCCTCCGTCATGTTACTCCGCTTCTTCGCCGGGCGTTTCTGCGCCTGGGTGCTCGGGTTATCGCTGTGTTCCGCCCTTGGGGCGCAGGGCACGGCCGTTGTCCGCCATGCTCCGACCCTGAATGCCGGCACGATCGAGGGTTCGGTGCGCCAGCTCCTGCCCGAGAGTGTCACCCTCAACGGCGGCGCGACGATCACGCAGGATCTGTTGGTCCCGGGGTTGCCGGGCGTGCGGCTCAACGGACGGCCGACCTACGTGGGGACGATCGATGGCCCGGGCGTGCCGGCGCCGGCGACGCATCAGGTCACGCTCAACGGCGGCGTGACGCTGCGCCATGTGGTGCGGCGGAGCGATGCGGTGCCGCTGCCGGCGGTGGCGGCGCCTCCGCTGCCCACCGGCACGCGGTCGGTCGCGATCTCGGATGCGAACCAGGCGGTCGGGGACTTCGCGACGCTGCGGAATCTCACCCTCAACGGTCATGCGGGACTTCGGGCGGTGCCGCCCGGGACCTACGGGGACTTGGTCGCGAACGGGAGCGGTGGCTTCGTGCTCGGCAGCGAGGGAGCGACGCAGCCGGCGGTGTATCATTTTCAGCGACTGGTCGGCAATGGGCAGGCGCACGTGCGGGTGATCGGGCCGGTGATCGTCACGTTGGCGCATGGGTTGGCGGTCAACGGAGTGCTCGGCGACGCCGCGAATCCGGCGTGGCTCGTCCTGAATGTCGCGGCCGGTGACGTGACGCTCAACGGCGGAGCGGCGCTGCACGGCTACGTCAATGCCCCGGCCGGCACGGTCACGATCAACGGAGGGAGTCGGTTGGTGGGTGGCGTGACGGCGGATCGGCTGACGTTGAACGGCGGCGCGCTGCTGCGGCTCGTGGAGTCGGCGGTCAATCGGCCGCCGGTCGTCGCGATTACGGCGCCGCAGACTGGCAGCGAGTTCGAGGCGCCGGCGGCGTTCACGCTCACGGCGGCGGCGACGGATGCGGATGGCCACGTCGTGAAGGTGGAGTTCCGGCGTGGCGGCGGGTTGATCGGCGAGGTGTTGGCGCCGCCGTATACGTATGCGGTCGGTGCGCTGCCGGCGGGGGAGCATGTTTTCACGGCGCGCGCGGTCGATGACCGCGGGGCGGCGACGGAGTCCGCGCCCGTCACGGTGCGCGTGCGCGCGCGCAATCAGCTGCCCACGGTGCAGCTCGCGGCGCCGACGGATGGCGCGGTGCTGGCGGTGGGCGCCGGTGTGGTGTTGGCGGCGGTCGCGGCCGATGCGGACCAGGGGATCGCGCGCGTGGAGTTCTGGTCCGGCGACACGAAACTCGGGGAGAAAACGACCGCGCCTTACGAGTGGTTGCTGAACTCGCTCGCGGCGGGATCGTATGCGTTTCGGGCGCGGGCGATCGATCAGGCGGGTGCGGTGGCGGAGTCACCCGTGGTGCGGGTGCGCGTGAACGCGCCGCCGACGGTCACGTTGACCGCGCCTGTGGGCGGCACGCGGCTGACGGCGCCGGCGACGGTGACTCTCGAGGCCGCGGCGGCGGATGCGGACGGCACGATCGCGCGCGTGGAATTCTTCCGCGGGACGCTGCGGCTGGGCGAAGTCGCGACGGCGCCGTATCGGTGGACGGTCGAGGGGCTCGCTGCGGATGGGTATGCGTTTCACGCCCGGGCGGTGGACAGCGATCAAGCCGTGACGGTCTCGGCCGCCGTAAACGTGACGGTCGTGCGTCCGAATTCGGCGCCGGTGGTGGAGCTGCTGCGTCCGGCCGAGGGCACGCTCTTCACCGCGCCGGCTTCGATCCAATTCGCGGCGACGGCCAGTGACGCGGAAGGCGCGGTGGACAAGGTCGAGTTTTTCGCGGGAGCCACGAAGGTGGGCGAGGGGACGGCTCCGGCCTTCGAGTATCTGTGGCAGCAGGTGCCGCCGGGCGCGTATGTGCTTACGGCGCGCGTGCAGGACGCGGACGGACTCACGAGCACCTCGCGCGCGGTGCAGGTGACGGTGCGGATCGGCGTGCCGTATTTCACGGGCTTTGAAGGCGTCGACGGATATGTCGCCGGCGCGTGGGCGGGGGCCAACGGTTGGGAGACAACCGGTGTGGCCGTGATCGGCGGTGGGCCGGCGCTGCGCGGCACGCAGGCGGCGTTGCTCGGCGGACCGGCCGGAGCGGGTGTGGCCGTCCTGACGTTGCCGGCGACGGCCGGGGAAACGGTCGGGTTTGTGGATGTATTTGTGCGCGGGATCGCGACCGCGGCTCCCGGGGCGGGATGCCTGCGGACCGATGCGGCGGCGGTGGCGCTGGTGCGCACGGGCAGCGGCGCGGAGTGGCACGTGCGCGATGGCCCGGGCGGGACGTGGCGCGCGACGGGAGCGGTCGCGGCGGTCGACGGCGAAGGACGGATGCTGGAGTGGGTGCGGCTTACGCTCCGGGAAGATTACGCGGCGCAGCGTTGGGACTTCCATGTGGGTGGGCGGATGGTGTCGGCCGATCTGGGATTCGAGGCGGCGGTGACGCGACCGGTGCGGGTGACGCTGGCGGCCGAGGCCGGTGCGGTGGGCCATGCGTTCGACGAGTTTTATGTCGGGTGGGAAAATCCGCTGTTCGCCGACGCGGATCGCGACGGGCTCGATGACGCGTGGGAACGCGCGCATGGGCTGAACGTCGCGGCCAACGATCGTGCGGCCGATGGCGATGCGGATGGTTTGAGCAACCTGCGCGAGTTCACGCTCGGAACGAGGCCGGACGCGGCGGACTCCGACGGTGACGGTATGCCCGACGGGTGGGAGGTCCGGTTCGGGCTCAACCCGGTGCTGAACGATGCCGGCGGGGATCGCGATGCCGACGGCGTGACGAACCAACGGGAGTATTTGCAGGGGCGTGACCCGACGCGGGTGGCGCTCCCTGACACGAACGGCGCCGTGCAACTGCGCCTGCACAGCCCTCTTCGCTGATCCAGCCATGAAGACCTTCGTGATTTTGAGCGTGTTGGCCGCCGTGATCGGGACCTCGCAGGCGCAGTCGGCTGCGGGCAGTTGCGGCACGGAAGCGCGGCACAAGCCGGTGGCGTTGAAGTTGGAACCCGCCGCCGCGACCGCGACGCTGATCGGGTTCAACGAGTTCGGAGTGCCGTCGACGCCGCCGCGGAAATATCGCCGGCAGGTCACGAGCGGCACGATGTATGTGGTGGATTATCCGGACGCCAACTGTTCGGCGCCCACGTATCCGCTCAACTACTCCGACGGGAAATCGGGCGTAAACCCACCGGGCGCGCCGTATCGCAACGTGAGTTGGACGGCCGCCTTGTCGCTGGTGCGGGTGGAGCCGGACGGGCGGATGCTGTATCGCGCGCAGACGAGCGGGAGCGCGGCGGACAACAAGACGGTGACGGTCTCGATCTACGTGGACCAAGGGCAGGAAGGGAACGCGGACGACGTCGTGTTCGAGAACGGCCAGGAAAAACACCTCGATCCCGTCGGCGGCCGGCTGCCGTTTACGGTGTTCAGCTTCAGTCGGGAGATCGCGGCGTGGGGGGCGACGATCGACTCGGTGGCGACCCGGATGGTCAGTCCGCCCTTGGCGCAGGTGCGTGACGTGTGGAACTCGACGTTCGAGCACGCGGCGAACGATCCGGCCGGGCTCCGGATGATCGAGGCCAACGAGGCCGGTCTGCGTTACGTGGGCAGCAGTTCGGTGGTGCCGATGAGTGCGGGTGGCACGGCGTCCGGCGCGCCGGTGGAGTCGACCTACGGAGCGCGCACGACCGAGCGGCTGGCTCCGCTCCAGCGCGTGCTGACCGGCACGGAAGCCTGTGCCGGCGGGCGGAAAGTTTTCGGCACGCTGACGCAGGACCTGTCGATCGAGGACACCGAAGAAGATGCGGAGGGGCGGGCGGTCTGGAGAGCGGGGAGCGGGCCGGTGGCGTATCGCACAAAGCGCACCACGGGATTCCGGATCGAGTTTCAGGAACTCGACTATACCGCGCGTTTCGCCGGTTGCTGCCCGGGCGACTACAACATTGTGGTCGTCTATACGACGAAGCCGCGCGGCAGTTCGGGGCCGGAGTCGAAGCCGCAGGAGGTGGTGCTGCGCAAGGAGCGGTTCACCACCTCGGAGCAGGTGATCAAGGGGCGGATCCGCGTGAAGGCGGGCGCCGAGGCCTTCAACCGCACCGATGTGGATTACCGGGTGCTGTCGGTGGAGGCGGTGCGCGTGTGCACGGAGGCGCCGCCCGGCAGTGCGGGCTCGACGCTCGGCAGCGTGCACGCGTGGTTCAATCTCGGGCGAAACGCGCTGGGTGGGAGCGTCGGGCAGCTGCGCATCGATGCCGACGATCCGGCCGGACTGGGTTCGCCGGCGGCCTTGCGGCTGACGAGCACGGCGCAGGACGGGGTGGCGGTCGTGCGCGGTGCGGGAGGCGAGCTGCGGCAGGTGCGGGCGCCGCTGGTGTTGGCGGACATCGTGCCGCTGAGCGCGACAAGCTACGAGATCCGTTTTCACGTGAATGCCCAGGTGGGCAACGCGCCGCAGGAGGGCGGGGAGTTTCCGGTCACCGGAGAACCGTTTGTGCGGCACCGGGTGGAGTTGAGCGACGGCGCGGATCGGACGGTGCTGCGGCTCTCCGAACTTCCGGGCAGCGGCGGAGCCAAAGTCACCGAGTTTGAGTATGCGCGGTCGACGGGAACATGGACGCACCGCGAAGGCGGCGGCTTGCGGCGGACGAATCTGGCTGTGGAGGTCGCGGGCGCCGACACGACGAAAACGACGACGATCACGGATGCCGCCGGCACCGTCGTCTCGCGGGTGGCGCGGACCTATCGCGCGTTTGCCTGGGGCGAGGAAATGATCCGTGAAGTGATTGATCCGGGTGGCGCGGCGCTGACGACGCAGAGGGCGTATTACGATGATGTGGCGCCGACGGATCCGAACTACGGGAAGTTGAAGCTGCGGATCGAGGCGCGCGGAAACTGGGAGCGGCTGAGCTACGACTCGGAGGGGCGGGTGGTGAAGCGCGTGCAGCCGTTTCTCCATGCTCCGCCGGAGACCAACGACGAGGCGCAGTGCCGCGTAACCGAGTATATGTTCGACGTCATCCCGGATGGAGATGGTGACGGGCAGAGTGAAGCACGGGAGACGACAATCGAACGCGTGCTCGGGGTGGAGGTGGCGCGACGCTACGAGGTCGAGTGGACGCGGGCGGTCGTGGTCGAGGGGGACGCTTGCAAGCGGAAGACCGAGGTGATCTGCACGGTTCCCTCCGCCGCGTGGGATGCTGCGGGTGGGTTGGTTTCCGAAGTGCTCACCCTGGCGTCGGGCCCGCATGAAGGTCGCGAGCGTCGGCGGGTGAATCCGGACGGGACGGCGGTGACGACACGTTTTGCCGCCGGCGCCAACGGTTCGGTCGTCGAGACACGGGATACGGGCGCGTATGCGGCCGCAACGGGTGCCGTGGTCGATGGGCAGCGTCGGGTGACCGAGACCTCGGCGCAGGGGCAGATCGTGCGGGAGCAGGAGGTGGACATCGCTTCGGGTCGAACCCTGACGCTGAGCGTGGCGACGCAGGTCGATGCGCTGGGTCGGCCGGCGCGGATCGACTGGGATGATGGGACCTACGAGCTGCGCGACTACGCGTGCTGCGGGCTGGCGTCGTTGCGGGATCGCACGGGCGCGGTGACCGCATATGTTTATGATGCGTTGGGCCGGCAGGTGTGGGTGACGCAGAATGGAGTCGGAACGCGCTCGGAACTGGATGCCGATGGGCGGATGACGGCGCGGTATCGCGTCGGATCAGACGGCTCGGAGATGCTGAGCGAGCGCGTGGGCTTCGACCTTGCCGGCCGTCGGACGGAGCGGCGGGACGCGCTGGGTCGGGTGACGAGATTTTCCGAGTCGTTTGACGCCGCGAGTGGGATCACGCGGCGGGTGACGACCCAGCCTGACGGAGGCACGGCAATCGAGGTTCTGGCGCGCGACGGGTCGGCGATTGCGCTCGAG
>JACCED010145341.1_pt1 | contig 23258 bp, 20 predicted proteins | sample 7455021 | NCBI WGS metagenome assembly JACCED01 (sample SAMN15323456, study PRJNA562643) | freshwater metagenome | isolation source: river surface water | place: USA:Blue River Watershed | collected 2017-08-19
GCCCTTTTGTTTGGGTTTATCGCGGCACGTTTGGGCCTGCCGGCCCTGGTGGGGTACTTGGTGGCCGGGGTGGCGATCGGCCCGGCCACGCCTGGCTTTGTGGCGGATGGTTCGATTGCAGCGCAACTGGCCGAAATCGGGGTGATGCTGCTGATGTTTGGCGTGGGCCTGCATTTCTCCTTGGATGATTTGAAATCGGTGCGCGGGGTGGCCTTGCCCGGTGCCGTGGTGCAGATGGCCGTGGCCACGGCCATGGGCTTTGGCTTGGGCCAACTCTGGGATTGGCCCGTTGGCGACTCCTTGGTATTTGGCATCTCGCTTTCGGTGGCCAGCACGGTGGTCTTGGTCAAGGCTTTGGAGGCACAACACCAAGCCGACAGCGCGAACGGACGGATTGCGGTGGGGTGGCTGGTGGTGGAGGACTTGGCCATGGTTTTGGTGCTGGTGCTTTTGCCAGCACTTGCGCCCTTGCTGGGCGGCAGCGCGGGTGAGGCCAGCGCTTCGGGGGAGCCCGAGGGCTTGCTCAGCGCCTTGTTGCGCACCCTCGCCGGGGTGGTGGCCTTTGTGGTCTTCATGTTGGTGGTGGGACGGCGGGTCTTTCCCAAACTGCTCTGGCATGTCGCGCGCACGGGCTCGCGCGAGCTCTTCACGCTGTGCGTGGTGGCTGCGGCGGTGGGCATTGCCTATGCCTCGGCAGCGCTCTTTGGCGTGTCGTTTGCACTGGGGGCGTTTTTCGCGGGCATGGTGTTGCGCGAATCGGAATTCAGCCAGCGGGCGGCGGAGCAGACCCTCCCCTTGCAAGACGCCTTCGCGGTGCTGTTCTTTGTATCGGTGGGCATGTTGTTTGACCCCCGTGTGCTGATCGAGCAACCTCTGGCGGTGCTGGCCACACTGCTCATTGTGATGGTGGGCAAAACCTTGGCGGCGGTATTGCTGGTGTTGATCCTGCGCTACCCTCTGCGCACCGCGCTGTGCGTGGGGGCGAGCTTGGCGCAGATTGGCGAGTTCTCCTTCATTTTGGCGGGTTTGGGTTTGAGTTTGGGCCTTCTCTCGCCGGCTGCACAGCACTTGATCTTGGCGGCGGCCCTGCTCTCGATCGCACTCAACCCCTTGGTGTTTCGGGCGGTCGAGGCACTGGAGCCTTGGCTGCTTGCGCAACCGTGGCTGCGGCCCTTACTGCAGCGGGCCGATCCCCTTGAGAGCCCGCTGGCGGAATTGCCCACCGACACGGACCGGCGGTTTTTGTCGCACCAAGTGATCGTGGTCGGTTGGGGCCGCGTGGGGCAAGGGATTGCCGAGCAGCTGCGAGCCAACGGCGTTGCCTATGTGGTGGCGGACGATCAACGCGAGCGGGTGGAGGCCTTGCGGGCGTCGGGCACCCCAGCGGTTTGGGGGGACCCGAGTGAGCCCTCCGTCTTGATTCAGGCCCATGTGCGCGAAGCCGATGTGCTGGTGTTGGCGCTCACCGATGTGGTGAAGGTTCGCCAGATTTGTGCCACGGCGCGCGCGCTCAACCCTGGCATTGCGATGCTCATCCGCAGTCCCAACGCGGATGAAGCCGCACGACTGCAAACGGACCTGGAGGCGGAGTTCTTTGTGCCCGAGCAAGTTATGGCCGACCAGATGGTGCGACGCATTTTGGCTCTGCAACCCGGGCGCGCGCCGTAAGCACCCCGCGCGCCGGCCTTAGGCGTCGACGCCGTGCAAAGCCAAGAGGGTTCGCATGCGCGCCACAGCCAAATCGGGTTGGCCGAGCAGGTTAGCTTGATCGGCCAAGCGAAAGAGCTCGCACAGATGGGGCAGCGAGCGCGTGCTGTGTTGCCCCCCCACCATGACGAAATGGGGTTGGTGCCCATTGAGCCAGGCCATGAAGACAACGCCCGTTTTGTAAAAGCGGGTGGGCGCCTGAAAGATGTGGCGCGAGAGCGGCACGGTGGGCGCGAGGATGGCGTGAAAACGGGCGCTGTCGCCACGCGCGAGGGCTCCCAGGGCGGCGCTGGCGGCGGGGGCGATGGCGTCGAAAATGCCCAGCAACGCATCGCTGTGCCGGTGCACTTCCTCGGTGCCTTGGCCGTCTCCCGCGATCAGCTCGGCGTAGTTGAAATCATCCCCGGTGTACATGCGCACGCCTTTGGGCAAGCGACGGCGCAGGGCGATCTCGCGGTCTTTGTCGAGCAGGGAGATTTTGATGCCATCGACCTTGCTCGCGTGCGACTGCATCACGCCCAAGGCGGTGTCGGTGGCGAGGTCGAGGTTGGCGTGCCCCCAGTAACCGGCGAGTTGGGGATCGAACATATCGCCCAACCAGTGCAAGATCACGGGCTCGCGCACTTGGCTCAGAATGTGGTCATAGACTTTTTCGTAATCGGCGGGCGAGCGCGCAACCTTCACCAGCGCTCGGCTGGCCATGATGATGAGCTTGCCGCCCATGGATTCGATGGCCTCGATTTGTTCGTCGTAGGCGCGGATCACTTGATCCAGGTGGGTGACTTGCGCCAAATCCAGATGGTCGGTGCCGCAGCCGCTGGCCACGCGTGCGCCAGGCACCGCGCGCGCCGCTTGCAGCGTGCGCGAGATGAGCTCACGCGAAGCGGCCCAGTCGAGGCCCATGCCGCGCTGGGCGGTGTCCATGGCCTCGGCCACACCAAGCCCAAGCGACCAAAGGTGGTGGCGGTAGGCCAAGGTGGTGTCCCAATCGATGGCGGCTTGAAGCCAAGGGTCACCCGGGGCGCGGGCGTCGGCCACCACATGGGCCGCGGAATACGCGATGCGATTAAAGGGTTCGACCGGACTTGCCGGCTGGGGCGTGCCGACCAGCCCATAGGGTTCGAGCTGGCCTTGGCGGTTGACGAGGGTGAGGGAGGTCATGGGTGGATCAGGGGCATTGCCCCAAGGGTGACATGGCAGAAAAATCCGGCAGCGTGGCGCTGGCAAAGCCCTCCGCAGCCAGACTGGCGATTTGGAGCTGCCCGCCCTCGATGCGCAAGCGAACCGCGCCGTGGCGATCGGTGTAGAGATCGGGGTGGGCGGCGAGGAAGGCCTGCTGTTCATGGGCGGGTCTTGAGGCCAGGCCGTTGACGTAATGATGGCCATTGCGCTCGACGTGGTCGATGCCGAGTAAGTTCACCAAGGCGAGGTCTTGCTGCAACGAAAGGCCCGCTTGCACCGTGAGGTCTTCACCCGACATGAAATAGCGGCGGCCGGCGCCTTGGTTCCATTGGGCGCAACGGGCGGCATTGAGGATGGAGCGATAAACGCCCTTGCAGGTTTTGCTGGAAATACCCGCGTAGCCACAGGCCCGGGCTTGAACGAAGGCGTCGAGTTCGCCATCGGATTCGTCGATGATGACGGGCCAACCGAGATCGATACTGGTGAGATCGGCGGCGAGGGCTTGTTGGCGGGCGATGGGCTGCTCGATGAAGAGAATGCTCTCACACAAGCGACGCAAAGCCGGGGTGGCGCGCATTTGCAACAACAAGGCCTGCAAGCCTTGGGCATCCGGGTACTGTTCGTTGCCATCCAAGGAGCAATGGTAGGGCTCGGCGATGGTGTCGAGCACGCTGGCGATGGCGCGCAGGCGTTCAATATCCGCAGCCACTTGGCCACTGACCTTGAGCTTGAAGTAACGGTGACCATACTGGGCCACGACTTCTTCCAAGGTTTCGGGCAAACCGTCGTTGACGGGCTCGATCACGTCGGCGCGGGTGATGGCGTCGACCAAGCCCACGGTGTGGCGGGCGTGTATGCGCTGGGCGGGGGTAAGCGTGGGCAAGAAGGCGTCAAAGTCGTGCTCGGCAAAGGCCGGGTGGCGGCCGTCGATGCCCACCGCGTTGTGCTGCATGAGGGCATAGAAAGACTGGTGCGTGAGACGCCCCAAGGCGTCGATGACGGCACGATCGATCAAGGCGGGGCCGTAATTGGCGAGCAAGGGGTTGAAGCCTGCGGTGGCCGCACGGTCTAGGTGCGCTTGGTGATGACGGGCGAAATGACCGAATGCGGTCTCGGGTTGGGCATCGCTCAAATAGGCTTCGCGAGCCCAGCGCAACATGGTGCGCTCTTGCTCAAAGTTATCTGCGTCGCTCAAGGCGGGGTTTTTGTCGAACCACTTGGGGACGACCATCTCGGCGGCAGCCCCCCAGGCGGTCTGGCCTTGCGGCGTTTCGATGCGGGCTCGCACAAAGGCTTGGAAACACTGACGCAGGGTGACCACGCCAAAGCGAAACGGCATGCGCAGCACGACGGGGATTTCCAGTAACTCGATTTCCCGAATGCGAAACCGCGTGGCGGAAGAAACGCTCATGATGCCTGCTCCGATAAACCTTGGAGGTAGCCGATGGCACGCGCTGCGCAACCGGGACCATCTGGGACATACACAAAGGGTTCGACAGCGATGGGGCCGGCGTAACGTTGCCGCCGCAAGGCCGCCAAGATGGGGGCAAAGGCCATGTCGCCCTGCCCTGGCCCCTGGCGGTTGGGGTCGTTGACTTGCACGTGGTGAACCCAGCCTGTGGGGAACCATTGATCGATGAGTGCAGGCAGCGCCAGGCTTTCCGCCAGTCCTGCCGAGCTGGTGTCGAGCATGGTTTTGAGATGCGGGTGACGCACCGCCTCGAGGATGGCCACGGCCTGGGCGAGGGTGTTGACAATGGGGGTCTGGTCGGGCGACAAGGGCTCGATGCAGTAAGTGACCCCGCAGCGCTGGGCGGTGTCGGCCACCGCCGCCCAACACTCGGTGGCTCTGGCCAAGGCTTGCGCATGGCGATCCCCCTCGTGGACAAGGCGCTGCTGGGGCGAACCGTGCACAAGGTATTCGCCCCCGAGCGCGGCACAGCATTCACAGAGGTGTTGCATGAAGGCCAAGGTGCGCGCGCGCACCGCAGCATCGGGATGCGTGATGGAGAGGCCTTCGGGTTTGACCAACAACCAATGCAAGCCCGTGATGCGCAACCCATGGTCAGCGGCAATGCGGGCCAGCGCGCGGGCCTGGGGTTCGCGCCAGGTGAGCGGGTCTTCCACCACCGTGAATGGGGCGAGCTCTAAGCCGCTGTAGCCCAGACGCTGCGCCAGCGCGCACTGCTCGGGGAACGGCAGTGGCGCGAGAACCTCGTTGCACAGGGCGAAGTTCATGTGGTGCGGTCCATTTTGAGCAAACGCCGCACGGCAGGAACCCGCATGAGGACGGTGATGACAATGGCCGCGAACAGCACGCCGGCAATCGGCCGTGAGATAAAGGGCAGGAGATCGCCGTCGGAGAGCACCAGGCCACGACGCAGGCTTTTCTCCATCAGGTCCCCTAGCACGATGCCGAGCACCAGGGGGGCGACTGGGAATTGGTAGAGCCGCAGCACATAGCCCAACAAGCCAAAGAGGAGCATGGTCCAGACATCGAAGAGCCGTGATGACAAGGCGTAGGTCCCCACCACGCAGAGTACAAACAACATGGGCACGATGATGGTGGTAGGCACACGCAGCACCTTGACCAAGAGCTTGGTGAGCACCAAGCCGTAAATGAAGATGCCGATGGTGGCAAAGAGCATCATGGCCACGACGTCGTAGACGAACTGGGGCGACTCAATCATGATCATGGGGCCTGGTTTGACACCGTGGATCAGCATGGCGGCCATGAGCACGGCCGCAGGCGCAGAGCCGGGCACTTGCAAGGTCAAGACGGGGATGATGGCGCCCGGCACACAGGCGTTGTCGCCGGTTTCGGCGGCCATGAGCCCTTCAATCGAGCCTTTACCGAATTTTTCTTTTTCCTCACTGGCGCGTTTAGCCGCCGCGTAAGACGACCAGGCCGCCACGTCCTCCCCTACCCCGGGAACGATGCCGATGAAGGTGCCGATCACGCCTGAGCGCAACACGGTCCGCCAATACTTGAGCACATCGACGATTTTGGGGATCACGGTGTCAAAGGGGTTGATCTGGGGGACGGGTCGGCGCTCCTTCATGGCGATGAGGACTTCGGCGAAGCCAAATGCGCCCACCAGTGCGGGCACCAAGGCAAAGCCGCCCGCCAAATCCCGATTGTCAAAGGCAAAACGCTCGTACGCGTGAATCCCGTCCTGACCAATGGTGGCGATGAACAAGCCGGCAATCCCACTGATCCAACCTTTGAGGGGGTCCCCCCCACTGAGGGTGGCGGAGATGATGACACCAAAGACGGCCAGCCAGAAGAACTCGTAGGCGCCAAATTTGAGCGCCAAGTCGCCCAAGAGGGGTGTGAACCAGGCCAGGAAAAACATCCCAATCAAGGTGCCCAAAACGGAGCCCGTCGTGGCGATGCCCATGGCGCGTCCGGCATGCCCTTGGCGCGCGAGCGCATAGCCATCGAGGCAACTCGCCGCGGAGGCGGGGGTGCCTGGAATGTTGAGCAAGATGGCACTGCGGCTGCCGCCATAGATGGCGCCCACGTAGGTGCAAATCAAAATCAGCAGCGCTTGGTTGGAAGGCAGCTTGATGGTGAGCGTGGTCATGAGGGCCACCCCCATGGTGGCCGTGAGCCCGGGCAACGCCCCGATGATGACACCCACCAGGCAGGAGGCCAGCGCGAAAAAGATGGATTCCGGCGTCATGAATGACGCGATGGAATGGCCAAAGGCAATCAGTCCGTCAAACATCAGGGCAACCTCACGAGAAACACGTGCTCAAAGGAGAGTGAGACCACCGCACTCCAGACGCTGGCATAGACCAAGGCTCGCACCCACTGTTGCAAACGCGTTCGCCCCAAGACCTCTTGACGCTCCCGATCGAGCACGCCAATGAAAACGGCGATGAAGAGCAAGGTGGCGAGCCAGAACGGGATACCCGAACCCACCAAGATCAAGGCATAGCCCAGCATGAGCCCAAACACCCAGGCCATGAGGCGCAAGAGCGCGGGATCGGTGGGCTCTGGGGGTGCCAGCGCTTGGCCTTGCAGCGCGCCTTGACCCAAGGCCCGCAATGCAAGCACGCCACCGAGTAAAAAAATGGTCACCCCTAGGACAAAGGGCACGAGGCCCGGAATCTCGTAGGGGTTGATGTTGAGGTGTTCGAGCCGGTCCATGCGCCATGCGCCGACGGCCACGGCCGCGCCGAACACCATCCACACCACCGCCGCGATCAGATCGATGCGCGGCGGGACGGGGCGATCCTCTTCGATTTCAATGCTCATGGCTTGGGAATGCCCACGGTGTCAGGGGCGACCTTGGTCTTACCGCCACTGTGGAGCAACCAAGCGTTGGCTTGCACGGCCGGGAAGGCATTGGTCTGAGCCGCCTCACCATAGGATGGTCCAAAGAATGCACCACGGTTGACGGCGTACTTTTTGATGGCCTCGTTTTGCATCATGTGGTCAGCCCAAACTTTCTCCACCGTGGCCACCACTTCGGCGGGGACGCCCTTGGGGATGAAGATGCCAAAGAAGTTGGCCGGGGCCTTGAATCCGGGAATGGTTTTGGAGATGGGCTCGATCACGCCAAAACCCTCGATCTCCAGGGGCTTGTCCGAAACGGTGGCCAAGGGGCGCAGGCGCTTGCCACGAATCATCTCGGCTTGCTCCACCGCGAGCTGGGTGGTGATGTCGGTCTCGCCGGAGACGGTCGCGACCACTGCCGGGTTGCCCCCGTCATAGGTCACGTGACGGTACTTCACCCCAGCGGCTTGGGAGATGGCCTCCATGGCGTTATGACCGCCCGAGGTGACGCCCGCGGTGGCGACTTTGAGGTCGGGCTTGGTCTTCATGGCATCGAGGAGCTGCTTGGCATTTTGGTAGGGGGTGCCAGGGTTGACGCTCATCACCGGAATATTGGCCACATGCAGGAAAAGGTGCCAATCCTTGATGCTGGCGTTGAGCATGCCCAGCGACTGATAAGCGCCGAGATCTTGCGCAGCGCCGGCGGTCCAGGTGTAGCCATCGCGAGGTGCTTCCCAGGCATTCTTGGTGCCAATCGAGCCGGCCGCGCCCGGCTGGTTGACCACCACGATTTTTTGGCCGAGCACTTTTTCCAGTTCTGCTGCCGCGATACGGCTGACTTGGTCGGTCGATCCGCCTGCGGCCCAGGGCACGATGAGGTTGATCGGTTTATTGGGTTTCCAGGTGGCCTGCGCTTGGGCCACGCTGGCGAGGCCCAGTCCCAGACCAATGGCAGCAACAAGGCATTTCAGGGTTTGGCGCTTTTTCATGGAAGTCTCCTTAGGTGGTGTGGTGTGAAATGGAAAAATGGCGCTTCAGGCAAGCCAGCGCTCTCGGTGTTGTTGAACAAATCCGTCATGGCACAAATGGGGGTAATCAGTGATCACCCGCGTGAGGGCCTCGGCTTGGCCGGGGCTCAAACCTTCTTCGGGGTCGAGGCACCAAATGCCCTCAAAGAGGCCTTGGCGGCGCAGCACCTCGTGGCAGCCGGCAATGCAACCGGCGAAATCGTGGGCAACGTCAAACAAGGCGCTGTTGCAATCGGTCACTTGCGCGTCGAGGGCGAGGAGTTCGGCCGACACGCTGGCTTGCGCAGCCGCCCCTTGGCAGCGGGCAAAGAGTTCGACAGCGTGCTCGGTCCAGACACTCCAGTGCCCCAGCAAGCCACCGCGAATGCGCACCGTCACCGCTTCGTTGCCCCGCATCACGGTCATAGGCGTGACCAGATCGAGGACGATGTGGTCGTCGTTGCCGGTGTAGAGGGTGATGCGATCCTCGGCCCCGGCAGCAACCACCCCACGCACGACATCGAGGGTGCGGTAGCGATGGAAGGGGGCAATCTTGATGGCGACGACTTGTTCGATGCGGGCGAAGGCCTCCCAGAACTCGGCCGAGAGCACGCGCCCGCCCACTGCGGGCTGGAGGTAAAACCCCACCAGGGGGATGTGCGCCGCAATGCGGCGGCAGTGGTTGAGGAGTTCTTCATCGGACGCATTTCGCAGCGCAGCCAAGCTCAACAAACCCGCGTGGTAACCCAGATCTCGCGCCAGCTTGGCCTCTGCTTCGGCCTGCGCGGTGGGGCCAGCCAGGCCCGCAACCATCACCAAGGGGCGCACGCCGCCAATGGGCTGCCAGTGGTGCGCCGTCTCCATGGCCAACTCCAGAACCGGACGGTAGAGCCCACACTCGCGAATGGCGAATTGGGTGGAGTGCACGCCCACGGCGAGCCCCCCCACGCCGGCGTCGAGGTAGTAGCGGGTGAGCGCACGTTGGCGCTGCACATCCAGGGTGCGTTTGCTGTTGAGCGCGAGCAAGTGCGCGGGGATGACCGTCCCGCGCGCGAGCAAATCGTAGGCGGCTTTAATATTGGCCATCTCGAACCTCGAAATGGGTGGGTTTGTTCAAGCTGGGTTGGCCTCGGGCCACCCAATCGGCCGTCCAGTCGAGCATCTGCGCCAAACCCACTGGCGGCGGCCCCCAGAGGGCATCGGCCTCACGGCAATCGACCAGCCATGCGGTTGGGGCTTCTGTGCCCGTGAAGCGAACTTCCAAACCCAGCCTTTGCGCCAAGCCTTGCGCCGCCTCGCGAATGGCCACCTTGGGGCCGGAGAGGTTGAGACCCGTCGTGGGGTTGGTGCAATGGCATAGGGCGCGCAAGCTGCGTTCGTTGGCGTCACCCTGCCAAATCAGATTGGCATACCCCATGGTGAGATCGATGGGCTGGCGTTGCAGAATTTGTTGCGCCAAGTCGTGTAAGACGCCGTAGCGCATGTCGATGGCGTAGGAGAGGCGGATGAGGCGCCCCGGTGTCTGGTACTGGTGCGAGAAGTGCTCAAACATGCGCTCACGCCCCACGCAGGAATTGGCGTATTCACCCACGGGGGTGGGGGCAAGGGACTCGGGTGCGCCTGGCCCCGTGACCTCCACAAAGGGGTAAACACAGGCGGTGGAAAACGCCACGATGCGCGAGCGCGCGAAACGTTGCGCCACCAAGGCGGGAACATGCACGTTCATGGCCCAGGTGAGCCATTCACTGCCCTGCGAGCCAAACTTGCGCCCAGCCATGAAGACCACATTGGGCACATCGGGCAAGGCCTGCAGCGCCTCTTGTGAGAGCAAATCGCAGGCGATGCACTCAATGCCGTGCGCGGTCAAGCTCGCCTGCAAGCCAGGCTCGCTGAAGCGGGCCACGCCAATCACGCGCTTGTGCGGCGCGGCCTGTTTGGCCATGCGGGCCAAAGTGGGTCCCATTTTGCCGCCCACGCCCAGGATCAAAAGATCGCCCTCGAGGTTTTTCAAATCGGCCACGAGCGCCTGTGAGGGCGTGCTCATGACGGTTTCGAGCTGCGCGACGTCGGTGAATCGCGTCGGGTGTGACATCATTCTCGGCGCTCCAAGTAAGCCAGCACGACCTCGGTCATGTGATCCAAGCGCGCCTTGCGCGCGCGCGGACTCAACAAGGTGCGGCCAAAAATGGCCGACAACGTGTGCTGGTTGGACAAATAAAAATACGACATCCCGGCAATGGTGATGTAGAGCTGGACGGGGTCGACCTGTGCGCGGAAGACCCCTTGGCGCACGCCTTTGTCGAGGATGGCGCCCATCATCTTGACAAAGGGAGCCCGCATTTTTTTCACCTCTGCGGAGGCGTAGACATGGCGTGCCTCGTGCAGGTTGGCGCTGTTGAGCAGTTTGAGAAACTCGGGGTTCTCGATGTAGTAATTCCAAGTGAGCGCAACCCACTTGCGAATGGCCTCACGGGGTTCGTCCTGTTCGAGCGCGAGCGCGCGCTCGGACTCCCGCTTATGCGCGTAGTTGGCCTCCAGCACCGCGCCAAAGAGGGCGTCCTTGTTGCCAAAGTAGTGGTAGAGCATGCGCTTGTTGATGCCCGCTTTGGTGGCAATGCGATCCACACGTGCGCCGCCCAAGCCGTATTGTGCAAACTCCTTGCGCGCGGCTGCCAAGATGCGCTGGCGGCTTTGGGCCGGATCGCGGGGACTGGCGGAGGCGCGACGGGTCGACATGCGGGTTACGCCAGTTTGGCGTCCTTCTTCACCTGGGTGAGGCGAACCATTTGAGGGGACTTCTTGTAATGCGCGTCCAAGGGGTAGCAACCTGAGATCATGCCGTTGCGCGGGGCGGTGGTGCAATCGCTAAAGGTGCGGCAGAGGCGCTTGCGTTGGAGGGGACGTCCGGCCAAGACATCGGCAATCAGCTCGGGGTAGGACAGCATCATGCGGCCAAGCCCCACGAGGTCCGTCCATCCTGCTCGCACCACGGCCTGGGCCACGTAGGGCGTGAACTCTTGCAAATAGGTGTAGCCGCTGCCCACAAAGCACAGGTGCGGAAAGCGCGCCTTGAGGTCGCGCACCAAGGCGAGGTGACGCATGACGCCCACGAGCGGATCCTCTGGCGGTTGGTAGCCGTCTGAGGGGGGGTAGAGCGCGGGGCGTGTGACGTGGGGCGTGTAATAGGGGCTGCCAATGGTGATGTTGACCATGGGAATTTGCAGCTCGGTCAAGACCTGCAGAAACTCGGCCGTTTCGTCCACGCATTGCTGGGTGGGGTCTTGCTCGTCCACGCCAAACCCGTAGCGATAGGGTAAGGCAGCGCTGGAATCGACCGGCACGCCAGGCCCCAAGGACTCGGCGTCGGACAAATTTGGGTCGGGCTTGTAGGGTAAAAAGTCGACGGCGGAGAGACGCACCCCCAGCTCCATGCCGGGCACTTCCGCACGAATGCCCGCCACAAGCTCGCGCAGGAAGCGCGTGCGGTTGGCCAGAGAACCGCCGAAATCTCCCTCGCGGGTTTTGGCCGAGAGGAACTCATGTCCCAGATAGCCATGGCAGTGTTTGAGGTCGATGAATTGGAAGCCCACCTGTGCGGCGCGTTTGGCGGCGAGGACGAAATCGTCAATCAGTTGGCGAATGTCGCCATCGCTCATGACGACGATGTTTTCGCGCGGGCCAAACTTGCCATCGAGCAAGGGGTGGTGGTAGAGCACGCGGGGCTCCATGCGCGCATCGTCATTGGGTTTGCAAAAGCGACCCGAGTGGGTGAGTTGCAGGCCAATGACGAGGTCACGATCGTCACCCATGGCTTCGCGGTGGGCTTGCACCAGGGTCTCGCGCAGCGCACCCAAGGCTGGCAGGGTTTTCTCGTTGATCACCAACTGCCTAGGGTTGGCGCGACCATCGTGGCGCACCGCCACCGCTTCGCCACCCCAAATCATTTTGGCGCCCGAGAGGCCGAAATGGCGCCAGCGCCGCTGGGTGTGTTCGCTGGGGTGCCCATCGGCCTGCCCATCCCAACCCTCCATGGGGTGCACGGCGTAGCGGTTGCCCACGCGCAAGCGCCCGATTTGTAGGGGCTGGGACATGACCGCCTCGGGTCCGGACTCCAAGGTTTCATCGCAGGGCATGGCCAAGCCAAGCCGCTCGAGGTTTTCTTTGAACCCGGCCGGGCTGGCCAAGGATTTGACTTTAACGAAGTCTCCAAATTTCATGCCAGCGTTCCTGTGCGTTCAATAAAAATGGTTGGGTTGCAGAAAAAACCCCAACACCAAAGCGCCGTTGGGGGCGTGCGCGGTGTGCCGGCTGCCCGCCGGACGCCACACGAAGTTACCGGCCGTGACCTCCCCCTCGTGATCGACCAAACTGCCCTCGAGCACCCAGCTTTGCTCCACCTGGGTGTGGGTGTGGTCGGTGAGGACAGCCCCTGGGGCCATGTGCGTGAGGATGGTTTGCAAGCCCGTGTCGGGGTCTTGCATGAGGACTTTGATGCGGATGCCAGGGAAGGCGGTGTCTTGCCAGGGGATGGCTTCGACATTGACGTAGCGCGAGGACAGCGCCGCCAGGGCGGCGTGCTGGGCTTCCATGCCAGGGGTGTGCATGCGCATGCGGGTCTCCTCTCACCTTTTGGCGGCCTCGAATGGAACGAGGCCTCTTTTCAGACCATGATAACCAGATGGTTACTTTTGGCAAGTGGGGGGAAACAAGGGGGGTTTGTCGAAGACGGGTGGTAAGGGCGCGCGCAGGCACGGGGCCCCTTACGGGCCCGGGTGAGGGGTGCGATTACTTCTGGAAGGAGAGTAAAACTTCGCCCAAACGAATGCCAAATTTGCTCATGGTGGCCCGGTTGAGCATGACGCGGTCGTCGATGAGGAACATCCAATCGTCAAACTGGACTTCGTAGACGGAGCCATCCACCGGCAAGCGCAAGGTATAGGCCCATTGGAAGGCATTGCCGACGGTGCGGCCGCTGGCTTGGCCCACGACGTCATCGGCCGTGCCGGTGTAGCGGCCATCGGCATGGCGCGTGAGTCGCCAGACGCGGCGCTCGGTTTTACCGTCGGAGTAGGTGAAGCGCTCGTCGAGCACCCCTTGGTTGCCCTCCCAGCGGCAATCCATGTCCACCGTAAAGCGGCGCACCACTTGGCCGCTGCGGTCCTGAAAAATGCCGTGCGCCGTGACCTTGCCATTGAAGTACTGGGCCAAGTCGAGCACGGGGCGCTCCTTCGCATAGGAGGCGATGTCGGGGCTTGCGCACCCGCCCATCATGAGCGCGCCAGACGCGATGAAGGCCATCAAGGCAGCACGACGGCGGAGGATGAAGGGGGTCATGGAAGGCTCCAGGGTTTTAGCGGGATGGGTTGGCAGCGAGACCCAAAAGGCTCAGGCGCATTTCGGGCTCGGAGGTGGTGGGGGCGAGCCAAATGCCAAAAAACAAGCGGGCAAATTGCGGGTCGTCGATTTGTCCCACGATGCGGCCATTAAAGGCAAAGCGCGCGCCTTGCCCAGGCAGGTAAATGCCCGTGAGGCGGTCTCCGGAGGCGACATCGGGAAAGAGGGCTTGCATTTGGGTGAGCCAGCTTTGTGCCTGCGCCTCGGTGAACGTGCCGCCGCGGCGCATTTCCTCAATCGAGCGCTCGGCAATGGCGCGGCCTTTGAGGTCGCGCAAGTAGGCCAGCTCCAAAGCCAAGGGGTGTTCGCTCCAGTTGTTCGGGCGAGCCTCTGGCGCGAGCCACAGCCGCGCTTGGTAAATGCGCAACCCCCAAAAGCGCAAGAGGGCTTCACCCTGCAGACGACTCGCGGGCAGGAGGGGGTGGGCTTGCGCCGGGGCTGCACTTGCCCGGGAGGCCGTGACGGTGTCGGCCACTTGGGCCGTGACCACCCCCGTGGCCGCGAGGGCCAATACCAGCGCCGTGCGTGCAATACCCGTTCTGTGCATGAGCAATTCTTCCTTCTGAATTCAAGAGGCCTCATGCTAGGCCAAAGAGGCCTCTTGTGCAGACGATGACGGGGCTTTCCCCTGCCCCGTCACTGGTCTATTGGCCGGCGCTTTGGGGGGACGCCTTAGCCCAAGACTTGTTGGGCCACCGTCGTGTAGACCGGGATGCCAAAGAGGATGTTCAAAGGAAAGGTGATGCCCAGACTGAGGCCGAAATAAACCGCGGGGTTGGCCTCGGGGATGGCGTAGCGCAACACGGCGGGCACCACAATATAGGAGGCGCTGGCCGAGAGCACCATGAGCAGGGCCGCGTCTGCGACGGGTAGCGACAGTAGCCAGGACAAACCCAGCGCCAGTGTGGCGTGCACCAAGGGCCCCAGAACGGCGTAGCCGATCAGCACGGGGGAGGCCTTGCGAGCGTCGCTGAAATTGCGCGCCACCATCAAGCCCATGTCGAGCAGAAAGAATGCCAGCATGCCTTTGAAGAGATCGCCCGAGAAAGGCTGCATGGTGGTCTTGCCTGCTTCGCCACTGAGGTAGCCAATCAGCATCGACCCCAAAAGCAGCAGGTGCGCGCCGTGGGTGAGGGACTCGTGCAGAATTTTGCCCACCGAGATGGACGGCCCTGCCGAGAGGCCTCCCACCGCAGCGGTGCCGCCTGCGGAGATCACGAGGTTGGCTGAAGCCGGGGCGGCGGCGCGCAAGGTGTTGGCGAGCAAGACCGCCACAATGATGGCGGGCGACTCCATCAGCACCATGGCCACGGCCATATGCCCCCCCACCGTGAGACCACTGTTCTCCAGCGTCTGCACGGCGGTGACAAAGGTCACGGCACTCACCGATCCATAGGCAGCCGCCACAGCAGCCGCGTCAAAGCGGGCGATGCGGTTCTTGAGAAAGGCATAGCCCAGCACGGGCACCACAAAAGCCATGACCATGGCCGCGACCAAGCTCACCATGATCTCGGGCGTGAGGCCAGACTTGGCCAAGGCGAAACCGCCTTTGAGGCCCAGTGCCATGAGCAAGTAAAGCGAGAGAAACTTGGCGATGGCCGGCGGAATTTCCAAATTGGACCGCAGGGCGCCAGCGAGCACGCCGAACACAAAGAACAAGATGGCGGGGTCGAGCAGGTTTTGCACAGAGGGCTCCAAGGATTCGAATATGACGTGATCCTAGGGAAATCGAGCATCTGTGTAAAATCAATTCTTATGAGACTATCTATAGAATTTTATCTATGCATTTAACTTTCCGCCAATTGCGCTTGGTCATGGCGTTGGCCGACACGGGCAGCGTGAGCGCGGCCGCGCGCGTCATGCATGTCACGCAGCCCACCGCCTCTATGCAGTTGCGGGAGATCACGGAATCGGTGGGGTTGCCTTTGTATGAGGTTGTGGGGAAAAAGCTCTACCTCACGGATGTGGGACGCCAACTGGCGGAGACCGCGCGCAGCATGACGCAAACTTGGGAGGCGTTTGAGCAATCGATCGACAGCGTCAAAGGCCTCTCTCGCGGTAAATTGCGCATTGCGGTGGTGAGCACAGCCAAGTACTTCATGCCCCGCCTGATTGGCTCTTTTTGTCGCAAGCACGCGCAAATTGATGTGGCCTTGGAAATTCTCAACCGCGACAACGTGGTGCAGCGCCTGCGCCAAAACCTCGACGACCTCTACATCATGTCCATGCCGCCCGCAGACATGGACTTACTCGATGAAACCTTCATGGACAACCCGATTGTGGTGATCGCCCCTGCGGGAGACCCCCTCACGCGGGCTTCCCAAATTCCGCTCGAAACGCTCTCGACGCAGCGCTTTATCTTGCGGGAAAAGGGCTCCGGCACGCGGATGTCCGCCGACGCGCATTTCCGCCGCCACCGTTTTCGCCCCGATATCCGCCTTGAGCTCGGCAGCAATGAGGCGGTGCGCGAGTCGGTGGCGGGGGGCTTGGGCTTGGGCGTGTTGTCGCAGCACGCCCTCCATGGCCACACGCGCGAGCACGGGGTGAAGGTGCTCGACGTGCAAGGCTTCCCCCTGCCCTCGGTGTGGCACATCGTGCACCCCAAGGCCAAGAAGCTCTCCCCGGTGGCGCAGGCCTTTAAATTTCACCTGCAAAACACCCTCGCCCGACGCGCCCGGGGCTGAGCCATCGGGCTTGGTACCTTGGCGACAATCGGGCTTGAAGTTGGGCAATTCACGCCTAAACTCTCGAAGGTGAGAGGGAGGAGGCCATCGCCCCGTCCCCATTGACAAGCCGTGACTGGAGTACATGTTTATGAACAAGGAAATGTCTGAAACCCTCACCCGTGTGGGTCCTGGCACCAAGATGGGCAACCTCATGCGCCGCTATTGGGTTCCGGCGTTGCTCTCGAGCGAGATTGCCGAGCCTGATGGCCCCCAGGTGCGGGTGCCGTTGCTGGGCGAGAAGCTGCTCGCGTTTCGCAACACCGATGGGCGGGCTTGCTTGATCAGTGAGTTCTGCTCGCACCGGGGGGTTTCCTTGTATTTCGGGCGCAACGAAGAAAATGGCATTCGTTGCGCTTACCACGGCGTGAAGTTCGATGGCGATGGCCGCTGTGTGGAGGTGCCCTCCTCGCCTCAGGCCTGCTCGCGCATGCACATCAAGGGCTACCCCTGTGTCGAGCGCGGCGGGATTGTCTGGGCGTATATGGGCCCACCCGAAAAGCAACCGCAGCCACCGGAGTTGGAGTGGTGCACCCTGCCACGCGAACACGTGTATGTGAGCAAGCGCCTGCAATATTCCAGTTACCTCCAAGCCATGGAAGGTGGAATTGACACGGCCCACGTGTCGTATGTGCACCGCTATGAGGTGGACAACGACCCGATGCACAAGGGCGTCAAGGCCTTGGACTACATCAAGGCCGATGGCAATGTGGTGTTTGAGATTGAAAAGATGCCCTTTGGCTTGAGTTTGTTCGGGCGCCGCATGGGTGAGCCCGATTCTTACTATTGGCGCGTCACGCAATGGCTGTTCCCCTGGTTCACCCTTATCGCTCCGTTTGGCGACCACGCCTTGGGCGGCCATGTGTGGGTGCCCATCGATGACTACAGCTGCTGGGCTTGGAGCATCAACTGGCAACCCTCCCGACCGCTCAACGCCGAGGAAGTGGCCGCCATGGACGCGGGCTTGGGCATTCATGTGGAGTACGAATCGCCAGGCAGCTTTGTGCCCAAATCCAACCGCGATAACGATTACCTGATGGATCGGGTCGCGCAAAAAGAAAAGCGCGCTTACAGCGGGGTGTTTGGCTTCTCTGCGCAAGACTACTCCTTGCAAGAGAGCATGGGGCCGATTCAAAACCACGAAGCCGAACAACTGCTGCCCACCGACAAAGCCATTGTGATGGCGCGTCGCATGTTGCACGAAGCGGCGCTCAACCTTGAGCACGGCGAGGAACCACCAGCGCTAGACGCCCAGGCGCAACGCGTGCGCCCCGCCGGCGTGCTCTTGCCGCGCGATCAGGATCCGCTGGCGTGGGCCAAGGAGAACCTCACCGACAGCGTGAACAAGCCCGTCTTTACCCTTTGAATCTCGCCCCTCATTACCCCGGAGACAGACCATGACCCTTTCTTTTACCAAGGGATTGACCTTTGCCCTGTTGGCCCTGTGCGGCTCCTGGGCCAGCGCGCAAACAGCGGCGGAGTGGGCTCCCACCCGTCCCATTCGCATCGTGGTGCCCATTGTGGGCAGCACCAACGACGTGCTCGCGCGCTTGGTGGCACCGAAGCTGCAAGAGGCCTTGGGACAACCGGTGGTGGTCGAGAACAAGCCTGGTGCGGGCGGCAACCTGGGCGCCCATGAGGTGGCGCGCGCCACACCCGATGGACACACGCTCTTGATTGGCTACAACGGTCCGTTGGCGATCAATGTGACCCTGTTTGACAAGATGCCCTACGATCCGCTCAAGGATTTGGCCCCCATCACGCTGGCGGTGAAATCGCCTCAGTACCTGGTGGTCAACCCGGCCACCGGCATCACCAGTGTGAAAGAGCTGGTGGCGGCGGCCAAAGCTTCCCCCGGCAAGTATTCGTATGGCTCGGTGGCGATGGGCAGCGCCTCGCACCTGACGATGGAGATGCTCAAATCGGCCGCGGGCTTTCACATGACGCACATTCCCTACCGCGGCGCCGGACCTGCGGTGACCGACTTGATCGCGGGCAATGTGCAGGCGGCGTTTTTGGTGCCGGGCAATGTGCAACAGTTTGTGAAAGAAGGTCGCTTGCGACTGCTCGCCACCTCGGGCAGCAAGCGGTTTGCGAGCACACCCGATATTCCGACCTTGATCGAGTCGGGCTACAAGGATTTTGAGGCCACCTCTTGGATTGGCTTTTTGACGGCGGGCGGCACACCTGCGCCCATCATTGAGCGTTACCACCGCGAGATCGTCAAAATTTTGCAGCAACCCGATATTCGCAAACGGCTCATCGAGATGGAGTTCGATATCGTGGCCACCACCCCGCAGCAGTTCAGTGACTGGATCCGGCTCGAGATTGGCCGCTGGGGCAAAGTGATCAAGGACACCGGAGCCAAAGCCGAATGAGTGCCAGCCTGCCCCGCTTGAGCGGTAAATCCGCGCTCATCACGGGCGGTGGTGCTGGCATTGGCGCGGCCACGGCCTTGCGGTTTTGCCGTGAGGGGGCAGCGGTCACCTTGGTGGACGCGAGCGCCGAGAGCCTGGCTGGCACGGCGCAATGGATCACTGAGCAAGTTCCCGAGGCACAGGTGCAAACCTTCATCGCGGACGTGCGTGATGAGGGCCTGGCGGCGCAAGCTGTCGCGCGGGCACTCGCGGCCCACGGAAAGCTCGACATTCTCATCAATAACGCCGCCATGCGTGACTACTCGGCCTTGGCCGAGGCGAGCACCCCAGCTTGGGAGGCCATGCTGGCGGTGAATGTGGTGGGCGCCGCCCACTACTGCCGCGCCGCCCTGCCCGCCTTACGACAAAGCGGACAAGCGAGCATTGTGTTTGTCTCGTCATGCTATGCGGTGACGGGGCGCAAAGGGATGGGTTTGTACGATGCCACCAAGGCCGCTCAACTCGCCCTCACCCGCACGCTGGCCTTTGAAGAGGCGAGCCACGGAATTCGGGTGAATGCGGTTTGCCCGGGCTCCACGCTCACGGATTTTCACCTCGCGCGCGCCCGCGCTGCGGGCAAAGACGTGGCGGTCCTCAAGACCGAGCGGCAAACCACCTCGCTGCTCGGACGTTGGGCCGACCCTGACGAGATCGCCGCGCCGATTCTTTGGCTTGCCTCGGATGAAGCGTCTTTCATCACCGGCACGACGCTGATGGTCGATGGTGGACTCTCCATCATGTGACGCCCCTTTTCTTTTTTGAAGCCCCCATGACCGACTCCATGACCCACCAAGCCCGCGTGCGTACCCTCCGGTATGAAGCCGATGGCGTGATCAGCCTGGAATTGCTCCCCGCCCCGGGTAGCCCCGCCTTTGAACCCTTCACGCCAGGCGCGCACATTGATGTGCAATTGCCCAATGGACTTGTGCGCAGCTATTCCTTGCTCAATTCGCCCGAAGAGCCGCAACGCTATGTGATCGCGGTGTTGCTGGAGCGGCAAAGCCGTGGAGGATCGCGCTATATCCATGAGCAACTCCGAGTGGGTTATGTGTTGCCCATTAGCGCGCCGCGCAACCACTTTGCACTGCGCGCGGGGGCGAGTCGTCATGTCTTGCTCGCGGGCGGGATTGGGGTGACGCCTCTTTTATGCATGTTGCGCACGCTGGCCGCCCAAAACGCGGAAGTCGATTTTTTCTATTGCGCCCGTTCGCGCGCGCAGGCCGCATTTGTTGCGGAGATCGAGGCCATGGCAGGCGAGCGGGTGCGCGTTCACACCCACTTTGACGATGTGGCGGGGGGGCCTCCAAACCTGGCCGCCCTGCTCTCGGGGTTTAACGCCGACACGCATTTTTACGCCTGTGGACCCGCGCCCATGCTCGATGGATTTGTGGCGACGTGCGAGCAGCAGGGCAAGCCCCATGCCTTTATCGAACGATTTAGCGCCGTCGAGGCCCCCACAGAGGCCAACGGGAGTTACACCGTGACCTTGCAGCGCTCCGGGCGAACGGTGTCGGTTCAAGCCGGTCAATCCTTGCTCGATGCCTTACTCGACCAAGGCATTGGCGCGAGTTTCAGTTGCCGCGAAGGCTTGTGCGGTGCCTGTGAGACCCGCGTGATCAGTGGCCAGGTGGCGCACCACGACAGCATTTTGACCAAAGCCGAGCGCGAGGCCAATCGCTCGATGATGGTCTGCGTCTCCCACGCGGCGGGCGAAGGACTGGTGCTCGACCTCTAGTGTGGGCTAAGACCTGCCCACGCTGCGCTAGAGGATGCTCTCGGTCACCTCGCGAATCTCAAACGCGTCGATCACCCCCCGCCAGCGCTGCAATTCAGCTTGCACGTGGGTGGTGAGCGCCTCTGGGCTGCTGGTTTGCACTTGCACGCCGTCTTCCAGCAAACGCGATGCGGTCTCGGGTGACGACAAAACACGATTGAGACTTTGATTGAGTCGCTCGACCACCGCGCGCGGCGTGCGTGCGGGGGCGAACAAGCCATACCACTGGGTTAAGTCAAGCGCTGCCAGACCAAGCTCGGCAAACGTGGGGACCTCTGGCCAGGTGGCCAGACGCTCAGGCGCGGCGACCGCAAGCGCGCGCAGCTTGCCGGTCTTGAGGTACGGCAGGGCACTAAAGAGGCTCGGGATCATCCATTGCGCTTGGCCCCGCACCAAGGCATTGAGCGCAGGCGCCGCACCGGCATGGCTCACGCCCTCGGCCGCAGCGTCGTGTTGACGGAGCAACATTTCCGCCGCCAAGTGGGGCACGGTGCCCTCACCGGCGCTGGCGTAGTTCATTCGGCCTTCGGACTGACGCAAGGCTCGCCAGAGGTCTTGGGCGGTTTTCAACCCCAAGTCCGACGGCACCACCAGCACGCTCGGGGAGTGGCCAATGAGCCCAATGGGCGCGAAATCTTCCAGCGGGTCGTAGCGCAGGGTTTGCATGGCTGGGTTGATGCCGTGCGTGGCGATGTAGCCAAACATCAGGGTGTAGCCATCGGCGGGAGCGGCGGCCACGTATTCGGCCGCCACGCTGCCGTTGGCGCCGGCACGGTTGTCGACCGCAATGGTCTGCCCCAGATCGGGCCCGAGCTTGCGCGCCAAGACGCGTGCCATGGTGTCATTGCCCCCGCCCGCGCTGGTGGGCACGATGATGGTGATGGGCTCTTGCGGATAGCTTTGCACACGCTCCTGCGCGAGGGGCTCATGCAAGCCTGGAAAGACATAGTCAGGCAAATGCAATTCACCTTGCAGAATTTTGCGCGCGGTTCGCACCAAGGCGGCCTTGGTGACGACCGCGTCGTCTGCACTGCCTTCAATTTGCACGTCGAGGTCAATTTGCCCTTGGGGGTGCACCACGGCCAAGGGATGTCTCCCAGGCGTGCGCGTGCGTCCGGATGCGACCGTCCCCGGCAAGGCAAAAGCGGTGCTCACGCCAATCGCCCCCGTCACGGCGTGCGAGGCATGGCAGCGGTGAGGCGTGAAGTAGCGCGAGACAATGCTCTCGGGCGTATCGCCCGGGCTCACGATCACGGGCTTGGGCACCACGCTCGCACTGACGTCGCCCAAGCCCATGCGCTGGCCCGCTTCCCGCCGCATGGCTTCAATCTTGGCTAGTAACTCGGTGTTGGCATCGAGTTCGGCAGGGCGTTCGCGACCACTGAGCCCGAGATCGCTTGCACGCATGATCATGAGGGGCATGGCGGCGTCGATGCAGGTGACCTCTGTGCCCAAGATGAACTCGCGGCGCTGACCCGTGGGAAAAAGTGCGCCGGTGACGGCGCCCCAGGCGTCGAGGAAATTGAGCAAGATGGGCGCGGCGGTACCGGCAACGCCGTCGATCCGCGCTGAGCCTTCGTAAGTCACGCGGCCCCCCGGTGTTTGCACCGTAGCCTCGATGCGAGAACCGGTGTTGACGTTGTAAATTCGAACGGTGGTGGTGCCGTCTTGGGCTTCGATCAAACCCTGCTCAATGGCAAAAGGCGCTACACCGGAGAGCATGTTGCCGCAGTTGGGGCGGGTGTCGACGGATTGGTGGCCCACGCCCACTTGAGCGAAGAGGTAGTCGAGGTCGCAATCGGGTTGGCTCGAGCGCGAGACGATCGCCACTTTGCTGTTGAGGCTGCTGTTGCCCCCCAGACCATCGAGCTGCAAAGGATCGGAAGCACCGATGGCCCCAATGAGGGCTTGGTCACGAACCTCGGGATCTTCGGGCAGCCATTCCTTGAGAAAGAAAGGGCCGCGTGACGTCCCCGCCCGCATGAGCACGCACGGCAGGGTGCGACGTGGACGCGCCATTTCAATCTGCCTGAAGTTTGGCCTTTTGGACCACTTGACGCCATTTGGCCAAATCTTTGCGAACCCACTCGCCCAATTGCTCAGGCGTGCTGGTCTCTACATCGGCCCCGTGCCCCTCTATGCGCTTGATGATCTCTTTGTCCTCCAGAACCTTGTTGAGCATTTGGTTGAGTTTGGTGATTTGCGCTTTGGGCGTTTTGGCGGGCGCAAAAATGGCGTACCACTGATCCACCTCCACCCCGTCAATCCCTTGCTCCTTGAGGGTAGGTACGTTGGGCAAAACGGGCGAGCGTTTATTGCCCGCCACGCCTAAGGCCTGGAGTCGGCCCGCTTTCACGTAAGGCACGCCCGTAAAGAGGCTGGGGAACATGACTTGGGTTTGGCCGCCAATGGTGTCGTTGATGGCTGGCGCAGAGCCCTTGTAGGGAACGTGCAAGAGTTCGGTTTGGGTCGACATCTTGAAGAGTTCGGCCACAAAGTGCGGTGCGGTGCCATTGCCGGCCGAAGCAACGCTGTATTGATCGGGCTTGGCTTTGAGTAGCCGCACCAACTCCTTGGCGTCCTTCACCCCTAAGGAGGGGTGGACCACCAAGAGCGTGGGGGAATAACCCACCAAGCCCACGGGTTCAAAATCGCGCACGGGGTCGTAGCGCAGTTTTTGCAACGCGGGGTTCATGGCGTGCGTGGCGATGTAGCCAAACATGAGGGTGTTGCCATCGGGTGGGGCCTTGGCCACATACTCAGCGGCCA
>JACCED011320221.1_pt1 | contig 23257 bp, 14 predicted proteins | sample 7455021 | NCBI WGS metagenome assembly JACCED01 (sample SAMN15323456, study PRJNA562643) | freshwater metagenome | isolation source: river surface water | place: USA:Blue River Watershed | collected 2017-08-19
AGAGGCGGCCGGATGCGTCGCAGTGGGGGTGCGCATTCGCGTCTGTCACACCTCCGTGGGTTGCCCAACGCGTGTGGGAAATGCCGGTCGAACCTTTTGGCGGTGCGGACTTGAGGTGTGACGAAAGATCGCCGATTCGTCCCGCCTTTTTTCGGATGTCGAGCGCACCAGCGTGCAGAAGAGCGACTCCGGCGCTGTCGTAGCCGCGGTACTCGAGCCGCTTCAGGCCTTCGAGCAGGATGGGGAGCGCTTGCTGTGAACCGATATAACCTACGATGCCGCACATGATAGAGTAAAAGAGGGCCGCCGTGCTGGGGTGAGGCTTCGGTCAGCGGATGTTGAAACGTTTAGGAGTGCCCGATAGTGCCAGAAAAGCGCCGAATTGCGTCGACAAAAATCTCGCCAAAATCGCGGAGCTTCCGTTCGCCCACGCCGCTGATGGTTGAGAACTGGTGCAGATCGAGCGGTTTAGCCGCCGCCATTTGGCGCAGGGAAACATCGGGGAACACGACGTATGGTGGGACGCCCCTTTCGTCGGCGATCTCCTTCCGTAACTGCCGGAGTTTTTGGAATAAATCTTCGTCCGCATCGGAGATTGGGCTGGAGGCTGCGGCGGGGATGGATGGACCTTTTCGCGGGCTAGCGGGTTTGGAGGGCGGACTGATTGACCTGCTGCGCGTGGGTTTAGCGGGCGTATCTTCCGCGGCGGCTGGCACGGGGTCGGGCAACTGGGTTGCGCTGGGGCGCGTGAGTTCAAGCGGTCTTCCGGCTTTCAGCCAGTCTCGACCCTGCTGTGTGAGATGGACGGTCGACAGCAGTTCGGACGATTGTCCCACCAGTCCGAGGCGGATGAGTTCTCGTCCGATGATCTGCCATTCTTTCCGAGAGAACTCGCGACCGATTCCGTGCGTTGAAAGGCGGTCATGCCCGAACCTCTCAATCTTAGCGGTCCGTGCGCCCGTGAGCACCTCGATAACGTGATTGAGGCCGACCTCGAAACGCGAGACTTGGGCGATGCGGTAGATGCACGAGAGAAACTTTTGCGCAGCCACGGTCCCGTCGAATGTTTCGCGAGGGGAGAGACAGTTGTCGCAGCCTCCACAGGGGATTTGGTCGAATGTTTCGCTGAAGTAGGCGAGGAGGCGAGCCCGCCGACAATCCCGGGCTTCTGCGTAATGGATCATCTGATGGAGTTGATCGCGCGCGACGCGACGTTCCTCTGCGTCGGACTTTTCCTCGATGAATGCCTTCTGTTTGATGGCGTCCGCCGCGGAGAAAAGGAGCACGCATTCGCCGGGGAGCCCGTCACGTCCAGCCCGGCCGGTTTCCTGATAATAACCTTCGATATTTTTTGGCAGATCGTGATGGATTACGAAGCGGACGTTCGGTTTGTTGATGCCCATTCCGAAGGCGACGGTGGCGCAAATCACGTGCACATCATCTCGTAGGAAGCGCTCTTGGTTTCGCGCGCGTGTTTCAGGGGTGAGGCCGGCGTGGTAGGGGGCTGCGAGGATTCCGTGGGCCGTCAGTTTTTGAGCAACGGTTTCAACGGATTTGCGGCTCGCACAATAGATGATGCCCGATTCGCCTGGTCTGCGTTCGATGATGCTGAGGAGCTGTTTCAGGCCGCCCTCCTTCGTGACCACGTGATAAGTCAGGTTTGGACGGTTGAAGCTCGCGACAAATGTGGCGGGGTTCTGGAGGCGCAGTTCGCGGATGATGTCGTCGCGGACGCGGGACGTTGCGGTGGCGGTGAGGGCGGTGAAAGGGATGGTTGGAAACCGGTCTCTCAGCTGGGCGAGCTGACGGTATTCCGGACGGAAGTCGTGTCCCCACTCGCTGATGCAATGGGCTTCGTCGATGGCGAGATGGCACACGTTGAAATCGCCAAGCCGTTCGACGAAGCTATCGAGCATCAGCCGTTCGGGTGCGACATACAGGAGCTTGTACTCACCCGCGTAGAGTTTTGCGAAGCGTTGTCGGGATTCTTTTTCACCGAGGGTGGAGTTGAGGAAGGTGGCTGAGATGCCGCTCGCAGTGAGGCTGTCGACCTGGTCTTTCATCAGTGCGATGAGCGGTGACACAACGATGGTGAGGCCGTCACGCAGCAGGGCAGGCAGTTGGAAGCACAAGGATTTCCCGCCGCCGGTCGGAAGCAGCGCAAACACGTCACGGCCCGCGAGGGAGGCCGAGATAATCTCGTTCTGGAGCGGGCGGAACGTCGGATAGCCGAAGTGTCGCTTAAGCGTTTCGACGAGCAACCCGTTGTCCATGGGTGATAGGGCGAGGAGGGCTCAGGCGCGAATGGGCGCGGGCACGAACACGGAGAGCATGTTGGCGGCGCGTGCTGCATCGAGTCCGGTGACCGAATCTTCGAAGACGAGGCAGCGTTCGGGTGCGACGCCCATGCGCTGGGCTGCGACGAGGAACGGGTCTGGGTGGGGTTTGCCTCGGTTGTAATCCTCCGCGGTGACGATGTGTTCGAACCAATCGAAGATGTTGATTGCTTTGAGGGTGTTGTGGACGACGTGGCGATGTCCGCCGGAGGCGACGGAGATCGGCTTTTTCCCGCGCAGGCTTTCCGCGAAGGCAACCACTTCGGCAATGGGCTCGACCCGCTCGCACAGTTGAAGGAACAACTGTTCCTTGATCTCTACGGTTGCATCTGGAGGAAGCGTGAGGCCGTGCTGCTCATTCAGCAGTTCCACGATTCGCACCGTGGGGACGCCGCCCAAGCTGTAGAACACGGGTTCTGGGAAAAAGGTGGCGTCGGTCCCAAGCGCTTTGCACCACGCTTGGTAATGGACCGGCATGGTGTCCGCGAGGGTTCCGTCACAGTCGAAGATGACAGCGTCGTAGGATGTCGGATCTGGCAAATCGAGGGGTTGGGGAAGAGGCATGGAGCGGTCAGGGTAAGCGTGAAAGGGTTTCAAGCATCAATGATTTCGAAAGGAGTTCCGGAAGGACTTCGGGGGCGTCTTTACCGGGATGGTACAGGAGATAGAACGGGACGCTGATGCGTTGGAACTTTCTCAGAAACGCGGTGATGTGAGGCGGTTCAGTGGTCCAGTCCGCTTTGAGGAGGCGCACTTTTTTTTCGGCGAACGCCTTGGCGATTTCAGGCGTTTCGAGCGTGGTTTTCTCGTTGTACTTACAGTTGGCGCACCAAGCTGCGGTGAAATCGACGAATACGGGTTCTCCGGCGTTCCGAGCGGCTGCGAGTGCCTCTTCGGTGAATGGTTCCCACGACAGGATTCCGTGGGATCCGGGGGATTGCGCGCCGGTAACGGTTGCGCGGGCGAGAGCGGGAGCGAGGAAGGTCGCGCCGCTGAGCGCGATGGCTGCGAGGAGCGAGATCCAGCCGATGAGGCGGTTTCTGAGGATTCCGAGGAGCCATGCACCGAATCCGGCGGCGAGGAGGGTGGCGGAAAGCCCGAATGCGGCGTCGGAACCTCGACTGTCACCCAGGACGCCCAGCAACCACACTGCGACGGCGAGCATGATGAATCCGGTGAGCTGCTTCAGTCGTTCCATCCACATCCCGGGCTTTGGGAGGAAGCGCACCCATTTCGGGTTTGCCGAGAGTAAGAGGTAGGGCGAGCTCATCCCGATGCAGACGGCTGTGAAGAGCAGGAGAACAACGGGTGCAGGTTGGGTGACGGCGAAGCCTAGGGTGGCTCCGAGAAAGGGGGCCGTGCAGGAGGTGCCGAGGAGGGTGGTGAACATCCCTTGGAAGAAGGCGCCGGTGTACCCTCCTTTTCCTGCCATCTCGCCCATGCGGTCGGCGGTGCCTCCTTGGAAAACGATCTCGAACACACCCAGAAGGTTCAGTCCGAACAGAAAGACCACGAGAACGAGACTGGAGAGCATCCATGGATTTTGGAACTGGAACCCCCAGACGAAACTTTTCCCTGCGGACCGAAGCGCGATGACGCCCAGTGCGAGTCCCAAAAAGAACACGAGCGCGCCCCCCGTGAAGGCGAGCCCCATGCGGAAGGAGCGCTGGGGGTCTTTTGTGGCGTGTTCGCTGAACGACGCGACCTTCAAGGCGATGACTGGCAGCACGCAGGGCATGAAGTTCATGATGAGACCTCCGAGCAGCGCGGACAGAAGCACGACCAACAATGAACGCTCATTAGGGGGGGCGGATTCTTCGCTAGGCGTTGGGTTTGGGCGTTCCTTCGCGAACGCGGTGGCGGTGATTTCCCAGCCCTTCCGCTCGCCATCGTCGAGCACCACGAGGGCCTTCCAGCCCGCCGGGCTTTGAAGCGGTTCGTCCATCTTGAATCGCGCCGTGAAGGAGTCGCCTGTGCGCTGAAAAGATCCCCCGTCGGGTTGGACCCCTTTTGGGGGAAGAGGCATCACTTCGACCTTGAATCGTTCTGGGATTCCGGTGAGCAACAGTTCGAGAATGTCGGCTGCCGGATTCTGCCATGTTGCGGCGAATGGGGCGGGTCCGGCTTGCGGCAACCGCTTTTCGGTTTGGAAGAAAAGTTCAGTGTTCGCCGGAGCGGGCACACCTACAGGCAAGGTGAGGGCGAGTGCGGTCTCGCCGGGGATGCAGGTACGTTCACAGGCGAACCATTTGAGCAACCCCTTGAGGTTCACTGGTTCGGTGGAAGCGGGTAGCGTGATTGCGTAGGGGAGCAACACCTCGCCGTCGTAGGTGTACGTCACCACCTCGCCCCGTCCGGCGAGGCGGTGGGGCAGTGGCCAGAGTGGGCCTTCGACGATGGCGCCTTGTGGGAGATCCCATTCCACGCGCGGGGCGGACCCAGAGTCCCCCGGAAAAGTCCAGTACGTGTGCCATTTCTCCTTCATCGTCATTTTCACTCCGACGCGAAAGGGAGTCCCCGGCTTGAACGCAACGGTGTCCGCGATGAGCACGGCAGCCACTTTTGGTTCCTCTGCAAGGTCGCCGAAGGATTGGGCCCGAAGGGAATCGGTTGCGAGCAGTACGGTGAGGAGGAGCAGAAGAGCGCGGGGGAAACGGTTCTGATTCATGGTGTTCTGGGGTTAGGCGTGGACTGCCAAGAGGAGTGGGCTCACTCGAACAGCGCGATTGCTGCCGTGTAGCCGTGCACGTGGTTGCGGTCGCCCACCGGACCGATCTCGCCGTTACAAAAGAGACCAGCGAGCGGAATCGGGCCGAGATGCCTTTCGATTGCCGCTGCGTCATGGTGCTGGGAATCGAACAAACTTTCACCTCGTCCACCGCAGGCGAACAGGAGACAGGCAAAGGGTGGGTTCCTCTTGCGGCGCGCAGCCTTTGCGAGAAGTCGATCGAGTTCCTCGTCCGCGGAGTTCTTGTCGCGGAGTTGGAACTGCAGCGTTTGGCCCACCCGCGGGAACGCAGCGACCACCACGTCGCCGCTTTCCGGATCTGCTGCGAGCAAGTGGCGGATCAGGAAGTCGCCGGTCTTGAAGTTATCGACGTATTCGTTCACCGCGAGGCCGGCAAAAATGTTCCCTGCTGCGCGGGCCTTCTCGGCAGGTGTCATCGACTGAAACGAGTCGTTGAGCACTTCGTACGCGGGCCGTGAACCGATGGCGGTGATGACGTTCTTTGCTGCGCCTGTGATCGCATGTGGTTCACCGATGGGGCGGCAGCCTTGGCTCACGACGGTGCGGATTTTCACGCCACCTTTCAACCCAATGGCGACACCCGCTTCGACCTCTTTTCGATTGCAAAACACAAAGATATCGTCGCCTCGCACACCCCCGCTCGCGAGGCCGCCAATCGTCGGGACACCGGGATAGGCTGCGTTCCAGTTCGCGAGCCACGGATCCGGCGCTACGCGGCGCGGGTCGCCCAGAAAAAGCCAGGCATCCACATCGTGCGGCGCCGCGCCACTGATCCGGTGCCAATCGGAGGCGTCCGTCGTGTGATCGCTCTGGTCTTCATTGAACGTGAAGTGACGGATGGATGTTTTTGGGAGGTAGAACAACGCGAGAGAGAAGCCCTGAGCGCCTTCGAGCTCTCGTCCTGGTCCGGCGATGGCGGAGGCGCTGCAACCGGCCAGCAGAGGGATGTGGCCATGAAGTTGGAGCAACTCCGCAAAGTCGGTGAGGTGTGCGCGGTAATCGGCGCTCGCGAACACGATGCCGAATGAAACCTTGCCCCCTATTTCCTCGAGCGCGCTGCGTGCGGCTTGGATGACCGAGGATTCGGAGAAAGGCCCTTCGACGAGGCGAGAGACGGCAGCATTCTTGGACATCTCGGAAAAATAGGTGGTGCGACACCCGCAGGCAACCGGACACCCGCTCGATTTCCGGTACCCTTGGCTTGTTCCGACCGGCGTGAACTGCGGCATTTTTTCACCCGAGAAATGTTCTTTTCAGGGGTCGTCACAAAGCGTCGCATCCTTTCTATGAGTTCCTCCTGCTCGGCCCCTTGCTCTCCGTTTGTCCGCTCGCCCCTAGTTCGCGCGGGCAAGATGCATCGTCTCCCTCATGTGCTGTCCGGGCTGATGGCCATTGGCTTAATGCGATGGAGCCAGGCCGCCGAGACGACGGTTGCGTTCAATCGCGATATCCGTCCCATTCTTGCGGACGCCTGTTTTCATTGTCATGGCCCCGATCCTGGGTCGCGAAAAGTGGGGTTACGGCTGGATCGGGAGGATGGTGTGTTCGCGAAGCGAGATGATGGGAATGTGGTGGTGAAAGGTTCCCCAGAGAAATCGCTTTTGTATCAGCGCTTGGTCACGAAGGATGCGGATGAGGTGATGCCGCCGCCGGATTCGCACAAAGAGCTGAAGCCGGAACAGATTGCGTTGGTGAAGCGGTGGATTGAACAGGGGGCGCCTTGGCAGCCGCATTGGTCTTTTCTGAAGCCGGAGCGGGGGATGGTGCCGCAGGTTCGCAGCGGCAACTGGGTGCGGAATCCGATCGACGCATTTGTGTTGGCTCGTCTGGAATCGTCTGGAATCGGGCCTGCGCCGGAGGCCGACCGCGCCACGCTTGGCCGGCGGACTGCACTTGATGTCACGGGGCTTCCGCCAGAGCCAACGGCGCTGGAGGAGTTTGTGAAGGACCAGCGTCCGGATGCGTATGAGCGCTGGCTGGACCGTTTGTTCGCTTCTCCCCGCTACGGCGAACATCGGGCGAGGTATTGGTTGGACGCGGCGCGATACGCAGACACGCACGGGTTGCACTTCGACAACTTTCGCGACATCTGGCCCTACCGCGACTGGGTGATTGGTGCGTTCAACAAGAATGTCCCGTTTGACCGGTTTACAGTGGAGCAGTTGGCGGGCGATCTTTTGCCTGATGCGACGGCGGAGCAGCGTATCGCGACGGGTTTTCATCGGTGCAACATCACGACCAATGAGGGGGGCACGATTGCGGAGGAGAACCTCTTCAACTATGCCCGCGATCGGGTGGAAACCACTGCATGGGTTTGGCTTGGGCTGACGGCTAACTGTGCGGTCTGTCATGACCACAAGATGGATCCCATCACGACGAAGGATTTTTACTCCATGAGCGCATTTTTCCGGAACACCACGCAGGCAGCGTTGGATGGAAACATTCGCGACACTGCGCCGGTGATGGTGTTACCGGGGGAAGCGGATCATGCGCGGTGGGCAGCCATCCCCACCTTGCAGGCGGATGCCAACCGGCGCATGCAGGAGAGGCGTAAGGCGTTGGGTGGCGCTGCGGATGCGTGGGCGCGGACAGCGGACGCCGATGCGCTGGAGACGCGGGTTTCAGGTGCCGGTCAGGCCTTGCGCGTGGCCTTGTCGGAGGCGCGGGGCACGGAGTTGTTGGTGAGCCGCGCGGGGGCGAAGGAGGTTGTCCGTCTCGGTGTTGAACCGGTTCGTGAAAAGGATGGGAAAACGGGGTCGCGGTTGGTTTGGGACACGGGGACGCAAGTGGAACTGCCTGGTTCGCAGTGGGACGGCGGGAAGGGTTTTTCCGTTGGGTTTTGGCTATGGCCAGCGAAAGAGCGGAAAGCGGTTCAAACCATCATTTCGCAGCGGACGGATGGTCCCAAGGCTCCGGGGTGGGCAATCGATCTTGAGTCGAACAACGAGGTGTCGTTCAACATGGGCGAGAAAGCTTCTGGAAATGGGTTGCGTGTGGCGACGCAGCGCAGCGGGTTGAAGCCAGGGCAATGGAACTACGTGCTGGTTTCATGCGATGGAAGCGGGAAGGCGGGTGGGGTGCGAATCGGCGTGAATGGCGGTGCGTCGAAGGCAGCGACGCGCGGCGAGTGTGCCTCCCATTTTACGAATGTGGCCCCGTTGCGGATTGGTGGCGAGAAGGGGCGGGAGTTCGTGTCTGGTTCCGTGCAGGATGTGCGGGTATTCGGTCGGGAGTTGCCGCCGCGCTTTGGGGCGCTGTTGCAGCGAGCTTCGGAAATGGACGGCTTGCTTTCGAAGAGCGCGGCGCAGCGCACGCCACCTGAAGCAGGTAAACTGCGGGAGTTTTTCCTAGGGTCGGAGTTGGATCAGATTGCCGACGAATCGTTGTTGGCCGATTTGGACGAGGAGAAGAAGGAGATCCAGGAACGCAGTCCGGTTGCCTACATTCAACAGGAGCGCATGGATACGAAGCCCATGTCCGCCATCTATTTCCGCGGCCAATATGACCAACCGCGGGACAAGGTGGAGCCGGGAGTTTTCTCGGCGCTGCACCGATATGACGCGGAGAAGATGCCAGCCAATCGGTTGGGGCTCGCGCGGTGGATCATGGATGTTGAGAACCCGCTGACGGCGCGGGTCACGGTGAACCGATTCTGGCAGGAGGTCTTTGGCGAAGGGATCGTGAGGACTGCCGAGGATTTCGGAATCATGGGTGAAGCGCCGTCTAACCAGGCGTTGCTGGACTGGCTGGCGGTTGAGTTCCGCGAATCTGGATGGGATATGCGTCATGTTTTCCGGTTGATGCTCACGTCTTCGACGTACCGGCAGTCCGCGGCGGCGGACGAAGCCAAGTTGGCGAAGGATCCGGCGAATCGGATGCTTTCCCGTGGCCCACGATTCCGGATGGATGCGGAAATGGTGCGCGACTATGCGTTGGCTGCGAGTGGGTTGTTATCGGACCGGGTTGGTGGTCCCAGCGTGAAGCCGTATCAGCCGGACGGCGTTTGGGAGGCGGTTTCGATGGGAGGCAACACGCGGAACTACAAGCGTGATGCGGGTGAAGCGCTTTACCGACGGAGCATGTACACGTTCTGGAAGCGTTCGGCGCCTCCGGCTTCGATGGACATTTTCAATGCGCCGAGCCGTGAAACGTCGTGTGTTCGTCGAGAGCGGACCAACACCCCGTTGCAGGCTCTCGTGACCTTGAACGATCCGCAGTTTGTTGAGGCCGCGCGTGTTCTGGCGGCGAAAGCATGGCAAGACGCTGCGGGAGATCCTGGGCGCGTGATGAATCTTTTGGTGAAGCGCACATTGCATCGGAGTTTGAGTGGGGAGGAGCTTGCGATCTTGCGGGAGACCTTGACCAAGTTCACTGCGCATTATGAGTCGCACCGGGAGGAGGCGGAGGCCTTGGTTTCCGTGGGAGAGCGACCAAAGGAGCAGGGGGTGCCTGCGGTTGCGCACGCTGCGTGGACCATGGTGACCAATCAGTTGCTGAACCTCGATGAGGTGTTGAATAAGTAGAACCTTGAACCCATTTAAAATCATGAACATGCAACTGCTTTCAACGCTTCAGGGGCGGCGTCATTTCTTCACACAGGGCTCTCACCTGTTGGGTGGGATGTCGTTGATGAGTCTTTTGGGGGATGGGGTTTCTGGTGCTGAAGCGGCTGGTGGAATCGCCCCGCATTTCGTGCCAAAAGCCAAGCACATCATCTACTTGCACATGGTGGGCGGTCCTTCACAGCTGGATCTGTTCGATTACAAGCCGGGGTTGCTCGATTGGTACGACAAGGATTTGCCACCTTCGGTGCGAGGGAATCAGCGGCTGACGACGATGACGTCAGGACAATCCCGTTTTCCGATTGCGCCGACGAAATACCAGTTTTCGAGGCAGGGACAGGCGGGGATGTGGATGACGGAGTTGCTTCCCAACCTTTCCCAGTGCGTGGACGACATTTGCTGGATGCGTTCGTTACATACGGAGGCGATCAATCACGAGCCGGCGATCACGGCGATGCAGACTGGCAATCAGGTGCAGGGGCGTCCGTGTTTGGGATCGTGGGCTTCTTATGGGTTGGGCTCGATGAACAAGAATCTACCGACATTTGTGGTGTTGGTGGCTGAGCCGACGAATCGGGAGCAGGAGCAGGCGATTTCGGCGCGGCTTTGGACCTCGGGCTATCTTCCGGGAGAGCATGCGGGGGTTGCGTTCCGGTCGAAGGGCGATCCGATCCTTTTTATCAACAATCCGCCTGGGGTGAGTGCGGACGTTCGCCGGGTGTCGATGGACGGGGTGAATGCCTTGAACCGGTTGCAGCATCGGGCATTGCGTGATCCTGAGACGCTGACGCGGATCCAGCAGTACGAGATGGCGTTCCGGATGCAGGCGAGCGTGCCGGAGTTAACGGATTTGGGAGCGGAGCCGGAATCGACGTTTGCGTTGTATGGGGATGCTGCAAAGAAGCCGGGCACGTTTGCGAACTCTGTGTTACAGGCGCGGCGCTTGGTTGAGCGGGGCGTTCGGTTTGTGCAGATTTACCATAACAACTGGGATCACCATGCGAACGTGAATGGGCGGATGCCGTCACAGTGCAGGGACGTGGATCAGGCGTGCGCGGGGTTGATCCGGGACCTGAAGGCGCGCGGGATGTTTGACAGCACGTTGATCATTTGGGGGGGCGAGTTTGGGCGAACGGTTTACTCGCAGGGCGGGTTGTCGAAGGAAAACTACGGGCGGGATCATCATCCGCGGTGTTTCACGATGTGGATGGCCGGAGGTGGATCGAAGGGCGGGGCGATTTATGGGGAGACGGATGATTTCAGTTACAACATTGTGAAGGACCCGCTCCACATTCGGGATTTCCATGCGACGGTGCTGCATTTACTGGGGTACGATCACCGGCGCTTTTCGGTGAAGCATCAGGGCTTGGACCAGCGGCTGACGGGCGTGGAAGAGACGCGCGTGGTGCGAGAGTTGATCGCTTGAGATTGCGTGGGGCTTGCGGCGGCAAAGAAAAAGAGCGGACTTGAGGGTCCGCTCTTTTTTTTGTTCGTGGAGCCCGCATTGCGCACAGGATGCGCCGGGCGTTTTGCTGGGAGTTTATTCCTTGGGCTCTGGAGCTTGCTCTTCTTCGTCGGGAGTCTCTTGGGCTTCTTCGTCGGTGAGGCCGAAGAGAGAAGTGACGGGTGTCCGCGGACGTGACACGCGCTTCTGTTTCTCGAACTCAGCTTGGCAGGCGACGGTGTAGCGGGCGAAGGGCTGTGCTTCGAGGCGTGCGGTTGGGATGGCTTCGCCGGAGAGCTCGCAAATCCCGTAGGTGCCGTTCTCGATGCGCTTCAGCGCTTCGTCGATCTCATACAGGTGATCCTGTTCTTGAGTGAACAGGGAGAGAGCGAAGTCGCGCTCGTAGGCATCGCTTCCTGCGTCTGCCTGATGCATGCCGAAGGCGCTCGCTTCGCTGCCTTCTGCGCGGGAACGGAGCGTGTCTTTTGCGACGCCGTTCAAGGAGTCGAGGATTTGGTCGCGAATCTCGAGAATGAGCTGACGCTGTTTGCCGAGAAATGCCGCAGAGAACTTGGGTTTGCCCATTTTCTTCTCGGTTGCGCCTGCTTTGGTGGAGAACACGACGGGCGGCAGAGAATCATCATCGACGAGACCGGTGATTTCGCGGCCGGACGACTCTGGGAGTTTCGCGGATTTCTTCTCAGTCTTTCCTGCAGTCGGCTTCACCGGTGCGGGTGAGGACTTACCTGCGGGTTTTAACGGAGCCGTCTTTGCGGGGGCGACCTTTTCAGGAGCTTTTGCCGATGCTTTCGGAGCCGTCTTTGGAATCGGTTTGGCGACAGCCTTCGGAATCGCCTTGCTAGATGCTTTTGATGCGGGCTTTACCGGTGCTTTGGAGGCTGATTTAGGCGCTGATTTAGGTGCAACTTTCGCCGCCTTCGGTAATGGTTTGGCAACTGGTTTGGCAGCGGCTTTTCCGACCTTCGGAGCGGGCTTGGCCGGAGCTTTTTTTGCGACTGGTTTCGCTGCGGCGGATTTCTTCGCGGGCTTTGCTGCGGGTTTGGAGACTGGTTTTGCGGGTTTTTTCACCTTGGAGGACACGGGTTTAACTGGTTTTGCGGGCTTCTTCAGCCCCTTCGATGCTCCAGATTTTACCACAGTTCCTGCGGATGCCTTAGAAGGCTTCGCTTTTATTACCACTTTCGCCGGTTTTTTCGCAGCGGCAGGCGCAGCTTTGGCGAGCGGCTTTCCGGCTTGCTTGCCGGCCGCCTTGGTTGCGGGTTTGACCTTCGCGGCAGGTTTCGATTTGGCGCTCTTCAGCGCAGCCTTCGGGGCTTTCTTTTTCGCGGATGGCATGGGGCTGGGTAGTTACTGGGTTAGGTCTCCGAGGTTGTGTCCGACAGCTGCGCTTGCCGGACGCGACGGAAAGGCGGTGCGTGCTGCGGGGCGCAACGCTGCTGAGTCTTCACGCTTCTTGTTGATGTTCAAACCAAAACGGGGGTCGCCGCGTGCCTCGATATGCGAGGCGTGGAGACCGCTGAGCGGTCGCCGGCTGTGACCGTGAAATGTGTGTGACGAATGCGAGAGAAGAGCGTTGAAAGGCGGGGAGTGGAAGCCGAGTCCCGTCGGTCTATTCGCTGACAAAAAGGGGTTGACGGATCAGTGTGGGCGTGCATCTTTCACGAACCTTTCATCACGAGTGGCTGAGGGACTGGCCCTACGACGCCACGGCAACCGCCCGGGATTCCTTTTTGGAATGCGGGGACCAGGTGCCAAATCCAGCTCTGCGTAAGCAGGGGCAGATGAAGAGTCACCGAAGCCCCGAGGCTCCGGCTCTCTTTCACCCCCTCTGATGCGCGGGGTTGGCGTCGGTGAAGGGGCAATGAAATCAGTTTATGGATCCCAATCGACCCTTCTTCAGCAACTTGAAATGCCGCGAGTGCGGACGCCTCTACCCGAAGCAGGCCATTCACGTCTGCGACTTCGATTTTGGCCCGTTAGAGGCGGCCTACGACTACGATGCAATCAAGGGGCAGCTCACGCGCGACGTCATCACCTCCCGTCCGCAGAACATGTGGCGTTACCGTGAACTGCTTCCAATCGACGGAACGCCGACCGTTGGGGCGCAAGTGGGTTTCACTCCGTTGGTCAAGGCTGACCGGCTGGCTGAGAAGTTGGGCATCAAGGAACTTTGGATCAAGAACGACACGGTCAACTACCCGACCCTCTCCTTCAAGGATCGCGTCGTCTCGGTTGCTCTCAGTCGCGCTCGCGAGCTGGGCTTTGAAACGGTCGCTTGCGCGTCCACGGGCAACTTGGCCAACTCGGTCGCGGCAAATGCTGCTGCAGCTGGGTTGAAAAGTTACGTCTTGATCCCGGCCGACCTCGAACAGGGCAAGGTGCTTGGATCCCTCGTGTATGGGACGAATGTGATCGGTATCCACGGAGCCTACGACCAAGTGAACCGTCTGTGCTCCGAAATCGCAGGCAAGTATGGCTGGGGCTTCGTGAACGTGAACCTTCGTCCGTATTACGCAGAGGGTTCAAAGACGATGGGCTTTGAAATCGTCGAACAGCTCGGCTGGCAGATCCCGCGGCACACGGTCATCCCCATGGCTTCTGGTTCTCTCCTCACCAAAATTCACAAGGCGTATCAGGAGATGGTGAAGGTGGGGCTTGTGGACGAATCGTCTTACTCCGTCCACGGGGCGCAGGCTTCCGGTTGCTCGCCGATTTCGTCTGCGATTAAGCGTGGGACGGATTTGGTCAAGCCGGTGCCAAAACCGCAGACCATCGTGAAATCCCTCGCGATTGGCACGCCGGCGGACGGGTACTACGCAATTCACTCCATGAAAAAGACGGGAGGGACCGCCGAGGATGTCACGGATGATGAGGTGGTTGAAGGGATTCGTCTGCTCGCGGAATACGCGGGAATCTTTGCAGAGACCGCGGGAGGGGTGACCACGGCAGTGGCGAAGAAGTTGATTGAGTCCGGCGCGATTCCTCGGGATGAGAGTGCGGTGCTTTGCATCACTGGGCACGGGTTGAAGACGCAGGAGGCGATTGTTGGAAAATGTGGTGAGGCGCGCCTGATTGCCCCCAACCTGCGCGAGTTCGAAGAAAAAATTTATGGTCCTGACAGCGCTGCGGCGAGGCCCTGATCCGGTTCAACCCCAAAAAACTTATGCCTAACGTACGTATACCCACACCATTACGGAAGCTCACCAATGAGCTTGAGGTTGTTTCCGTTGCTGGAGCGACCATCGCTGAAGTCCTCGTTTCCCTCGAGGCTGCCTATCCTGGGATCAAGGAGAGGCTTTGCGACGCTGACGGAAACATTCGCCGATTCATCAACGTTTTCGTGAATGATGAGGATGTTCGGTTCCTCGAGGAAACGGCGACGGTGGTGAAAGATTCGGACGAGATCTCCATCGTTCCCGCAATCGCTGGGGGTTAGTCCTGTTCGTATTCCATTTCCAACGACACTCACACGCATCATGGCAACCGAAACGCAGCGCCTGTGGTTGATGTTCCCGCCGCGCCTCATCACAAAACCCATTGTTTGGGAGTTGGGCCGTAAGTTTGAAATCGTGACCAATATCCGGCATGCAAACGTGAACGATGAAGTGGGCATCATTTCGCTGGCCCTCGACGGGGAACCCGAAGTGATCGCGTCCGCCATCGCATGGCTTGAAACTGAGGGAGTGAAGGTTGAGCCGGTGGAGATGAACACGATCGCGAGCTGACGCTCTCGCGAAGTTCAAAGGGTTTGACGCCGCGCGCCTCAGGTGTGCGGCGTCTTTTTTATGCCGGCCGAGGGATCATGACGGTATGCGCGTCCTTTCCATGAAACGCGACCGAAGGCGCTTCGTAGGCCGCTGTTCAGTCCAATCACGAGAGCCAACAGCCATGCGAACGGATGCAGCGCCACGCTCATCCACGAGCCCCCGGCGCCTATCGTTACAGCAGCGCGAAGGCACATGATCCACGCGCATTCGGCGAGTGCTGCGTAGTCGGGAGAGACGCCGTTCATCATTGCGGAGGCGACTAATCCGAATGGAAGGAGCAGTACCGAGAACTGCACGGCCCCAGCAGCGATGAACGCAATCGCGTGGTCTTCGAATGCCGCGCGGATGTTCTTCGAGAAGCCTTCCCAGACCCCCTCGAAATCCCGGTACATTCGGCAATGCACGAGAGGCCTTCCATCGACGTTCACCCACCACATGCCTTCATTGAACCGAGCAGCGACAGCGCGTCCGAGAGCGATATCTTCCACGAGATGATTTCGTACGGATTCGTGTCCTCCGATCCGAGCATAGGCTTCTCGGTTGAGCATGAGCACTTGCCCATTTGCAGCTCCCAAAAAGCGGCTGAAGGTACTTGGAATACGCGCCTTGAGAGGTGTGGGTAAATGGTGCAGGAGGCGCAGGAGTGCGTGGGGATATCCGACCGTGCCCACGAAAGGCAGGAGGGAAACCACCATTTTTTCCGCCCACGTTTCCATCACTTGTTCCGGCCACGAGGAGATGAGGCTCGCGCGGTGTTCTAGGGCAGCTTCGAGCAGACGCGAAACATGGGACGGCTCATGCCAGGTGTCCGCATCTGTGAAGAGAAGCCATTCCCCCGAGGCGGCCTGTGAAAGTTGATGACAAGCCCAGTTCTTTCCCACCCAGCCTTCAGGAAGTGGCAGTCCTTCAAGAAGCCTGACCCGTGCGTCCTTCGATTGCAGCGAGCGAACAACTGCCGAGGTCGCATCCGTGGACTGATCATCCAGAACGATGATCTCGAGTTGCGGAAAGTCCTGCTGCGTAAGAGAGGCGACGCAGCGGCCGATGTTCGGAGCCTCGTTTCGAGCGGGAATCAGGATTGAGATCAACGGGTGTGGCGTCGGGCGATCTTTGGCGGCGACGTGACGCAGCCGAGGCTGGCAGAGGAGGCCTGAGATGGTTCTGATCGTTAGGAGAGCGAGCGCGATGACCTCTAGGGGGTGGTAGAAGGCGGGCATGGACATCTGGAGTTGGATCAGGCGGTCGTGCGGATGCGATATGGTGACAGTTTCACGGGCCGGCTCGCAAATCCTGCCGAAGAGACAAATCCAGTGCCGTGGGTGAAAGGTCGCGCGCTGGACACGGGGGCGTGTGTGGCCCGACAGTTTCCCGATGGTTCGTCATCTCACTTTTCTTTTTGCGGTGGTCGGCATGGGAAGTCTTTCTGTTTCAGCTGGATTGATTGATCCGGCTCCGGGGTCATCGATCGCGCTGGTTGGGGGTGGCCAGGGCGAGCGGCTTTTGAGGCAGCCTGAGCTTGAAGTGCAGTTGCACGCGCGATTTGCGAGTCGAGATTTGCAGATCCGGAACCTGTGCAACGATGGAGACACTCCTGGGTATCGCGACCACTCTGGGCGGAGCAATCCGTTTGCGTATCCAGGTGCGGAGAGGTTCTATCCCCTCTCAAAGGCCAAGGACACTTGGGGGTCGGGCCATGCTGGGTCGGGATTTGCCGAGACGCCTGACCAGTGGTTGAGCGCGTTGAAGGCGGACGTGGTGCTCGCTTGGTTCGGGTTTGCTGAATCGTTCAGAGGGGCGGTGGGTTTGGCCGAATTTCGGTCGGAGTTGGAGGGGTGGTTGGGTCATACCGCGGCCCAGAACTATAACGGGAAATCTGCGCCAACGGTGGTGTTGATCTCGCCACAAGCCCTCGAAGAAACACGTGCTCCCCAAGGACGTGATGCAGCACGAGCGGTGAATGCCAACCTTGCACTTTATGCAAACGTGATCCGGGAAGTAGCAGCAGCTCACAGAGTTTCATTCGTCGATCTCTTCTCGTTCTCTAGGGAAATGTTTGAAGCTGCACCAAGCCCGCTGACCCGGGATGGACTGAACTTAAACGACGAGGCGCAGGCGAGGGTTGCCGCTTTTATTGTGAAGTCCGCTTTTGCGGCTGGCACCACCGCGCGCGGAGATCACGCCGCCGTGAGGGGCGCGGTTCTCGAAAAAAACTGGTACTGGGAAAAACTCTTCAAGGTCCCGAACGGCGTGCATGTCTTCGGTCGAAGGAACAAGCCTTTTGGGCCGGACAACTATCCTGCGGAGCTGTCGAAGTTGAAGGAACTCGTTGCGATTCGGGACCGCGCGATTTGGGCGTCGGTACGGGGTGAACCGTTTGATGTCGCAGCGGCGGATGCGAAGACCGCGCCATTACCGGAGGTGAAAACGAACTACAGTCCGGCGAATAAGAAGAACGGATCGCCCGATTATCTAAAAGGAGATGAGGCCGTTCAGTCCCTGACGGTTCCTGAGGGGTATCGCATCGCGTTGTTTGCTTCAGAGGAACGATTTCCTGATCTCGCAAAGCCGAGCAAGATCAGCTTTGACACGAAAGGTCGGCTTTGGGTTGCGACGATGCCAAGCTATCCTCAGTGGCGAGCAGGCGATCCGAAGCCCGATGATAAGATCCTGATCCTTGAGGACACGGATGGTGACGGGGTGGCGGACAAGCAGACCGTGTTTGCTCGGGGCCTGCATCTTCCGCTCTCTTTCGAGTTCGCACCGGAAGGGGTCTATGTTCCTCAAAGTAGTCATCTTGTCTTGCTGCGGGACACGGACGGTGATGGCGTTGCTGATGTTCGGGAAGTCGTGTTGAGCGGATTTGATGATCACGACACCCACCACTCGATCCACGCCTTCCGGGCGGATCCTTCTGGGGCATTTTACATGGGGGAGGGGACTTTCCTTCATAGCCATGTGGAGACCGCCCGCGGGGTGGTGCGGAGTACAAACGGTGGGTTCTTCCGTTACGCGCCTCAAGGTCAGCAACTAGAACGAACCGCACGACTCAGCATCCCGAACCCGTGGGGAATCACCTTTGATGCGTATGGGCAGGACTTTTTTGCGGATACGTCGGATCCCAACCTCCGATGGCTTTCACCGGCCACCTTCACCGTGCCCTTCGGCGAGTTTGCGCCACTACCGAAAAATCTCGTCCCGAAGGCGCAGATGGTCCGGCCGACCGCGGGTCTGGAGTTTGTGAGTAGCCGACATTTTCCGGATGAAGTTCAGGGGGACATTTTGATCAATAACACCATCGGGTTCCTTGGCACGAAGCAGCACGCGATGGCGGAGGACGGGAGCGGTTATCAGCTGACGTTCCGACAAAACTTGCTCCAGTCCAAGGATGGCAACTTCCGGCCGGTTTCGATGGAGTTTGCGCCCGACGGTTCGCTTTATGTTGCGGACTGGCACAACGCATTGATTGGCCACATGCAACACAGTGCGCGTGATCCGATGCGTGATCACACGCACGGCCGGATTTATCGGATGACGTACCCAGGACGACCACTGCTTCGTCCGGTCACGATTGCAGGGGCGTCCATCCCGTCGTTGTTGGAAAGCCTGACATTACCGGAGGACCGGGTCCGTTCGCGGGCTCGTCTTGAGTTGCGTGGTCGTGATGCGGATCAGGTGGTGATGGGGTTGGAGAAATGGCTGGCGGGTTTGAAGGAGACGGACCCTTTGGTGGAGAGGCATCGTTTGGAGGGGCTGTGGGTGAGTTGGGGTTTGGGTCGGGTTGATGTGAAGTTGTTGAGGAGACTTCTTGAGGCGAAGGATCATCGCGTTCGCGCAGCGGCGGTGCGCGTCTTGAGGTACAATACTGCTTTTGTTGCGGAGCATGTGGCGCTCCTCATGAGGGCCGCTGGGGATGTCCACGGACGTGTTCGTCTGGAGGCCGTGAATGCCGCATCGTGGTTGGAGAAGCGTGTTGCATTGGAAGTGCTGGCTGAGGCCCGAAAGCATCCGGTGGACGAATGGCTCGCGCCTGTCTTTGCAGCGATTGATGCGTATCAGAACGGAAAGACGGTGAGTACGGGTGAGGCGGTGAAAATCGCGACGACGCTTCAGGGTGAAGAAAAGGGTCTTTTTGAGCTGGGTGCCGAAGTGTACCGCCGCGAGGCCCATTGTATCACCTGTCATCAAGCGGATGGGCAGGGTCTGCCTGCCGCGCAGTTTCCCTCGATTTCGAAGTCGGAGTGGGTGACGGGCAGTCCCCAGCGCCTGATCCGTTTGGTCCTTCACGGCTTAATGGGGCCGATAGAAGTGAGTGGGACCAAGTATTCGGGGCAAGTTCCGATGACGGCGTTCAAGGGGCTCAGTGATCACGAGATCGCGGGTGTACTCACCTATGTTCGGAACGCGTTCGGCAATGCGGCCTCGGCGATCACACCCGCGCAGGTTGTCGCGGAACGTGAGGCGACCAAATCGCAGCAGGGCTTTCTTTCGCCGGAGGAGTTGCTCAAGCAGTTTCCACATGCGAAGTGAGGCCTGACCCTCTGACCGGGCGTGGTTGAGTCTGGGGTTTAACGGCGCATCCCGTCAGGCGATCGAAACCGTTTTCGATTCAAAGTTTCATATGCGAAAAAGGTTTCGCTTATGAAAACGAATCGCATTGAATCTCGTCGACCATGACGCAGAAGAATTCCAAACAGGTGGAGAGTGTTTCCAATCATGTGCCTGCTCTGCAGCGGGGTCTGGCGTTATTGGAGGCGCTCGCAACGCGTCAACGGGGTGCAACGCAGGCCGAGTTGGCGAGTGAGCTCGGGCTTCCCCAAACTGCGGTTCATCGCATTGCTCTCGCTCTGGAGGAACTCGGCTACGTGCAGAGGGTCCCCGGAACGCGGACGCTTCGGGTGACCCAGAAACTCCTGCTGCTAGGTCAGCCGTATTCTGGGAGCCGCAGTCTGATCGAGGCCTGTTTACCGGCGATGCGCGAGATTCTTGCGCTGACGAATGAGACGACGCAGCTATGCGTCCTCGCGGGTTCGAAGTGTGTCATCATCGAGCAGTTGGCGTCACGGCACCCCTTTAAGTACGTCGTCGATCTCGGGTCCCAAGCGCCCGTGCAGTGTTGTGCGCCAGGGAAGGCGATCCTCGCTCACCTCGACGAGCAGGTGGCGTCACCGGTGTTGGCTGGGATCGATTTCCAACGGCACACGGCGAACTCCCTCATGAGTCTTCGAGCATTGCGCCGCGAGCTGGTGCTGACCCGAGAGCGTGGCTACGCGATTGATCGCGCAGAGCATTTCGAGGGGATCCACTGCATCGCAGCACCGCTGAAGGATGTTCACGGTCAGGCATTTGGGGCCATCACGATTGCAGGTCCGTCCACACGCATTCCTGAGCATCGTTTCCCAGAATGGGGTGAAGCAATCGCTGCGATGGCGACGGATGCGGCGCTGGCGTTTCTGCTTTAAACCACCATCTCCTTTACCCCCCATGAATGTTGTTCTCCGAAGATTGGCCGCAAGCGTCACTGAGGCGTTGGTTTTGCTGGGTCTGTGTTCTCACGCGTTGGCTGAGAACCCTGGAATCGCTTTCTTCGAATCGAAGATCCGTCCCGTGCTGATTGCTGAATGCGTTGAGTGCCATGGCGCCGAGAAGGCAAAGGGAGGGCTGCGTCTTGATTCCCGAGCGGGTTGGCAGAAGGGGGGGGACTCCGGAGCGGCGGTGGTTCCTGGCAAGCCTGCGGAAAGCCTGCTTCTGCGGAGCATCCGGCATGAGGAGCCGGATTTGAAGATGCCTGATAAGGCCCCGAAGCTGGAAGACGCTGTTTTGAAGGATTTTGAGCGGTGGATCGCTCTGGGCGCGCCGGATCCGCGGGATGCGCCGCCGGTTGCAGGAGAGCGAGCGCCGTGGCCGGATCTATTGTCCGTGCGCCGTCAATGGTGGGCGTTGAAGCCTGTTCCACCGCTGGATTCCCATGTCGGGCTTCGAGAGTCCATTGATGGGCATCTCCAGATGATGGCCGCTCAGCAGAAGTTGCCGGTGAGTGGGTCAGCTTCGCCGGAAACCGTGGTGCGTCGACTTCACTTTGGATTGAACGGGTTGCCGCCGACGGTGGCCGAGATTGACGCGTTTGTGCAGGCATGGAAAAGGAGTCCGGAGCTTGCGGTGCGGGGATGTGCGGAGGCTCTGATGAAGCGAAGTGCGTTTGGTGAACACTTTGCGCGACGGTGGATGGATTTGTTCCGGTACGCAGATTCGCACGGGAGCGAAGGGGACCCGGAAATCCCTGGGGCTTACCAGTACCGTGACTACCTGATCCGAGCGTTCAACGCCGACGTGCCGTTGAATCAGTTGATGGTGGAGCACATCGCGGGAGACCTGTTGAAGCAGCCGCGCTTGAGTCCGGAGGGCTATAACGAATCAGCGATTGGCCCGGCTCACCTTCGGATGGTCGAGCATGGTTACCAGCCGGTGGACGCGTTGGATGATCGCGTGAAGGTAGTGGACAATCAGATCGACGTGCTCACCAAGGCGTTCCAAGGATTCACGGTGAGTTGTGCGCGGTGCCACGATCACAAGTTTGATGCGGTGAGTCAGCGCGATTACACGGCCTTGTACGGCATTCTGGCGAGTGCGCGTCCGGCTCAGATCGAGGTTGCGGTTTCGGAGGCATTGAAAGGGCAGAAAGAAAAACTGTTCGGCATCAAGCGAGGCATTCGCAAGGCGCTGGCTGAACGTTGGTTGTCTGAAACCGATGGGCTTGAGAAGCGATTGCGCGAACGGTTACAACCGGCCAGCGTGCCGGAGTTGGAGCGAGCGCGTCTCGAGTTGACGCAGGTGGAGCAGGAACTTACTCGGCGGGCGTGGGCGCGCTTGGGGGGAAGTCGTGCCGAGTCACCGGCTCCGTACGCGTTATGGAACTTCGCGAGGGGTACGGGTGCCCTGTTTGCGCGGGTGAAGAGTGAGTTGGTGGGTGCGGCCCGGGTTCAAGGCGCCCAGCTTCAATTGACGGGCTCCAAGACGTACCTTCGGTCAGAGCCTTTACCCGTCGCGGTGACAGAGAAGACCTTTGAAGCGTGGGTTAGCCTCGACACTTTGGAGCAGCGAGTAGGCGGTGTGGTCTCATTGGAACGTATCGGAACCCATGGATTCGACTCGTTGGTTTTTGCGGAAAAAGAGGTGGGGCGCTGGGTGGCGGGCAGCGACTTTTTCAAGCGTTCAGAGAACTCTGGTGGACCGTTGGAGACGGGAGCGGTTGGCGAACGGATCCATGTGGCGGTGACGTACGCAGGGGACGGTACGGTGACCCTTTACCGCAACGGGAAGGTGTACGGAAAATCCTACCGTAAGGGTGATCTGTTGCGCTACGAGGCGGGCGACGGACGGTTGTTGGTCGGACTGCGGCACACCGGTGCGGGGAATGGACATTTCCGCGGGAAGGTCGACGAGGTGCGTTTGTATCTGCGGGCGCTTAGCTCCGGGGAGATGGAAGCATCGTTCCGTGGTGGGATGCTGTCGGGCGCGCCGGGGAATGGGACGGTTGCGTCTGAGGACCCGAAAGCGGCGGACCTCGAGCAACGGGCTGCGGTCTTGCGGAAGCGAGTCGCGGAGCTGACGCCTTCGGTGGTGGAAGAATCGCTGGGAAAGACGGTTTCGTCTCCGGAGCATCCTTTGCATGCGGTTGCGAAGGCGGTTCAGCAGCCCGAGCGCTTCGCTGCGTTTTATCCCGATTATCGCACACGCGGATTGGAGCGGATTGCGGAGGCACGTCGATTCAACGCGGAGACCTTCCAACTCATTCAGGATCTATCTCTTGCAGAGACTCTTTTTTCAAAAACTGGACCGGACGTAGCGCGGGTTGCGGCGGGCGATTTTCGGGTGTTGCCAACGGGGGACCGCATCTTGGACAGCGTGCTTCCTGCGGGGGTAGCGAGCGGGGTCTTGACGGGTCATCACGGGGGAGCGGCGGGGACAGTGGATTTCAGTTTGCCGGAGGGGGGGGTTAGCATCCGATATCGCGCGACGGGCGGTGCGATGGCGCGGGTGGTTCCCTCGGATTATCCGCTGGGATTGAATGCGGGAGCCCCTCGTGTGTCCACGGAGCGGCGTGATTCCGGGTGGCTTCGGATGGACACAGCCTACCGTGCGGGGGTTCGGGGACACATTGAGCTGTCGACGCCCGAGTACCAGATGCGGAGGGGAGACGCGAAGGGTGCGGTGGAATCCCCGGGATTTGTGATTGAGCGTGTGGTGGTGAATGGAGGGAAGGAGACGCCTCGCGACGAGAATCCTGCTCTGGAGATGGTCCTTACCGGATCCAGCCAATCCGAGCCCGACAGATTTTTGGCGGAGTTCCGAGATCGCTTGAAAGCCGTGGTGCGTGCGTG
>JACCED011724714.1_pt1 | contig 23255 bp, 20 predicted proteins | sample 7455021 | NCBI WGS metagenome assembly JACCED01 (sample SAMN15323456, study PRJNA562643) | freshwater metagenome | isolation source: river surface water | place: USA:Blue River Watershed | collected 2017-08-19
GACTTTTTGGTGAAACACATTAAAAACGAGATATTTGTAGAGCCTCTTTTGGTACATTACGGATTATATTATGCACTTCACTCAGTATAAAAGGTTTCTCGGCGCTTGTTTTTTGGGAATCATTTCATCATTTCTACAAGCACAGGGAAGCGGTCAGAACGGAACTAGATCACCATTTAGCAATTATGGTTTGGGTGAGTGGACACAGGGCAACTTTTTCCAATCGAATACGGCAATGCATACGCATTCGGGGTATTATTCTTACAGCTTATACAATCCGGCTACTGTTGGGAGTATACGTTATACAACCTTAGATTTTGGTGGTAATTACAAGGAAGGCATTGTAAAATCTGGCAATGCTGGACAGTCGTTTACTGGTGGAGGTTTGAATTATTTGAGTTTAGCATTTCCTATATGGAAGCATCTTCAAAAGCGTGCTATTGGTTTTGACAGTGCGAAGCAGTCCAAAATTTTCAAATATGTGCCTTATGGAGCGGCGTCATCATTGGTTTTGCGTCCAATGACAACTGTTGGTTACAATTATTATATAGATAACAATGCACCGATTCCAAATAGAACGGCACATACAGGATCGGGTGGCATTAATTTATTGCAGTGGAACACGGGATTTCGTTTTGGCAACCATGCTCAGGTTGGTTACGGTTTGGGATATGTTTTTGGGACGTTGAAGGACAATACGTTGTTTAGCATTATTGATAGTTTACATTTGGGATTGGTGGAGGACGCGAAGTCGATAATTGTGAGGGGTGTTCAGCATCAATTTGGTTTTGTTGCGAATTTTAAAATTGACAGTACATACCACAAATTGGGTGGATCATATGAGGTGTATTCGGGAATGGCAGGAACGGAAACGAGGTTAACACGTAGTTTGAATTATGCTGCGGGATATACATCGGTGAGGGATACTGTTTTGAATGAAATTCGGAATGCTCAATCTTTCAGTATGCCAACGGCTTATGGCTTGGGGTATGGTTTTCAGTTCAGGAGGGCGTTTAGTTTAAGTTTGGATTACCGCAAACAAATTTGGGGGTCGAATCCATTTTTTGATACAAAGGGAAAATACACAGACAGAACGGATATGGGAGTAAGTTTTGTGATACATCCGAATGATGAGAAAGCGGCTTCAGAGAGGCGCATGAAGATACCGGTAAGGTTTGGGTATATGTTATCGAACACGCAGCAAATTTTCAGCAGTGGTGGCAGTGATCATCAGATACAGGAGCATCGATACACGTTTGGCTTTGGATTGCCATTGATACAGCGTTACTACGACAACTCGGTGATTACAAACATGGTAAATTTCAGTGTGCAGTATTTGCAGCGTGGAGTAACGGGAACTACTTTACCGAGCGAACAATATTTGATCTTTGGAATTGGATTACAGCTTGGTGATATTTGGTTTGCGAAGCGTAAGTTTGATTAATTGTTGTTTCTAATGAGACTTTTCTTTGTTTTTTTTCTTGTGGGACTTTTGGGTTGTACGGAGATAGAGACGTCTGTTTATAGGGATAAGAAGAGGGATTCTATTGTTACGAAGGAGTATGCGGAGAAGGTGAGTATTGATTATACAGATTCGGGAAGAATTCGGGCGAGAGTATTCAGTCCTATTTTGGTAGCCATAAAACAGGTTCAGCGTCCGTACATGGAGATGAACAAGGGTTTGAAGGTAGATTTTTATGAGGCTAGTGGGGAGATACAGAGTTATTTAACGGCGGAATACGGAATCAGTTATCCGAATGAGAAGAGGATAATAGTGCGGAGGGATGTAGAAATTTTGAATGTAAAGGGGGAGCGATTGAACACTGAGGAGTTGATATGGGATCAGGTGAGGGGCAAGATATTTACGGATAAAAATGTAACGATAACCACAAAGGACCAGATTATCATGGGCGTAGGATTGGAGAGCAATCAATCGTTCAGTGACTGGGAGATATTAAATGTAACAGGATCATTAAACGTACCACATGATAAAATACCACATCCTCGCTCTGTTGTGCCTGGTCGCGGCAGGTATTAGCTTAGTTGAGCTAATGGTTGTAAGTGCGCAGCCACAATGTTATAAATTGGCTAGTTTTTGGCTGATGGCTATTGTTTTTATTTTCAGTTTGGTGATATATTTCCGAGTGAAGGGATTGCGAAAGGTAGCGATGCAGGAGTCGGAGCGTGGTTACAAGGCGAATAGAACTGCGAAAAAAGTTTCGAAGAAATAGGCGTATTTTGGGTGATGATGGATGTGGAACATTCATTTTTGAGTTAATTCTACACCAAATTAACATTTATAAAACTTTGTTAATGAATAAGTTGAAATTTTTTAAATAAAATTTCACACCTTTTCCACATATTTATACACATTTTTACCGACTAGTTGGTATATTTGCTGCATATGATAAAAAATACTACACGCGAAAAAATTTTAAAACGCTGTTTTGAAGCGATGGAGGTGGTAGGATTTGAGGCATTGCGTGCCGACAAGGAGGTTTTAAATTTAAACATTTCAAAGGGAGCATTGTACCATTATTTTCCAACGAAGTTAGACATTGGATATGCGATGGTAGATGAAATTATAAAGCCGATGTATGAATCAAAGTGGTCGGGATTATTGGATCGATCTGAGGGCATAGCGGGTATGATTTATCAGGTAATAGAGTCGGAGAAGTCGGAGGCTACGGAGAAGAAAATTTTGAGAGGTGATGTTTTATACAATTTGATGTTAGAGATGAGTGGTGTTGATTTAAAATTTCGTCAGAAGTTGGAGGAAGTTTTGGAGATGCAGGTAAAGATATTGCAGAAGGCGTTGTTGTCGGGTAAAAACGCGGGAGAGATAAAGCCGGGTGTAGATTCTAGGTCGATGGCATATTTATTGATTGGTCAATTGCACGGATGTTATGCGATTGCAAAGACTCGAGCGTCGAAGGATGTATTTGTATCGATGGTAAATGGATTACAGAAGCAGTTGGTGGATGTATTGTATGTGAATGATCCGTCTAGGGTTGTTTCAGTTGCCTGAAGTGATAAGGATTAGAGGGATTAGGGGGATTAGATAGGTTAGGAAGATTAGGAAGATTAGTTAGGTTAAGAAGGTTAGTGGGATTAGAAATCTTGTAATCACACTAACCCTACTAACCCATATAATCTTTTGTAAGGCGGATAGCCTTACAAATCAAGCATTTTCTTTTTTATTTTATAGTCTTGCACCAAGAATTTGTTACGGGCACCTTGTCCGGTTTGACTCAGGAGGGTACCATTTTCTTTGCAAGTTTTGAGCCAATGTTCGGTTGAGCAGACCCATTGCGAGCAATCGCTTACTACAACGCCACTCATTTGAGAGCAGACCACAGCAACTTTATCTTTCACGGTATGGAAGATCATGCTATTGTCGGAGTTGATCATTGGGGTAAAATAGAGTTTGTATTTGGCGCCTTTAAAATTCGGGATAAAGGGATTGAGTTTGGCACCAATTTCGGCTTGGTTATGAATGAGTTCAATGAGTTGATCGTACTCATGGAGTACACGGCTGCAGGTTTCGTCATTTTCGAACATCCCACATTCTTTATAGTGATGAATTTGGTAGAGGGTAGAGTAGAGGGTTTCGTAGCTCCAAATTTCATGGGATGCTACTTTGAGATATTTTTCGGCGAGTTTAATATGAGGACTTTCTAATTTGGGATCAAAGTTGAAGGTGCTGCTATTAAATTTAGGATTTTTGATAAATTCTTTGTTCCAAATATAGGTTTTAAAGGCTGCGAGAGCAGGGAACCACATGTAGTAGAAGAAAGGTATTTCCTTGGCGCCATAGGTAATTTGTGAGTGGGGTAGGTGAATGCAGCGATCGAGTTTAGTTTCGAGTTCTTTATAGAAGTCTGTGGAAGTATATGTTTCAAAATTCAAAGGTTTATATTCACCAGACAGCCAGTTCGGGTTTGTTTGAGCAAGTTTATTGAGATCGATGTCGAACTCTTTTGCCAAAAGTATCAATTCATCTGCACGTAAGCTTCTTGGATTTTTGATTCTGCGGTAGGCTGAATCTTCAGAGATATTTAAAAGGTCTGCCATCATTGAAGCTGTTCTCAATCCCATTTTTTTGGTTTTTTGAGTTAAGATTTCTGTAAAAGTGTCAATCATCATTTTGTTATTTTTAAGGTTTTCGATGACTTATACAAGAAAGCCTTGAGGCGCACCCAAACGATTTGCGAAAAATGCAAAAAATAACTTTGGGGGATTATAAAATTGGCTAAAAACGCCAGAGATAAGCAGTTATGGAGTTTGAATTTTGTAGAATCAAATTGAAAAATTATGAAAGAAATTCAATCAATGAGAAAAGAGTTCACAAATTGCCTTCTCACGGGAGTGTTGATGGAAGTGAACGTGATGATTCAAAAACGGGTTTTTACAACTTTGTTTATACAGGGTAACAGTTATGCAGGAGGTATGATATGAAGAAACGATATCTATTGATGCTTGCGGTGGGATTGTTGCAGTCGAAGGTGGGCGCACAGACGGTTTATCAAAATATTGTGCCACGATTTAAGCACATTCAGCCGGCTGGAGAAAAGTGCATTGAGAGTGTGCTTCCATTTGTGGATCCAACAAAGTCGGGAGGTGATGTTTTTGCCGATACTTTTGATTTTTGGGGTGGCCAAGAACTTTTGCGTCAGGTGATGTGGATGAAAACAAATTCTGAGGAAGATTATGAAAACTTAGACAGTGTTCGAAAAGGCATTGAAAACGAATACATTTCGCGCAATATTGTGCCGCTTACGGTGCTTGATTTTACCTATAAATCCATACGAGATTCAGTGAGGGAGTATGGTTTAGAGATTGACAAAGACTCATTTGTTCGATTTAAATCGGGAGTGAATGATGCTTTGGTTTATGAGAGCAAGTATTTATTTCAATTTACAACTCCGCTTGAGCATATACGAAGCGATTTTAATCAGTTTGTGTTAGATGAGCGATTGATAATGAGTAATTTAAAACTTAATCCTGCGGGTAAGTGGTATTTTAAGTTTGGAAAACACACTGTTCAGGTGCAACCCAATGTTCCTTTTCAAGTTGCATTGGGAACTGATAGTTTGGTCATTGCTGAATTGAGCTACGAAGTCCCTCAAGAAGACATGCGATTAAGTTACATGGAGAACCCTTGGTACAATACATCGAGCACAGCAAAAGTGAGTGCAACAAAGGTGGTACGTGTGAATGTGAGCAAAGATATTTTGGATGTTTTTGAGGGAGAGGGATTGTATTTAAAAACGATCAATGCTTTTCCTGGTTTACCTGATTTGAGGGCTAACATTTCGGTCCATTATGGGAAGAACAAATTTGGCGGTTTAAATCCATGCATTCAGAAGCCAATTATTTTCGTTGAGGGCATAGATTTTGGTTATAAGGGTTATCCAATTGGTGAGAGAGATGCGAAATGCGGTTCCATGGGATATTTGGATTTGTTAAAGGGAAAGCAATGGAATGTTGAGAAGCAGAAGTGGGAGGTGAATTTGGGACTTGCGCAAGCGCCGGCTATTTTAGAGAAGTACAGGAGAGAGGGTTTTGATGTGATTTATGTAGACTTTTTTGATGGCGCTGCGGACATGGATTTTAATTCTGAGGTGTTGATTAAGGTGATTCAGGAAGTTCAATCTACCATGTGTGGCGAAAAAATTCATGTTGTGGGTGTAAGTATGGGGGGAATTGTGTCGAAGATGGCATTAAAAAAGATGGAAAATCGGAATTTACCAAATTGTGTTGTAAGCTACACGAGTTTTGACGCGCCGCAGCAAGGTGCCAACATTCCGCTTGGTGTGCAACGATTTGTTTCGCATATGAGTTCTCTGAGTGGAGATTGTAAAGACATTCGAGACAGGATGCTGCGCAGACCTGCGGCGCGTCAGTTATTGGTTTTGCATGAAACTTCATCAAAGGGACATGACAATGCGCGACAGTTATTCATGCGTTGGGACAGTTTGCAGGGTGGATATCCAAAGAACATGTGGTTGTTAGGTGTTTCAAATGGAAGCGGCCTTGGTAACAAAGGGGTGATTCAAAAAATCAGTGGTGGTGCTTTAAAACCTGGGGATGATTTATTGTCGATCCGTTTCAAGGTGCCGGTTTTCGACATCTTTAAGTCGTTGGCACCTACGAGAATGGCGAGCATTTTTGCTGCACATAGAAAGCAAGGAGGATCTACGTATGTGGTAGGAAAGGTCAATGGTTTATTCACGGATAAGTGGTTGTATAGTTCTTTAACAAATTTGGAATTGGATCATGTAAATGGCAGTTGGAATGGGGCTGTAGGTGCGTTCAGTGACTTTGGAAAGCTTGGTAATATTTTTATCAAAACTACATTTAACACGCATAAAACAACTTTTGTATCATCGGTAAGTTCTTTGGATATTGGGTCTAAAAACAATTCGATTTTGCCTTCAAAGGGATTGTATGATCAGTCGTTTACGGCAAATGGAGGTACGTTTAAAGACATATTGGGACCGAAGTTGACAACGCCCTTTCAGCGAGTGTATGTGCCAAAAGAAAATCAGGAGCATGTGTTTTTAGATAGTACCAAGTTTGGCAATGCTATGTGGTTGTTGGGAGAATTGTTGAGAATTGATACAACGGAGCACGAGAGGGTGATACAAAGGGATTACAATTTTAGAACACCGATGGCCAAACATGTGAAGTCGTTTGAAGTTTTGAAAGGTGCAAAATTTGAATTGAATGGTGTGGGGAATTATCCGGCAATAGCGAAAGCAGATTCGATATTCATTCGAACTTTTAACCAGCGCAAGTTTACTTCTTCAATGTGTGGAGACAGCAAGTATTTGGTTACGGATACATCTGAATTTTGTATTGGTTCAAAAAACAGTTCAACTGAATTGGTGATGAACAATCGTTCGAGAATAGAGTTAAAAACGGGGAGTAAATTGTTCTTACCAACTGGAGGCAACAAGTTGATTTTAAAAGAGGGTTCAGAGATGATTGTAGGTGAAAATTGTGTATTGGAGATAGGGAATGGTTCGCGGTGTATGGTGGAGAGCGGAAGTAAAATTCATTTCAAGCGTGGTAGCAAGGTGATTTTGAATGGTGAGATATCGATGTTGCATATCAAAGGACAATTGATATTGGATTCGGGCGTTGTATTTGAGCCAGTTGGCAAATTAGGATCTCGAGTTGGGATGGTAAAATTGACCAATGTGGGATATGGATATGGCGATGCAAGGGTGATCACATTGGGTAAGGGTGTATTTTTGAATTTCGTTGGCAATGGCAAATCGGGGTATTCTAATTTACAAATTGAGGGAAAAGTATTATTTCCGTACAAGCGTAGCAAGGAATCTTATGCCTTGAAAGGCATGAATATAACAGAATCGAGGGTGTATTTTGGTGCGAATGCTGCTTGTTTGGTTGGAGATAGTATCAAGATAGAGTCGTCGCATTTTGAATCAACTGATTGGGCACAAGAAAAAGGCAAAGGCATGATGTATGAGGGCGAACGTTTGAGAGTTTCTAAGAGCACATTTAGCAAGTTGGATACAGCATTGAGAATTTTGTCGGTTTCTAACAATGGTTACAATGAAATTACGGCAATGGCTGTGAATCATTGTAAGGTGGGAATGCATCAAATTGGTGGCGGAAGCAAAGTGTCTTCGTGTAAGATTGAGGACAATGACAGGGGTTTAATTTTTGAAAATTTAGGTGAGGAATTATATGTTGAGGACTGTAGTTTTAGTGACCAAGGAGAAGCGGCGTTGGAGGTAAAAAACAGTCATTTGAATGCACATTTTGCATTTTTATTGAGGAATGAATTTTTAAGAAACAAAGTGGGTATACTTTCAGCGAAGCAACATATGTTATTGCGATGCAACTATTTTACATTGAATCAAGTAGGAACATATATAGCTCAAGCGAAATTGAACATGAACAAATCGATTTACAAGTGGTCGAATATGTTAGATGCGATGTTCAATGGTGGGAATAATTCATTTACAAACAATTACACTGCTTCAATTCAGTTGAAGGATGCGATGCCATTTATTGAGGGAAACAATAATTTTAATCGATCGACTGCATTTAGTGGGTCAAAAATTCAGATTGAGGGAACGGTGAACATGGATATGAATCAACCTTATTGGGACGCAGGATTGACGAAAGTTTTGGTTGGGTTGAATTATTGGTCAGGTGCAAAAAACAATTTTAATTCAGATTCGATTGACATCAACTTTGTGGATTTAAAGAGCGCTCAAAATGGTACTTCTTTGAAGTTATATGGAGGTGTTGTGGCAAAATTCTCTCCAGATTTGTGTTACAATGCTGGCAAGTTGTATGATATTGATGGTGAGTTTCAGGGTGGCAAGGGTTTTGATATTGAGATTGATGGTCCTGATGGCATTGACATGATTCATGCAACATCTGAGGGGTTCAGTGTAAAAGGAGAAAATGTGCAGATTTATGTGTATAACACCAATGGTCAGATTGTATTTAAGGGAGTAACGAGAGGCGAAGGTCAACATTTCTATCATTTGGCAACAGGAATTTACTTTGTAAAAGTGATGGGAAATGTAGGAAGTTCTTCAAAGAAAATACTTGTAACGAATTGATAAAATAATAGTTGAATTCAATATACGAACCAAAATGTTGATTTGTTGAATAGATGGTGGTAAAGAATTGGGAGCAGTTAACAATGAATCAAATAGATAGCGTTAATTTTGTAGAATGAAATTGACATTTTGGGGTGCCGCCAGGCAAGTTACTGGAAGCATGCATATGCTTGAGCTGGCTGGTGGCACGCGTATATTGATAGATTGTGGTTTGGATTATGAGAATAGAAAAGAGTTTGAGAATAAAAATGCTAATTTTCCCTTTCAAGCTTCTTCGATTGATTTGTTAATTGTAACACATGCGCACATTGATCATACTGGAAATATACCAAATTTAATCAAACAGGGGTTTGCGGGAGAAATTTTGTGCACGGCGGCAACATTGGAATTGAGTGACTTTTTGTTACACGATAGTTTAAATATTCAGAGGATGGAGATTCAGAAGAAGCGAAAAATGACATCGCGTAAGCGTGGAAAAATCAAGTTTGGCAATATTCCGCAACCGCTTTATGCAAAGCGCCATATCATGGATATGTTGCAGATGGCAAGAACCTTGGAAATAGGAGAAAACTATGAGTTTAACGAGGAATTATCTGTAAGTTTTCATACGGCGGGTCATATTTTAGGGGCTGTAAGTGCAAGGTTGGAGGTGAAGGAAGGAGCTGAGACAAAGGTGATTGGGTTTACTGGAGATTTGGGAAATTACAGATCGAAATTGGTTCCTGATCCGGTTCCAATGAAAGGTTTAGATTATTTGATTTCAGAGAGTACGTATGGTGGAAGACGTCATATTACCGATAGTCGTTTGGCAGAAGAGAGTTTGTTAGAGGAGGTAGTTGATGCTTGTGTGAAGAGAGGTGGTAAAGTGGTGATTCCTGCTTTTAGTGTTGGACGAACGCAAGCGATCATTTTCACGTTGCACCAATTGTATAGGGAGGGAAAATTGCCCAATATTAAAGTTTTCACAGATAGTCCATTGGCTATAAAAAGCACCAAGGTTTATCAATACAATTTGCAATATTTGAACGAGGAAGCGAAGCAGTTCCAAGCGAAGCACGGTAGTTTATTTGATTTTCCTTTGTTACATGTGATTGATGATGAGCGTCAGAGTGAGATATTGAGTGTAATTCCTGAGCCGTGTGTCATTATTTCTGCAGCGGGTATGGTTGAAGGAGGTAGAATTCAGATGCATGTAAGAAACAATGTTGGACATGATGATAATACAATTTTAATCGCTGGATTCTGCGCTGAAGGAACTTTGGGTGATCGTTTATTAAAAGGACAAGATTTTGTAGAGATTGATCGTAAACAACGTCCTGTAAGGGCGGTTATTAAGAGAACAGATGTATTTAGCGCTCATCCCGATCATCCACAATTGCTGGATTATTTCAAACGTTCGAACGACGGTAAATTAAAAAAATTATTCTTGGTACATGGAGATGCTACCCAAATGGATAAGTTGGCATCTGATGTAACTGGATGTGAGGTGATTACACCCAACAAGGGACAAACATTTGATTTAGATTGATAAAATCATTCAACATATTGCTTTGGCCTTTATCATTGTTATACGGAAGTGTAGCGGGAATAAGGCGTTTATATTTTGAATTATTTAATAAACGTTCATCTACAAAAATTCCGACGATTATCGTGGGTAATTTAACGGTTGGTGGAACTGGAAAGACACCGATGGTGTTGTTTTTAAGCAATTTGTTAAAATCAGATTATCAATTGGCTGTTTTAAGTCGTGGATATGGCAGAAAGACCAATGGATTTATAGAAGTAGAAGCCAAGAGTTTATCAGAAAATGTTGGAGATGAACCTAAAGAAATCAAACTGCAGGAGCCGGAATTACCGGTATTTGTTTGTGAAAATAGGTTAGAAGGAATTGAAGAGATACATGATTTAGATGGAAACATCAATATGGTTTTATTGGATGATGGATTTCAGCATTTACCATTAAGAGCCAATTTAAATATATTACTATGCAATTATCAGAGGCCATTTTACAAGGATTTAGTTTTGCCGGCGGGACGGTTGCGCGAATTTAAATCCACAGCAAAAGGGGCTGATATGATCATTGTAACCAAGTGTCCACAAGAATTATCGATCGATGAAGCTGCTGATATGGAAATTATTTTGATGCGATACTGTAGACATGTTTTCTTTGCTTATTACAGGGTTTGTCAACCTATATTATTGGTTGGTGATCAGAGGGTTTTTGGTGGAAATAAGATCGTATTGGTAACGGGGGTTGCTGAAGGCAAGAGCGTGGAAGAAGGGTTGGTGGGAATAGAGGTTGTGAAGCATTTTGAGTATCGTGATCATTCAGAATTTGTTTTGCAAGACGTGAGAGAGTGGATAGCATATGCCAAAGATTTCGAGGTTGAACATTTGGTTATGACAAGGAAAGATTGGATGCGGGTATCAGATTTGGTAAAAGATTCTGAGATTTGGTGCGGGTTGAACATTCATGAAATACATACAGAAGTTTCTTTACTTTTTGGAGGAATGAAGACGTTTAAAAATACATTAATAAAAAAATTATGAAACATTTAAAAATATTTAGCATCGGTATTTTAATTGCAATTTTTGCAATTTTAGTTCCAAGTTGTAGCACTTCAAAGAACATTGTTTTTGAAGAGTTTACCTCGGTTGATGCGGGTGGTTGGGATTGGAAGGACCGTAAGAAGTTCAAGTTCACGATTACTGACGATCAGCATTATTATACCATTAATTGTGGACTTAGAATTACTGGTGATTACGCATACAGTAATATATGGATGATTTACTCAATTAAGGGTCCGAATAAATTCCAGCAGAAGAATCAATTCCAATTGGTTTTGTCTGATAATTTAGGAAAGTGGACGGGTCAAGGGGTTTCGAATTTGGTAAGTTTTCAGGAGCCTTTTTTGAAAAACTTGAAATTAGCAAAAGGTGAGTATGTGATTGAGTTTAACCAGAACATGCGTGATGAAAAGTTAAAAAATGTAAACAATATTGGTTTGCAAGTTTTACGAGGACAGGTAATTTTATAAATTGAAGAAGGGTAGCGAAAGATATGGTAGTGAAGGGATATGCATCGGCGTTGCATGGGGTGAATGCTACGAAAGTTATTGTGGAGGCCAATGCCACTACAACGCCTGAGTTTGCAACGTTTATTATAGGATTGCCTGATGTGGCAGTTCGGGAGAGTTTGTTTCGTTGTGATGCAGCGATTCGAAATTCTGGATTTGAGCCTTTAAGGCAAAAAATCGTGATCAATTTGGCTCCTGCCGATATTCGAAAAGAGGGAAGTGCTTATGATTTACCCATTGCGGTAACGATGTTGGCAGCAAGTTTTCAGTTGACAGATGATAGGTTGGCTGATTATGTGATTATGGGGGAATTGGGTTTGGATGGTAGTGTGATGCCCATAAAGGGGTCTTTGCCTATTGCCATTCAAGCAATGAAGGACAAATTCAAGGGATTTATTTTACCGAGGGAAAATGCTCGTGAGGCAGCCATTGTAAAGGATTTAGAAGTATATGGTGTAGACAATCTCAGGCAGGTGGTGGATTTTTTATCAGGGGAAATTCAACTAGAGAGGGAATTTGTTGACCCAAGGGCTGAGTTTGAAGAGTCGTTGAATGATTATGATGTTGATTTTCAAGATGTTCAGGGACAGGAAAATATCAAAAGGGCAATGGAAATTGCGGCAGCTGGTGGTCATAATTTGATTTTGTTTGGTCCTCCGGGAGCTGGTAAAACGATGTTAGCGAAGCGTTTGCCCTCAATTATGCCGCCAATGACATTGCATGAATCTTTGGAGACAACAAAAATTCACTCTGTTGCAGGTAAATTGGGTAGAAATTCGTCGTTGATGGCTGTGCGACCGTTCAGGTCGCCACACCATTCAATTAGCGATGTGGCTTTAGTTGGCGGAGGTACTTCACCGCAGCCAGGAGAAATATCTTTGGCACATCATGGGGTATTATTTTTAGATGAGTTGCCAGAATTTAAGCGTTCTGTTTTGGAGGTGTTAAGGCAACCATTAGAAGAGCGAAAGGTAACTATTTCGAGATCACGTTGGACAGTTGATTATCCAGCGTCTTTCATGATGGTTGCAAGTATGAATCCTTGTCCCTGCGGATATCACAATCATCCAACAAAAGCGTGCACATGTGCTCCTGGTGCGGTGAGTCGGTATATGGGAAAAATAAGTGGACCGTTGTTGGATAGAATCGACATTCACATTGAGGTAACGCCCGTAACGCATGATGAGTTAACAATGCGCAAAAGTAGTGGAGAGAGCAGTGCTGTCATCCGCGAGAGGGTAATTCGGGCACGGCAAAAGCAGGAGGAGAGATTTAAAGGAGAAAATGGTATTTTCTGCAATGCCATGATGCCGGGAAACAGGGTACATGAGTATTGTGAGATTCCTGCGGCTGGTCAAATATTGCTGAAGGCAGCGATGCAAAAGTTGAATTTGAGTGCAAGGGCTTATGATAAAATTTTGAAACTAAGTCGAACAATTGCCGATTTAGCAGATTCCGATGACATTCAAATTGCTCATATCGCTGAAGCGATCCATTTTAGGAGTTTAGACCGAGAAGGGATGATGGGTCTTTAAAAAAAGGGTTAGAGGGGTTAGAGAGATTAGGGAGATTAAGGGGATTAGGAAGGTTAGGGAGAGATTAGGAGGGTTAGGGAGATTAAGTGGATTAGGGAGATTAAGTGGATTAGGAGGATTAGAATTCGTTTACAACGGGTTTGAACCATTTAGGATTTCTGTTTAGTTTATACGATAGGTTTAAGCCGGAGATATAAAAATATCGGTTGTATGTGGCTTTTGCGTAATCTTCTCTGTAGATAAAATACAGGTCGGATTTTAACTTTTTGGTGATATCGAAGGTGAAGCCCAATTGGCTGCGCCAATTGTCGACAATGAAAACACCACCTACCCTAAAAATGGGTTCAACGGAAGCATACACATCAATTTTTTTACTGATTTTGTAACTTCCTTTGAGCCTTCCACGGTAATAGATGAAACGCTCATCGGGTTTGATTGCATTGATTTGGTCGGTGTAATCTTGGTATTGGTTTTGAACGAGTAATCTTCCGGCTAATTTAAAATTTGGGCTAAAAAATTTCCGCTCATAATTGGCTCCAAGCGAAAATCGGTGGTACTGACCTTTGTCCCTCAAAACCAATCTGTAATCTGCGAGTATGTCTATAAAACGATTGATTTTGTATCCAAATTCTAAACCGCTGTAATGTCCCTTTAAATTACCGGCATTGTTCCAATAACGTTGTTGGTAATTGACTTCAACTGATAATTTTGGAATCAGATCGTAGTATTTCAATTGTAGACCTGTCCAAACTTGATTGTCGGACGGGTCATTAAAGGAAGTTTGCGCAGTGCTTGTTGCTGAAAGCAATGATAAGCAAGTGACGATTGTTAGAATATAATTTGTTCTCAATTTAATTGGGATTAAATGGATTAGAAGGGTAAAATGGATTAGGTGGGGTTAGAAGGATTAAAAGTGTTTGGCGGGGTTAGAAGGATTAAAAGTGTTTGGCGGGGTTAGAAAGATTAAATGGTTTATGAGGATTATGGAACAAATGTGTTCACCAAAGCAATTCGGCTTTTGACATGATTTAGCAGGTTGGTTTTTTCAGCGGTGTAGGATGCGCTGCTTATAAGATAGGTATAACCTGTTTTTTCACCGTCGGGGCCAATAACATAAGGTGTGATGAGGACGTAAGCGTTTTCAATCATCGATGAAATGGTTGTTTCGGTAAAAACATTGTTTTTAAAATCGCGTAAGTGATTTTTATATTTCGCAAAATACGCAGCATCATTTGCAACAAAATGGATCAATGGCCAAGCCGATGAAACTTCATTCATTGTGAGAGATAGTCCTGGAGCTGGGCCTGGACCTCCAGATGACGTTCCGGTAACTCCGGGGCTTTTTGAGAGCGCCTCGTTATTGTCCCAAGGCAACCACATCAATTTTTTGCTTGAATGATTGTATAAATAATAGTTATGAGCCATGGCTCCATAGGTATCCCAATTCACGATCATGTTATTGGCTGCCAACCATTTGGTAAAGTGATCCATATTGAAAACTGCTTCTAAATTGGTGCGCCATTGTGCAGTATCTGTTTTTCTTAGCGGGTTGTTTAGGGCAGAAACGAACGTTTGAACATCTGAGAAATCGCCAAGAAGTTCGTTGTTTTTCTTTTCAAATTCGGTTTGCAGGAACGATAGTAATTTTGATTCGGGTTTATAAAGATTTCCAGATTCTTCACCGAGTTGGCTTTTGCACATATTGTCGTCGGGGAGTTCCACGGCACAATAAATTCCACAGTATTTGAGTCCCCCGCCAAAATCAATAGAAGTTCTATAGAAAGCAGTTTGGGGAGCAGGAATATTGGCCATTCTGAAGATATCGGCGGTTATTTTTTCACGAATAAGCGATTGATCTTTGGCACCGGGAGAAAATGATAAGTCTTTGAATCCGTAAAATTTCTGATTTTTTATTGAGGGATATTGGTCTTCAAATTTATCGAAGTTCAAACGGAAAGGGAGTTTATAGTTGCCACTTTTCCACGCTTGAGAGAGGGTAGAATTGCCTTTGAGTCTGAAGCCAACATGGTTCCACGTTTTCCCTTTAAATTTCACGGTGCAGGTAACATAATCGGGTTCGGTGGTAGGGAAACTACCTGGAGGGCCGCCACCACCAACCCCAAAATCAACGCCATACAGTTTTTTCATGTTATTTTTGATGGCTGTCCAGTTGGTTTCACCAATGATGATTTCAAGTTGATTTACATCATTTTGAGGGAAAACGATAGAATAATTTGGAGTGGCGTTACCATGAGATTCGGTTGTCCAATCAGGATTTAAAGTATCTTGTGGAGTATCCAATTTCCGACATGCAGAAATAAAGACTGAGAAAAGTAAAATAGAAAAAAGGATATTTTTCATGTGGAATTTGGGTAAATATTAGATTTAAATTTTGTGAATATACTGTTTTAAACGTATTCAGGCACTAAAAGTTACCGAAATTGTGTTCTTGATAAAAGTCAATAGCGAAAATTATAAATTGGTGTATACATCTCATATTAACCAAAGTTGATGGATTTCAAAAAACCCGCGAGGGAATGATGTAATGCCTTAAAAATCAATCATCTAAAAACTCTATACGGTAAACCTTCAACTTTAAATTCAAGTTATTTTCCTTTGAATTCAGGTTTTCTCTTTTCATTAAAGGCAGTAACACCTTCTTTGTAATCTTCAGATCGACCGGCAATTTCTTGGCAATAAGCTTCGTACTGCAACATGGTGTCAAGGTCTGAATGGGCGGCTTTGTTGAGCATGGCCTTGATCATACCAATCGATAAAGTTGGAGCTTGGGCATAATAGTCGGCAATTTGTTGTACGGTATTGTCCAATTCTTCTTCGGAAGCAACTCGGTTAATGAGTCCCCATTCAAGTGCTTGTTGTGCAGAAATTTTAGGGGCCATGGTTGCCATTTCAAAGGCACGAGCAGGACTTATGGCTTTAGGTAAGAAATAAGAACTACCAGAGTCAGGAACTAGACCAACGTTTACAAAAACTTCAATGAGGGAAGCTTTTTCAGAGGCAACAATGAAATCACAGGCTAATGCAAGAGAGGCACCGGCTCCGGCAGCAACGCCATTGAGTCGGCAGATGATTGGTTTTGGCAACTCTCTCATTGCTTTGATGATAGGATTGTATCTTTTATAAAGGCTATCGGATAGGGAACGATTTTTAGAACCCGCAATGGCTTTCAAGTCTTGTCCGCTGCAAAATGCTTTTCCTGCGCCGGTAAGCACCACAACGCGAACTTCACTGTCTTTTTTTATTTCTTTGAACACTGCTTGCATGTCGTAGCTTTGTTCGTCGTTGAAGGCATTAAAAACGTCGGGTCTGTTTAATGTCACATAGGCAATGTTGCCTTTTTTCTCGTATAAAACGCAAGTTAAGTCCATAATAAATATAACAAAATTGAATTTACAAATGTAATAGAAATTCCTACGATGCTGCCAATGATTAATTCTTGGTAGGTATGTGCTTTAAGAATTTTCCTGGCAATAAAAACCAGTCCCGACAATACAATAAGCCCAACAATGAGTAAATTCAAATTCTCTGGTTTAAGCAATGCTTGTGGCCAATGATAAAAATTTTCTCCGACTATACAATCGCCTTGAATCGATGATTTTATTCTGCCAACCTCTCTATAAACAAAAGTTGTAAATGCAGTAATTGAAAGCATGTGAATGGATATTTTGAAATTCATGAACACAAAAAGTGTTTGAATGAGTAGGGATAAAATGACCAACTGTTCCCATTCAAACAAAGGGTGTACGTTTAGAATTTTATGGTATTGAATGAGATTCGGTTTTGTTCGAATGATTTGATGGGTGAATACCATCATTAAAACGGCTGAAAGTAGAGCAAAAGGAACGGCAATTTTGCGTTCATTGACATTTGATAATTGGATAGATTTGAACCGCTTTTTGTAAACCATAAAGTACACAAAAAGCATGGGGATAATGACATACATCAGCAGGCTCATTGTGAGCATTTGTGCTTGTGTTTTTTCAGAAATTTCCAAAACACTAGAAATGTCAATTTTTGACAAAAAATACACGCCAAGAACGGCCCACAGGCCTGGAAACGTGATATATGTGATGATTTTTGCAAATAATTTCATGTTAAAATGCGCGTTCTATGCCAATTCTGAACCTAAATTGGTTGTAATTGTCGGTTTTTTTGGTTATATTCATGAAAATAGGAAAATCAACCCGAATGTTAATGGGTTTAACTTCGTTGAGAATTCCTTTGGCAATTGGATGTCCGCCAAAAACAGTTTTATTGTTTAAATTGATGCTAAAAAGTGCACCCAATCCGGCGTCTGCAATAAGGGGGCTGTACACTGGTTTGTTGTTAATAGGCAATGAAATGATTCCCGCGTCGCCGAAGAGATAGGGTTGTATGAGCAACCACCTCAATAACGGTTTTTTAAAACGGATGCTTGGAAGTTCAAGTTCAACATTGACAGATGCACCTGAATTTCCCCTAAAAAAGGCTATTGTGGTGTCGTTTTGTTGAATTGCAATGGGTGTATTTGTGTAACCTCTTAGATTCAAACCTCCTCCAAAATGGGTATTGATATTTGCAAACCCAAAATCTCTCATGATTTTGTTGTTCATGAGTTCTTCGGGGTTGGCTCCATTAGCGTAAAGTGCTGATTCCGCTGTTGGATTGTTGCCGCCACCAATTTGTAAAAATGTTCTTGATTTTAAATTGAATTTGCCCAATGGTTTTTTATGCTTCCATGAGGCTTTTACATATCCAAATTGGGTTTCGCTCCAAGGAGATGGCATTCGCATTTCAAATTCTAGCTTGCCCAATTGTCCCCAACCGCTGTAATCTTTGTTATAAAATAAGTTGAGACTAACATTTTGGGCATTGCTCCAGAAGCCTTGATTTTGAATGAAGCCATTGAGTTTTTGACTGAAAATACTCGATGAGTTTGCGTTATTTTCATTGTTTTCATGGAAGAAATTGTACATTGATTTTCCGTACAATCCAAACTCATGGTTGAGTATTTTCATTTTCCAACCCAGAGATTGAATGGAAATGTTATTATAGAATTGACTTTGCAAGAAATAAGTGCCATTTTTTCTAATTGTATGTTGGTAATCGAGTCGGTAACTCAATGATTGTGAGCCTCTATTTGTGAGTAAGAACGATTCGTTTTGAGTGTTGTTGAGGGAATAATAAGTTTCGAGGTTGAATACATGTTTCCGTGCGGCATATTGACCGCTAATTTTGGCACCGAGCATGGTTCCATTGAACGGATTTTGGGTAATTGCTGGCCTCCAAAGTCCCTCATAACTACCTAAATAAGATTCATTGGCGCCATTTCCATAGTCGAATTGCCACTGAACTCGGTTTTTCCAGATGTTATTTGAGCGATCGATATCGGCAAGGCGGCCAGATTGATCGATCCAAAGCTGCATAAGTTCATAGCCTTGAGGCACAAAAATCTTGCAGGAATAGTTGGGATTGATGCGGTCCCAACCAATCCAAGGTTCAACGTTCATGCGTTCAGGATTTTGAAAGTTAGAAACGGGAATGGTAATTTTAGTGATGGAAACTTGTTTATTTTTGGGAACAAGGGAAGGATTTTTGGCAATGAGCACAATATCCAAGTTGACAGGCATGACCATATTTCCTTTTCTTTCGATGGTGATGTCATAAAGAAAATCATTGTAGTTCTGCTTATCTTGTTTGATTGGAACTTTTTTCACGGATTTGATACTGTAATCACAGTGAGCGGTAGTTTCGAGCCATTGATCAAAGAATTTATTGAGATCGGTTTGAGCAGCTTGGATGATAGAATTTCGGAAATCTTCGATATAGGGGTGGCAAAACTTCCAATCGGAGATATATTTTTGGAAGGATTTCAAGAAAACAGAATCCCCCAAATAGTATTGTAAATTAAAGAGCATGGTTGCTGTTTTGAAGTAAACATACTTATACCCTCCACCGTGACCAATGGCACTACTGAATTCATTAGAATGGGTATTTAGTGGTAAATCGGTGCCATCCATAGCATCTTCAATATAACCGGCATAGGCACGGGAATATTCCGGGAAAGATTCAATTCCCATGTATTTGAGGCACCAAGTATTGATGAATTGGGTAAATCCTTCATCTAGGGCGGCGCGGTAAGTTTCGTTGGAACCAATCATACCATAAAACCAGTTATGACCGACTTCATGGGCAATTACATTTCGATGATTGGGAAAGAGTCCACCAACCATGGTAATCATGGGGTATTCCATTCCATCTTCGGCATCGGCGGCCACAATTTTAGGGTAGTCGTAGCTTCCAAAGTCGCGACTATAAAGTCCAATGACGTTGGCCAAATATTTGGGTGTTTTAATCCACCCGGCGGCATTATTTTCCTGGGCTATGGCGATGCATTTGATGCCTTTATATTCTGTTTCACCAATTCTGTAGGTTGGGTCGGCTGTCCATGCAAAGTCGTGAACATTGGTTGCATGAAACCACCATTTTTTTCTATCGGCAGAAGGTTTGATGATCACGGAAGGTTGCTCGCCGATGGGTTTTTTTTCGAAATTGGAAAGGTCTATTTTTTTTCTGAGGGACGAAGGCAGAACAGTATTGGCGTTCATCAAATTTCCTGTTGCTTCGGCAATGTAATGGGCTGGCAGATCGAGTTGCACATCAAACACGCCAAAATCGCCATAGAATTCTTTTTCAAGGTGTTGATCTGTTGCCCAGGTAAATTTTCGATCGTAGACACAGATTTTTGGGAACCATTGGCATCCGTTAAAATGTTTGTAACCGTGATGGTCAAAAACTTTCATGCGTCGTCGGATACTCCCACGGTCGAAATAGGTAATAAAATCGATATTGAAGTTTATTTTTTCACCTGGTTTGAGAGGGTAAGGTAATTTGATTTTCAGAATGGTGTTGTGAATGGTAAATTTAATGGGCTCATTGTTGATCGTGAAAGAAGTAATTTCGATGCCCTGATTATTTTCTTCGTAAGGACCATGGGTAACTTTTGTTTTGTTGATTTCGTATAGTTTGCTGGTAAGGCTATTTTTATTAAAAGCGTTTTGATAGAGGTTAAAATAGGCCTCAGTGAGTGTATTGGGGCTATTGTTGTAATATGTAATGCGTTCACCACCTTTAATGTATTCGAAAGTATCGTTTAAATAAGCTTGAATTTTATAATAGACATCTTGTTGCCAATAGCCTTCATAAGGTTTTTTATTTTTCCAATAGGTGGGATTTGATGAATTGTGAAGGTCGTCGAAATTTGGGGTATCCCACATATCCCTATCAAATTGATTTGATGGTCTGCTGTTGGAATATGGCTCAGTGGGGGCAGAGGGCGGATGATCAAATTCTGTTTGGTTTTGGCTGTTGCAGAAATTGCAAAAAAGAAATGAATAAAAAATTGCAAAAAACGTGGGTTTTTTAAACATGGATGCAAGATAATTAAATCACTTGTGAAGTCGATTTAAAATGTGCAATTTTGCTTGATGAATTTGTTGTGGGAATACAAGAGTGAAAGGTACCAAGAATCGGATCTTGGTTATTTTATTTTGCACGACAATTTAATCGAGTTGTATTCTGTAGATCATACAGGCACTTGCAGTTCCCACATTGTGGGCAGGCAGATTGAGGTTCCACGGCATTACAAGGAGGTCATTTTTGAGGAAAAGGTTTGGTTTATGCCATTGGAATTTGTTGATGTAAAGTTGTTAGGATTGGAGGCGAACACGAGGTCGTTGGTTGATGAGGGCATTTATGTTGCGTATGAATCTGAGAATGGCGACGCGGTGCATTTGATTCAACCTGTTTATCAAAAGGCTGTGAGGATGACATCTAAACACAAGAATTTGGTATATTTTTGGCATCATGGAAAAACCCTGATGTTATTGATTTTCAAGGAGGGACAGTTACACCTCGGGAATATTTTTGAAGTTGATGGTCATATTGAAGTTGTTTACTATGTAACAGCGGCGATGCAAGATGCCAAATTCGACGTTCAATCTTATTATTTGGTTTGTGATACAGATGAGAGAGAGGCACAAATTTTGGGAAATGATTTCGAAAAATTGGGCATTCACATGGATATTTTTTACAATGAAAAACCATATGACAAGGGAAGAGAAATGCCCAATATGGTTTTTGTACATAGCTTGATGCATATATTTTCATGCGCGTTACCGGAGGCATATTAAAAGGTTGGGTAATACCCACGAAGTTTGCTGCGCATGTAAGACCTTCCACGGATCGCATGCGGGAGAGTTTATTTAATTCATTGGTTCATCAATTTGGCATTGAGGGAAAGAGGGTTTTGGATTTGTTTTCGGGATCTGGCATTGTGGCAGCTGAATTTTTGAGTCGAGAGGCCGAAAAGGTTACATCGGTAGATTTGGATTCCAAGAACATTGTTCAACAGAAGATGATGCAAAAAGAAAGGAATTTGGGAAATTGGGAAATCTTAAAACTGAACATTTACAAATTTGTCCCTCAAAACGAAGAAAAGTACGACATTATTTTTGCTGATCCGCCGTACGACATTCCAAACATACAAGAATTTCCGAAGATGTTCAGGGAGTGGTTAAGTGAAGATGGAATTTTAATCATGGAGCACAAGCCACAATTACAATTTCACGAAACGTATTTATTAAAAAAAGATTACGGAAGTACAACTTGTACTATATTCGCTAAAGGATGACAACAGAATCACAAAGAATTGCGGTTTTCCCCGGCACATTTGACCCAATAACGAGGGGACATGAAGACATTGTAGAGCGCGGTTCGGCTTTATTTGACAAGGTGATTGTGGCCGTGGGTATTAATTCGAAGAAAACGACATTGTTTACTTTGGAAAAAAGGATACAGTGGATTCAGGAAACTTTTGCAAAAAACGCAAAAATAGAGGTAATGAGTTACGAGGGATTGACGGTAGATTTTTGCAAAAAAATGGGTGCTAAGTATATTTTGAGGGGATTGAGAAACGGTACAGATTTCGATTATGAGTCGCACATAGGCCAATTGAATAAGGCATTAAGCGGGGAGATAGAAACTGTTTTTGTGCTGAGCAGTCCGGAATTAAGTTACATTAGCAGCACGTTGGTGCGAGATTTAATCATCCATCATGGGGCATACCGTCCATTTTTGCCGGAGGCGGTTATGAAGGTTTATGAAGGTTTATAAGGGTTTGTAAAGGTTTATGGAACCTTAAACCGAGAACTATTTCGATAAACTTTCAACTATAAATTTAAGGTTGAGGGTTTAGGGTTTAAGGTTAAACTCAGATTTTGGTAGAACTTTAAACGTTAAACTTTCAACTATAAATTAGGAGAGGGAATCAACTTTATCGAGGGCTTTTTTCACGATATCGCGGACGCTGTTATACGATTGAAAATCGGGAGATTTAAACCAATCGAGGTGTTCAAATTTCACTTCAGAGATACCTTCTTCAATTTGAGGTTTGAGGTTAGCTTTACCGCTTGAGTTCATGGTATACCAGTGGGTTTCTTTCAGGAGAATCACATCATCTTCGAAATAAGCGTGGTAAGATTCGCCAATTTTATCGGAGATATTGATCATATTGATACCGGTTTCTTCCATAACTTCGCGGAGAGCGGCAGCGCGTTGATCTTCATGTTTTTCAATTTTTCCTTTTGGAAGATCCCACAAACCATTTCGTTTAATTGTAAGGAGTTGATTTTCTTTATTAAAAACAAGTCCGCCAGCCGCTTGAATGAGGGTATAATTATCGGAAAATTCCTTGAAGGTTTCAACGGGGTCGTAGGCAATTAGTCCGAATGTCATGGCTTTGCCTGTACTTTCGCTGGAGGTTAAGATTTTAAAGCTTGTATGCAGGTCATCGTCGCCAATGTAATATAGGTTAGGGATACCTTTAAGGGCATTTGGAGAATCTGTAATGATTAATGCTCCTTCATTAAAATAAATTTTGTAGGTTTGTGGCTCCATGTCTCAACAAAGTGCAAAATTAGCAAAATTTCTTCTTGAAATAAAGGCAATTAAATTATCTCCTAAAGAACCATTCA
>JACCED010588000.1_pt1 | contig 23253 bp, 21 predicted proteins | sample 7455021 | NCBI WGS metagenome assembly JACCED01 (sample SAMN15323456, study PRJNA562643) | freshwater metagenome | isolation source: river surface water | place: USA:Blue River Watershed | collected 2017-08-19
AGTGGAGTTACAAAAGTATTTATGGACGGGACATCAATATTTTCAATGAATGATACAAATAATTTTAACGGTAATAGTGATTTAATCATTTCTAATGAAACTACACCCTCAGATAACGCGGCATTTGGTGGTTATATTACATATTTTTCTTGGGTAAAAGGTGTTGCTCTTTATACAACCAATTTTACAGTTTCAAATGATTATCCAACGTTAACAAATGATTATATATTGTTATTAAAAGCATCTAGTTTTGAAGGGACATTAGGAAATACTGTTACAAACACCGCAGTTTCCACTACACAAAATGTACCGCCAAATTTCTTAACTAGCAATAATAACAATAATAACAATAATAATCAAACTAACCGACCAAATTTAACCAATCTAACCCCACTATTTACAGATAATTCGCGAGTTTACTATAAACCCGGTAGTTTGGCATCTTGCGGAGTAGGTAGTGTTCGTAATTCATCAACCAAATCTCGCAGAATATAATTCTTCCGCCGTTCTCATCTAATCATTTGACAAATAGTTGTTAAGGAAGTGTATATATTTGATGTTTTTACAGTAATAATCAATGAATTCCGTTTTTTCTTCACTATTCAAGCGTTCAAGCACAAAAATCATCGTGTTGAAAGCGGTTCGGTAATCATCGGTATGAATACAATTATCAATAGTTCGTTTTGAACTAAAAATAAAAAGTAATTTTTCTTCTTTGTCTGTTATTTCCATAATATAGTATAACACACAAAATTGATTTTTCAAACACAAATTATATAATACTATATCAAAATGGAAAGTACGGATACAATCCCGGTAGATGAAACGTCGTCAATTATTACCAAAAAAATAAGGAAGAGTAAGCCGAAACCAGTTCCGGAGGCAACCCACGTATTTAAAGATATTGACGTGCAGAATGTGGAAGGGTTGACCTATTTATCCACAATACCAAATAATTCAATAGATTTAATCTTAACGGACCCGCCCTATATTATCTCCAAGGAGAGCGGAATGAATGAACATTATAACAATGTTAAATATAACGAAGAAAACAATATCACCCTTGTAAAAACGCAGCAAGACTGGGAAGAATACAAAGAGGAAAATGCTATATTTGATGATGAGAACCGCAGTAAGTTTATGAAGTATGGCTCAATCTATGGTAAAAAATATTGCGTAAAAACGGATTACGGTGAATGGGATAGTGAGTTTACAATGGAAATGCTGGAACAGTTTATCTCGGAATACTACAAAAAACTAAGAAAAGGCGGGACAATGATAATGTTCTTTGATTTATGGAAGATTACGCCGTTAAAAGAGATGATGGAGAAACATAAGTTCAAACAAATTAGAATGATTGAATGGATAAAAACGAACCCCCAGCCCAGAAATAGCCGGGTAAATTATTTGACAAACTGTCGCGAAATCGCACTGGTTGGTGTGAAAGACGGCAGTCCAACATTTAATAGTTCGTATGATAATGGTATCTATATGCATCCATTGCAAGGAGGAAAAAACCGGTTTCACCCAACACAAAAAAGTCTGCCGTTATTTGAAGAACTCATATTAAAACATTCAAAGGAGAATGATGTAGTATTAGATACATTTTTGGGAGCAGGAACAACTGCGATTGCGTGTAAAAAAACAAATCGGAAATTCCGAGGATGTGAAATATTACAGGAATATTATGATAAAACGAATGAAATATTGTTAGAGAGTTCAACTGAGAATGTATAAGCGTATTGAAATTCAATAAAAAATCATTTTTTATTATTGAATATTGTTTGTGTTAGTCTTTTCGTTCATTCTGCTGATTATCTAGTTGTGCAATAACACAAATATAAGGGTCGTTTAGTTCATAACGAACACCAACAACTTTTACCGTAATTTTACTGTTTTCTTGTATTTCAGCGAATTTTTTATTATTAAAATGATGGTCACGTGCGACAAATACAACGACCGGGACAATGCCGGTTTCATCGGTGACTTCGGCGTGTACACCCGCCTTAGTAATGGTTTTAACATTACATTCAATTAACATACCTTCTACTGGATGACATACCATACATTCAAATACCGTTTGAAATTCTACTTTGTCACCATTTACGGTGCCGCTAGAATAACTGATGACCTTGACGGACTTGGGCTTGATGTATCCTTCACGAATGCATCGTCCTTCGGTGTTCTTAGAAATCCATCGCTCTAAATTCTGTTTAATATTTTGTCCGACTTCTGTGATGGAAAGAAATGCCTTCATAGTAAGCATTTCTTGGATATATACCCCGTAAATTTTTTTATCGGTAGCCTTCGTGTATTTGTCCATTGTAACTAATATAATAATATATAATCTTTTCTGTATATTATTTATTCAATTTTTCCAGGAAGTTACTTTTTGATTTCAGTAATACGATTAAGTAACGCATCTTCTGGATTAAAAAACCATCGTCGGCTTAAATGTTTATTGTCATCATAATACCGCAGTAATATTTCCATCATGACGCATAACCCATTTTTAAAGATGATATTTGGTATATTGGTGTCGCTAATAATGATGTCTTTATTTATCTCGGTTTCGGAATATATTTTTCCGGATTGTATTTCATTTAATCTTTGTATGATGTCTTTCTTACCTGCATTTTCACAATAAGCGCCCTTGTTATTTCGCTTATCCGTCATATTTTTCGTTTTAAATACAACCTTGTTGTTCTTAAATACACTCATAAACCCGATAATATCATTATAATTACGAATGTTTGATATATGTTGTGCCAAGTTCTGCTTAAACGTACCATATTCGGTGGGACTTACTTCGTTCCAGTTTTCGCGGTCAATGGCATCTTGTACAAAAATCTTAAATGTAGAAGTTTCATTGTTTTCTTGCAATAATAAAATACCGGTTTGAGAACCTGCCTGCATAATTTTTGCATCTAAATATGATTTAATGTGTTTTTCAATTTCCAATAGTTTGGTCGTTGTATCGTTATATAAATATTTCACTGCTAATAATTTGTCACTGATGGATAATGTGTCAACTGAATGATGCACTGCAAACTTGGTAATTACACTGTCCGTTAAAAACGGGTGGAATTGTTTTAATTTGTACGAAACATTTCCTAGATGTTTATACCAGTCTACTTCGCCGGTTTCTAGTTCGCTCATTACGATAGCGGATTTCATATTGATTGTAATTTCATTTAATACGTCTGTATAAGTTCGTATATTACTAATCGTCTGAATAGTTTCGGTGATTTGAGAACCGGTTTTGCCTTTGTCGTGCTTGACCGGAAGTTCTAATTGTAGCGAGTTCGGTTTGTAATCAACCGGTGCAGTTCGTTCAAAAATAGATGCATATTGGTCGGTGATTTCAATGGGTTGAAAGGCATAAATATCGCCGGTATTTGTTAAATATCCGTGTCTTCCGTATCCATCAATCAAGTGTTCATTTTTATTATTAACAAACCGTGATAATGCGAAATCTATTTGTTTTTCGTTGTATGTATAATCAATGTTCTCGTTAGGGAACTTGGAAGACACATTTTTAATCAAGTGTTTGTTTGGTACATTTGACCGTATATTAATGGAATTCATGAGTTCGGTGCGATGATAAAAGACCTTCTCCTTGAACAACTGGCGAATGCGCTTGACTATCATGCTGTAATTAATTCTCGCATAATCTTCATTGTATGTATCTTCAATAATATCGGAGGGTTCAATCTTTGCATCAGGAGAACAAGTGAAACTACAATTGTCCATATAATCACACATATCCGTGAAGGGTCTGTCGCCAATCTGATAATCAATCAATTCACCTGGTTTACTAGAAAGTTGTATTTTAATATTTTTGTTCGCATCTTGTTCAAGCAATTTGTCAATTGTGAAATTCGTTTGTCCTATATTCAATATACAATCCACGGCATTCTCTTTCAGTATTCGCGTTACGTTACCGATTTGCTTTGCCTTCTTTTCAGCGAAGCGATAAACGTACATATCAGCAGTTTCTTCTTCATTGGTCGGTATAGTTGCGTGTAAATAGATTTCAACATTACGTTCTTCAAAGGGGAGGCGGCAATGACTAAGGTTACGAACACCGCGCCCGATAATTTGTTCAATGCGGTTCATATTATACCAAGGCTCCATTATATGGATTTGACGAATGTTCTTGAAATCCAAACCTTCGGCAGCCGCCTTTGTAATGAGGATGACTTTCACGTTATGTCCAAGCGCATTTTCTGGATTGGTGATGTATTTCATATCTTCATAATTGTTCGGCGAGAACCGTTTATCACCAGTAATCATGACGTATTTTGCAGGTTTAAAATTGCCAAGTTCAGTGGGAGTTAATTGTGATTTGGGTTTCATCGTAATAGCATCCAGAGGTTCAGTCGGATGTGTTTTAAAGAGGGATTTGGTGTGTCTATCCGAACCATATCGTGAGAAACCGAGTTCTTCAAAGGCGAGACCCATTGGTACCACGCCACCATCAATGTATTGTGAATAAACAATAACGATACCGTTAGAAGTCATAATACTATTGCAAATATTGGATAATTTGTTGCTGTACTTGTGCAGGTTCTCCTTATTGAATATACGACCGTGAGTTTTTAATATGTCAGCGGTGTACTCGTAATCATAGTTTAAGATATCACTCGTTTTATGTTTAACAATCTTAGCGAGACCATTTTTACCGACCATATTTTGAACTAATGTCTCCATATTGACATCTGCGGGAGCATTATTATTGAAGACAGCATCCAATGCGGCGCTAGGGTATACGATATCAAGGGATTGTAATGGTTTTTCAAGGTATGTATATCCAAAAGTCTCCATGTTCTCAAAGGTGGGCATAGTTTTCGCCTGTCCAAACTTATCAACCACATTGCCACTACGGTTACGTAAAGTTTCCATAATAAAGTTATACCCCTTTTCTTGATATTCACCCATTTTTGTCATATACAACGGAATGTGTTTAAGTGGCTCGTCAATTTCCTTTTTGTTCATTTGTATTTTCGGGTAATTTGCATAATCAACCGTGTGTTCCGGTGAAAATATTTCGGGATAAATGCGATAAGGAAAAGTGTACGGGTTCTCACCACGCACATAGGATACGTAACCAGTTAATTTACGGTGTAAAAGTTCTCGTCCACTTTCAATGGTTCGTCCGTTCTCATCAATACTTTCTTCAATAAAATCGCCATTTTTATCAAATACCATTGCCTCGGTTATGGTGCTACGATTGTCAACCGTGTTTAATAGATTAGTCAGCCATACGATTTCCTTGTAACTGTTGTACAAGGGAGTTGCGGATAATAATAACAAACGAATATTTTCGGCGTATTTGCAAATTTCCATCAATAACGCGGCAGTTCTCGTTTTATCTTTGTTATCATCGGTTGGGCGAATATTGTGAACCTCGTCCACAATAATAAGACGATTGTCAAAGAATTTGCGTATACGTTTGATTTTGAGTTCTTTTCGTTCTTTGTTGGATTGTTGACTATCATCAAACGCGAGAACCTTTCGTTGTATAAAGTGTGCAAGTTCAGTATATCCGACAAAAGAATAATATTTGTTGATAATACTGTTGATTTGGCTAATGACCTTTTCCTTGGGTATACCACGTAAACTGGTCGGGTTGATTTCCTTTAATAGAGCGTTTCCAATGCAAGTATTTAAATTCCACAGGTCGCCGTCGGCTTCTAATTTCCGTTCATCAAAAAGTTGAAGGCGAAAGTTATTTTGGACATTTGGTGACGCTACAATCAAGATACGCTGAGTAATTCCGACTTGTTTCATAAATCCACGCATTTCCTCGGCGATACCAATAGAACTGCACGTTTTACCAGTACCCAAGCCGTGATATAATAAAAGAGCATTGTATGGGGTTTGAAAGGAGAGGAAATTTTTGACGAACATTTGGTGAGGCATTAATGTGAAATCCGCGTTACATAACAAATTAGCGTGTGTTTTAATGTCGCGAATTTTACCGTCATATAAGGTATCATAAAACTCTTTGCGCTTCGCGATTTTAATGTTAAAGTCGGGGTCATTTAATTCAGGATATAGAAAATCCGAGTTTTCGTCGTTAAATGAAGACGTATTGTGTTCAATCAATTCTTTATTAAATAAAAAATCATTGCCATCCTTATCGGTCATATCGTCAGGAACAACGCCAATCGCATTTTGTATCTTTAAGTCATCGGTAGACAATTGTATATCAGGAGAGGGAATAGAAGGTTCACTCACGGTTTCGTATATACTTTCGTCGGGTTTAACCGCACCTACTGCCGGAGTTGGTACTTCTGGAACGGGAGTAGGTGCAACCACCTCAGCGACTTCTGAAACATTCTCTGATACTTTGGAACTATCATCTGCAACGGTATCATCACGAGAACTTTCTATGCATACGATTAAATTAATAATCTCTTGTTTCAGACGAGCGCCAGCAATGTAAGTTTTCCCCGTATCTTCACCTTTTAAAGTAGAAAGAATATCACGAAGATCCTGTATGGTCATTTTGTTTAATTCATTCATACGTTCTTGTTCTTTTTCATTTTTTGGTTGATAGGTATTAGAACAACCAAGGACCATTTTATTACCGGTTTTAACGGGAGCATACGGTTCGCATAAATTAGTGATAGGGTTTCGTCGCTCGCCGACCGGACAACGTTTTTTTAATGTACGGTTGTTAATAGGCGACTTTATTTTTTCTGTAATTTGAGACATCTCAATCCTGATACTTTAAAATATATGTAGATTATTTTACATATACTTTTATTCCATTACGAGAATACAATGAAGAAATAAGCGCACTGGTTAAATAAACTGTGCAATTTGAAAGGTAGTAAGAACATAATTGATATTCTTCATAATAGACAGTTTTTCTAAATTGTAAGGACGAATATGTTGCATACATTGTTCATATGTTTTCCACTCCATGCAACTAACCTCAGAAGTTTCAAAATTCTTCATATTTATACGGTCGGAGTTATTGATGCAAGATAAAAAATATTTATGTTTGTATGATTTATAATTGGAGCCGGTGAATGTTTCTTCATACGGAGAAATGTTTTGCATAATGGTAAGAGCAGAGATATCAATACCCGTTTCTTCATTAAATTCTCTTAAAGCACATGAGTAATCATTTTCTTGATAATTGCGGCGTCCCTTAGGAAACCCCCATTCCGGTTCACTCCACGTTTCGTATTTATTACTTTCATCAATCAAAAAGTTTAAATCGTAAAAATCATTGTTACAATTAATACCGTTGCGCAAGAGATTATATTTCGTCTTGGAGACGTTTTCTTCGTATTTGTACTGAGAGGATATTTGATTATCCCCCCAAATTTGTTTCCAGAGTGTGTCAAAATCTAAATTGCGAAGACGTTCTTTTTCCTGAATGGTCATTTGTTTTAACATATTTATAATGTAAAATTTGTTATTAACAATGTATTTACCGCGCATAAAGTCAATAAATCCGAGAGTATCCTTTCTACGTATCATTAAATATTCAATCTGATTATTATTGTAGCGAAAAGCAATCATACCAATGCTAGTAATGGGCATTTTACACTGATTATATACGTGTCCTTGTTTACCGCAGTTGTTACAGTAATTTTCATTCATAATAATAAATTAGTTTAACCTAATTGAATAATATAATAAACCTTTATATGAGTATTTTTGAATAGGAATGATATTTGATTCAACTGTATGGGGTCCACATTATTGGTTTTTTTTACATACGGTAGCAGAAGCATATCCATTAACACCGAATGAAGTAACGAAACGCAAATATTACGATTTAATACAGAACATGCCGTTGTTCATACCCATCGCTGAAATGGGAAATAAATTTAGTGAAATGTTAGATAAGTATCCAGTAAGTCCATATTTAGACAATCGCGATTCATTCGTACGATGGGTTCATTTTATACATAATAAAATAAATGTTTCGTTAGGAAAAGAAGAGGTATTATTCGCAGATGCGTTAGAGAAGTATCGTGCAGAGTATAAGCCGAAACCGGTGTATTTACACGAAAAAATCCATTTAAGACGCCATTATGTACACGCGATATTAATCTTGATATGTTTATTTTTGATATATGTGTATTATGAATGAAGAGCCAGGATGGTGTAAAAATCTCAGTATACTATAATAAAATAGAATGCGCATAGAATTAATTATCATCATCATTGCAGGATTTATCATAGCAAATATTTACACCGATGGAAAGTATTGGCATATGCTGGCATCGGGTAAAAAATATTATCAAATGGCGGGAGTAGCATTTGGTGCACTCATGTTGTATATATTGATTAAACGTAATCCATTACGTGCCCGTGAAATAGTGACAGCGTCAAACGAGTATATTAAATACTTACCCATTGATAAGAATGCATCCAATATAATTTCACCTATTTTAGACTTTACGTCCAAGCATAGTTTTGCCAATGAAAGTAGTCAGCAATATCCGATTATTCCAATGTCAAATAACAATCAACAGTATGCATCAGAAGCACGCATCGCGAATTCGGGTAAAAAATCCACCAAACGTTCGGTGAGTGAAACGAAAAAGAAGTTTGTAGCGGCTCGTCAAAATTGGAAGTGTCAAGATTGCAAGAACCAATTGAGTGCGTGGTTTGAGGTCGATCACACGGTAAGACTAGAACACGGGGGTAGTAACCACATAGATAATTTAGTCGCTTTATGTCGGGAGTGTCACGGAAAGAAAACAACAATGGAGAACTTGTAAATTATGTTATACAATAAAAATATCTTATATTGTATAATAAAAGAATAAAATAATGGATGGAGGTGAGATACTGAATAAGATAAAATCCATAATCATACTCATTGTGTCTGTTATTCTATCCCCATTGATGTGGGTCTACTCTGAATTGACAAGTTTCATTTCATACATATATAATAATCTGAGTGGGGCAGATAAGAATTACGGTATGTTATTAGGAACAATCCTAATTATAGCAATCACATTAAATTTCGCGGCATCTAACCCGAATGCAGCGACGACGGATATATATAAATACTTGTATCCCATATGGGCATTAGTGTTTTGTATAGTGTCATATTTATTTTTTAGCAATTTTACAACGGTGGATAATAGCACGGCAATGGTCGCATTTTTTGCAATAGCGATAGTGTTTGGAGCCGCATTCTATTTTTATTCCATGGGTTTAACATATCCCTTATTGGCAATAATGTTATGCGGCGTAGTATACGCAATACTAAGTAATTTGGTAGGGATAACGGCGAAATATTTGTTAATGGCATTGGTATCGGTTTCGGCGATATTTGGAACCGCCTTGTATTATTTATCAAATGATAAATCTAGTGCACCAACAACCATTATATACACGTTATCTGGTATATTAACGTTCGCAACGATAATTGGATTAGCAATCGTATTTTACTTTTATAGTAATTATTTAAAAACGGTGGGAGGATGGGGTGGTTTCTTGGTAAATCTCCTATTCTACGTACCGTGTTTGGTGATAGATTTTATTAATTATATTAAAAATGAAATAGGGTCAACATCAAACGTAGTGTATTATTTATTCGTATTAGAGGTGATAGCCGCCCTGTTATATATTTATGTACCGCAAATCATAAATAAGATAACAACCATGGAGGGTACGCAACTGCTCCCAGGTTCAGCCTTTTTAGATATAAAAAAAGAATTGGGTAGCGGATATAATCTAGCATATAAGAATATTGGTTATGCGGACGATGCAGTAACGACATATAAACGGTCATATAGTATTTCAATGTGGGTATACTTGAACATACAACCGCCGAATTACTCGTCTTATGCGAAGGAGAGTGAAATATTTAACTACGGAAATGGATTGCCAAGGGTGACATATATAAATAATGTGGATACGGATGGAAGTAAAACGCCAGATGTATTAAAGGTATATTACACAAATGTGGGTGATGAGGCAAATCGTTGCTATACAGTGAATATAAAACCGCAGAAATGGAACCAAATCGTATTTAATTATACCTCATCGCAGGCGGATTTATTTATAAACGGTCATTTAGAAAAAACATTTGTTTTTAGCGGTAATGAGCCGACATATTCGGCAAGCGATGTAATATCGGTAGGTTCAACGGATGGTTTAGATGGCGCGATATGCAATATTAAATATTATGCAATCCCCCAGTCAATGCGACAAATAGCAACGTCCTATAATTTACTAATGAACCAAAATCCACCAACAAATATTTTGTAAGCAAAGTATATAATGACACCGACAACAATCATTTTGATAATAGTGATATTACTATTAGTATATGTGTTATATGCATATCTAACGGCAACTGTGACGAAACTATCAAGTTCCGCGAGTTTGAAAACAGTTACTCCTCCGATTACCGATGTGTCAAGTCCACGAAATACCCGTTATGGTTATACTGTATGGGTATATGTGAATACTTGGGACAATAACAGTGCTAAGACCATATTCAGTCGTCCGAAGAACATTAAGTTGTACTTAGATAATACCAGCCCAACATTGAAGATGGACCTGACGATGAATGATACCGCGGCAAGCACGAGCACGATGGTGATTACAAACAACTTCCCTCTTCAAAAGTGGGTATGCGTTGCCATTAGCGTGGATAACCAATTCGCAGACGCCTATCTGGATGGTAAACTAATTAAATCACAGCGTTTTTACTCGGAGAATGGAGCAATGCCTGCTATTCCCTCGGATTCAACGACAAGCCCTATTTATTTAGGAAATAGCGAAGCGACAACCAACTTTGGTCCATTTGATGCATTCATTTCGGAGTTCAAGCGTTGGACTGCCCCAATTGACCCACAAACTGCTTGGGATACGTATTTAGCGGGTAATGGTACAAACAGTGTTTCTCGCGCATTTTCATCATACGGAATAGATGTGTCTGTATTGAAGAATAACGTGGAGCAGACAAGGTTCTCATTTTAAACAAAATTATTTCAAAATATAGAGTGCCGAATTAAAGAAGCACTTGAACAATATATAATATCCTATTCTATTATATATCGTACATAAATGAATATTCAACCAGTTGTATCATCACAAGCATTAAATTATGGAAAACCAATTGCGGAAAGAATAGGTAGCACGTTGGATACCGCATCTAGCGCATTGTCTAATACGTTTAGTGAGTTTTCTAATAAGGCGAGTACCGGGGTCGGTGCGACATCTGACTTCTTAACAGCAAACACGATTATTGCAAAGTTCGCATTTATCATCTTGTTATTAGTAGTATTTTTAATCTTATTTAATTTAGGAATTACGTTAATCGGTTATTTTACTGAACCATCCAATGACCCATACTTGGTAAACGGAATGATTGACGGTAACTTCTCAAAGGTTATTCCACAGGACCCCAAACAGTCGGATGCTATACCGATTTATCGTTCAAATGACCAATCAAAGGGAATGGAGTTTACGTGGTCAACGTGGTTATATTTAAGTGATTTGGGAAAAGAACCAAACAAGTATCAGCACGTATTCAGCAAGGGAGATGGAAATATAGATTTGAACACTAATTTGTCAAAGGTAAATAATGGTCCTGGATTATACATTGGTCCTATGAACAATAGCCTTCACGTAGTTATGAACACAGTCTCGCCAAATGATGATAATACCACCATTGATATAGATAACATTCCGATTAATAAGTGGGTTCATGTAGCATTACGTCTGCAAAACACGATATTGGATGTATATGTAAATGGCATCGTGGTGAACCGTTTGTTATTGAATAATACACCCAAGCAAAACTATGGAAACGTATATATTTGTCAGAATGGTGGTTTCAAAGGCAAGTTGTCTAATTTAAGATATTACAGTCGTGCATTGAATGTATTTGAAATTAATAATATAGTGTCATCTGGACCAAGTTTGAAGGTGGCAGAGGAAGTGAAACCAACCGGTGGTTATAATTATTTATCAACTCAATGGTACGCATCTAAGTACTAAGTGTAGTAAAATATATATTCAACCAATATATACATTTTACAATGGCAAATATCAATATGAACCTGACTACATTATGTAATTTGAGAAAACGACAACAATTGTTCCCGATGCCGTCATTTCGTGCAAATCCAATATCACCCTATCCACAATATACGCAAGAGCAACTTGATATGCGGAGAAAGGTAGAGATATTAAAATATTCAAATAACGCATCAAGTACTAAAACGAATAATATAACAAAAAAGGGGCGGTTTGCGCAGGTGATTACCGGAAAATATCAATCCAAATCGTATACTACGACCTACACGGACGTCGTGAGTACAGTGTTTGACCCAGTAACTAATACTGATCGGGTAGTTATAACCCGCGTTCCAGTGCTTGCCCCTTACGATTGTAGTTTAGATAATCTGATACCAACCCCCACTTCTGGTTCCGGCGTACCAGGTCCAATTACTAATTTATATTATGACCCAAGCGTACCACTTTATAATTATTCAAATTCTGCGGATAGAATTTATGCAATAACAGATGCCCCCGATACAGACTTATGGAAAGTAAACTACGTATCTGAAAATACTGCTGCATTTTATACAATTAAATCAGTTAATGCAGGTACTTTACAAACAAATCCCACCGACACAACGTTACTTTCTTTCTATATTACACAAAATATTAGCTCACGGAATTATATTTATGAATTAAATGTTCCCATTGCGATTTATTTTTCCGGTAAATACAAAGGAACTAGTCCAACCAGTTTTGCGAACATAACATTGAGTATTCCGTCATCCGGAATTAATCCACAAGTAGTATTTGTTGATAATACGCTTAACACAAATCGCATAGTAAGTTTTACCGCCGATACTCAAAATGTCAGTTCTATCACATTTGATATATCAGGTAACAATACGGGAAAAGACTTTTCAGGTTCGTTATATGCAGGAATATTAAAAATAACGAATATGGATTTGTATACTGAACCTGGATACATATATGATATCAATATAATTACTGCTATGTTGTTTACTTATACAAACATAGATAATTTCATTACGAATTACGATTTTACATACGGAATATATTACAATTATAACAATAGCAACAAAAAAGTACAAAATAACTGTACAATTATAACAACAGAAAGTGTGAAACCATTGACGTCCATTCAATTAACCGGTGTATCGGGTGGATAATTCGTCAACTGACTAGCATCTCTACAAATCGGGCAGCAAGAACAACGAGAAGAACAATGAGAACATATAAAATGTCCACATACCGGAACGACTAGTGTGTCAACGGATATACCTTCGTAACAGACAGGGCATTCTTCATTCATGGAATGTTTTTCATACATAGACTTAATAATCGTTTGTAACGACGCGAATTTGATGTGAACCGAATTAATAGTTTTTTCGTATTCTGTTTTAAGAGATAGATATTCTTTTGAAACAGAATGTAATCGTCTTCTGTAATGTTTATTGTCTCGGTTTAATAATACTAATTGTGAGCGTTGTTCGTCAAATAGTTGTGTTAAATGGTTATATTTCGCTTCATAGTTATTTGGTGTATGGTCAATAGGAAAAGGTTTGTATTGTTTTGCGTATTTTACAAGAATGGTTGCGGTCATATTCATATTATCGCATCGTGTGTGGGTTGTTTCTATAAAAGAGGTTCTAATCAGGATATCATCGGAACCAGAATGGCTTGGTTGTCGTTCATATAAAGCATAATTATCAAAGAATTGATTAAAATCAATCATAAAATCGTTTTCGTTCGGTAAATCTTGTTCGCAATGCACTGGACCCGCGGGATATGTTATTCCATTAATCATATGAGGTGTATCAACATCATATAATTTAATCATAATCGGCATTTCAATCTCATATGTGTGCAATGATTGAGACTTATTTTCAGTGAGGACATTAATATGATATTGTATACAATAAGCATTTGTCATAAAACTGTCAATTGCCATACGGCACAATTGGTCACGTGTTTTTGGCATATTGGTGTATTAGTTATTTGTACTATATCGCAAACAAAACGTTCAATTTTTCCACAATTTGTCGTTATTTTACTGCATATTGTTGGTAAGAGTAGGGTTTAAGCACGCGTGTTGACTTGGGAATATTTGACCGGACATGCATTTGGTATCCTTATCAACTTCAACACATCCTCTGCGTCCTTGAAAATTACCGACCAAGCACCACTGGTTTTTGCTGGATGAAATAGCGGTTTGGATGTTACTGTCAGCACTGTCTGCATTGGGTAAAGTGCCCGGAAGATTGGACAAATTCAAAGAATTGTCAAACATATTTTTAGTATTCATGTCAATAACATTCTTACTGCCATCCTTTAATAAGTTTCCGACAGACTGAATGCTTCCGCTGGCAATATCAATACCGGTTTTAGCAGTAGTAGAGACAACATCTGCGGTAGTATTAATAACAGACCCGGCAGTATAACCCAACAAGGACAATATATGTGTGATTAAGGGTTTGAATATATTCACAATGGATTGAAATAAATTACCAATCATTTGAATTAAGTTACCGAAAATGTTCAAAATGTTTATTCCTAAAAGAGAGAATATTAGCAAAATTAATAAACCCGTTATAATAAAGTTTTTGTTGATAGTAATACCGCCATCAATTCCAGTCGTATTTAGTTTAGGAGAAGCCTGTGCAAATGTCGTTTCCATTATAATATATATTAGCAATATATTTTTACTCGTTCGTTTGCATTTGACTATTAATTTGTTAGTTTATAATAAAATGGGTCTGTTTAGTTTTGTTGAGACATTCTTTTTTGTGAGTTTAGGCATTACCTTTATTTTAATTCTATTATTGGTTTATCATTTTAGACAGCGATTTATAACATTGGAACAGAAATGTGATACAATGTTTGAATTAATTAATAACATAGTCTTGGAATTAAATAACGGAAATCGTGTTGAGCGAGGGATTATTCAATCGGACCCCAACATATTGTTTTATCCGGCTCCCGAAGGTCATGCTCCGGTAAATACGGATATTGAAGAAATGAATGACAGTGATGTTGAGGATGACAGTGAGGACGAGGATAGTGGCGATGAAAGCGACGATGAAAACAGCGGCGAGGAGAGCAGCGACGAGGAAAGTGATGAAGATGATGTTCAAGATGGAGGCGATGAGAACTCGGTCAAAGTAATTATGTTTGACCAACCAGATACAGTAGATATGAGCGAAATCCCAAATGATACAAATGAAGTATCTGACAATGAAAACGAGAATGACACAGCAACTGAATTACTTCATACAGATGCACGTGTTATCGTAGAAAAACTAGAAGATAAACATTTAGAAAATAATAATGAACAAACAAATCAAGAAGATAATGCGAATGAAGTATACCGAAAAATGAATATTCAAGCATTAAAGGCATTGGTGATTACGAAGGGTCTATGCACTGACCCAAGTAAGATGAAAAAGATGGAATTAGTGAAAATGTTGGAAACAAACGACCATATGTAATACCGTAAACGAATTATAATATATCCGAATTATATATTATAATGTTTTCCTCGTCATTAAATGAATTTACAAATTTAGAAAATGCCTATCCAAAATTAAATTTTGAATTTTCACGTACAATGTATCCAGTTCATAAGAACATACAAACACCTGAAATTCCTACCATAATGAGTGCCGGACAACCGGTGTTTGCAAATTGGCAACCCGAGGCGGCGAATAACTCAGATTTACTAACGAAGGCAAATATCACTACTAACTGGCAATATCGTAAGTATTTAACACAAAACGCAAAGGATTTGATGGAATATAATTACCGTGAGAGTAACAACGAGAACAGTATAGCGGTTCGTCAATCAGAAGTACCCAAGATAGGATGCAATAAGGTGCATGGAATGACGAATACCCCCCGTTTACAAACAAATGTTGTGGATACGACCCATCGTTTTGGAAAACCAACCAGTGATTTAAAAAATATGTATTTGTCACAACAGCAAGCAAGTGCATTGAAGATTTCGCCGGTTGTGGAACAAGAGACTTTGAATAAAATGGCGATGAAAAGAGTATAAGTATTTTACTGGTCAAACGACATAAACCGCCTGGTTTATATTGTTTATTCTTGGGATGAAGGTGATAAGTTTTGACGTAGGAATAAAAAATATGGCATACTGTGTGTTTGATTGCACACAAGGAGAACTTAATATTACAGGATGGGAGGTATTAAATCTGATGGCAAAAGAAGAAACCGAGTACGTATGTCAGTGTATGAGTACTCCAAAGTCAAAAAAAGCGCAGCCAAAGGCATGTACAAAAAAGGCAAAATATATTAAAAATGATAAATATTATTGTGACAAACACGCAAAGGATTGTTCTCAGTATATTGTTCCGACAAAGCAAATGCAACTGACCTCATTGAAGAAAATGAAAACAGATGATTTAATTAAATTAGGTAACAAGCATTTAGCCTTTATTACTACTCCAAATCCAGAGAAGATGTTAAAAAAAGACATTTTGTCCATAGTAGTCGCCTATTTTGAAAAACATTGTTTTGCTCCGGTTGTCGTGAAAAAATCAAAAACTGCATCGGAGACAGATTTGATAGAGATTGGACGCAATATGAAAATATGTTTAGGAGAAGCGGCGAACATAGCCGATGTTACCAATGTTGTGATTGAGAACCAGATATCACCGATTGCAAACAGAATGAAAACAATTCAAGGAATGTTGGCGCAGTATTTCATAATGACGAATGAAACCGCCAAAATAGACTTTATATCTTCCGCAAATAAACTGAAACAGTTTGTGAACCGGCGAACACTAACCGACGATGACGTTACCGAGAATACATTAACTCCGACTACACAATCCACTACAAAAGGTATTAATCCGGACTATAAAGCCCATAAAAAGGATGGTGTGTATTATTGTTTAGAGATTATAAATGCCAACCCTAATTTGTCAAAGTGGAGAACCGCACTAGATACAAAGAAAAAGGATGATTTGGCGGATGCATTTTTACAAGGTATTTGGTATTTACGAAACAATAATATTATTAATAGTGCGGAGGATTTAAAAATAAAACTTGTATAAATATCATAATACAATGGAAGTGATAGATTTAGGTGCTTTGGACGATTTAGAGCCGATATCTCTTGATGTAGGTGGTTCAAACAGTGGTTTCAACAGTTCTAAATTTGGTTCTGGTATTGAGTTATTAATGAATGATAAAAAAATCACAACAAACAGCAATTCTAATTTAAATTTAGGCGAACTAGATAATTTAGAGAATGAATTGAATGAATTATCTGGGCAAAATAAACAAGTAGAGCCTTCTGGCGGCAATACAAAAACACTGACCGGTATGGCAGCGAACTTGTTTGGGTTTGGTAAAAAAGAAGAACCATCATCTGCTTCCATTAAGGTAATGGAGGATGACTCCGGTGCTAATCTGGGACAAGCGACACGTAGTAGTATGGGTACTGCAAAAACCTGGGATGGTTTTTCTAAGATGAATGAAATCCCACTTAATGCGGAGAAGGCAACTACGCTCTCTGAGCGCGAAGTGCGCCGTAAGAAACGCGCGATGATTAAGAAATTGGACGAATGGTATGAAAAGGGTCTTATCAAGCATAATTCTAATTTCAACTTGGAATCTGCCTTTGATGAGGTAGAAGATGAATACGAAACTGCATTAGAAGATAAACGTAAAAAAGATAGTATTAAATTGCAGGGTTGGTGGTTTATGACATTTATTAATTCATTGGAATACGCAAACACAGTCTTCAACCCATTTGATTTGAACTTGGATGGCTGGGGAGAACAAGTGAACGAAGATATTGACAGTTACGAGGAGATTTTCTCTGAGTTACACGATAAATACAAAGGAGGTAAGATGGCGCCCGAAATTTCATTGTTGTTGCGTGTGGGTTTTAGTGCGGCTGTATTGAACTTTTCAAACAAAGCCTTGTCTAGCGCAACACCCGCATTTAATGATGTGATTAAACAAAGTCCAGAATTAATGAAGATGTTCACAAATGCAACGGTGAGCAGTATGAGCCAATCATCGCCTGGATTTGCAATGGCAAATAATTTCGTGCAGGAGAATACCAAGCCACGCGGTCCTCCTCCGCCTGCCCCCGTTAATACACAAAGTATGCCACCGCCCCAACGTCCCGGTATGGTATATACCAATGAGCCGCCAAGCAACCGTCCGGACATTAATGCAAGCCGCGGGGCAATGTTCCGTGAAAAGGGAGTAGAAGTATCCGGTGAATATGATATTAATGGACCAGAACGCACAATTCGCACGCCGCAACAACCAGCCCCTCGTCCAGAAATGCGAGGACCTCAATCAAGCGATATTGACAATATCTTGGCAGGATTAAAAACCCGAAGTGTGAATATTCACGAACAACCCGCACAGAGTGCAATGCAGTCGTTAGATGACAATTCCGTTATTTCAATTGCATCATTGAAGGATATGCAAAACTCTAATATGCCGAAACAATCTAACCGCCGAAAGAACCGTTCGGATAAGAACACGATTTCATTAGATATCTAACAATCTATTGATTGGTTTGTATGTAAACCAATCAATTATAACTAAATATTGAATTCTAACACAACTGGATAATGGTCAGAATTGTATGTTCCGCAAAATTCATCATAACCGTGATAAATATATGCGTCTTTAAATTTCGTTTGCAATAAAGGAGTTATCAACATATGGTCAATGGTAGAAAACTCGTCCGGAGTAGACTTGCAATCCCCATTTTTGTCCCACCAATCAGAAAAACGATTAGATTTTGGCATAGACGACGCAACATTATACAACTTATACACATTCGTATTTTTTCCACGAACAATATCAAGAACGTGTGATATCGGTACGTTGTCGTTTGCATCTAATGGGTCTTCGTCGTAATCATTGAAGTCACCCATTACAATAACTTCGTAACCCTTTTGTACATACGGGATAATAACATTTTGTATAACAGTTGCCTGTGCTTCACGTTCAGCACATCGCTGCGCATCTGTCGGATATGCAATAAAATGAAGACCGATATAGAGAACTTTCATATTAGACCAGTTAAATTCAGTAATATAATGTTTTGTAACGCCGGATGTGCCGGGCGAACCAGTGTATCCGCATTTTGAGTTGGGAACCGGATAATTAACTCTTTCTTCTGTCCTATATAAATTCATAGAAGGATTAATTTTCGTTAACATACCGACATTTTGTCCAGTAGACGTATCTTGACCTTGTATTAGATACGGGTTATATAAAGAGGAGGTTTGTTTTATCATTTCATTTAATTCGTCACACCCTTCAATTTCACAAAAATTTATAATGTCTGGTTGTATATAGTTAATAACATTTGATATATAAGTTAAATGGGTTTGTGCGGCGGTTTCGTTTATCCAAGTACACCCGGCACCAGGACAATTCGAGTTTTTATAATAATCAGTGAATAACCACTCAACGTTGTATTGCATTATACGAAGCAAGGTTTTATCCTCACGGCGGTCCGCGTTGGGGCTTGTAACCGTAGGACATTGTGTGTCTGCAAGTACGCCAAAATGGTCAATTAAAGCGAAAATTACGGTTACCGCGAGAATAATCCGAGAACCGAACATTGTCTATATTGATATATACATGGGCTAAAAGAAATATGTCTAAGTTTTTTATTATAAGATTTTACGTAGTTTATCGTTTCAAACCTTCACTGTGTATTGGTTATTATTGATATAGAATAATAATCAAGAATATAGGGAATATGCTCTTTATGTTCTTCGTTGTTTATGGCGGCAATTTCTTACGCCACTACCACCACCACCCGTAGATAAACTATGGGGTTTATAATACACTTGCGCATTATTCGTAAATAAACTACCCATAGAAACTGGATGATTTGATGGCGGTGGTGGAGTTGTATATGGGTAGAAATAATATATACCAGTATTAATTAATACAGTGCCGGTATTATATGGTCCACCGTTTGGCGATGGTTCTGTACCATCGACATTTTTTGCGATGTTCCAAGATGAAATATCGTTTATGGTTTCTATTGTATAATTAGTATAATTAGAACCTATCACATTTGTCATTTGATTTGCATCTGTTTCGTTATCAAAATATAATATAAGAGGTGGCCCACCAACCTGAAACCCAGTTTCACTCATAGGTCCTATCATTAAACGCTCACTATCCCCAGTATTGACAGTAGAATGTGCAATACTTTCGCTAAAAATATGTGCATTACCCGCAGTAATTGGATACGATTGTCCATCTATTATTAAATTTCCTATACTATCTGTCAAATATACTAAAAATGTAGTATTAAACACGCTCTCGCCTTTATCAATATGTGGGGGTGTATCTCCCTTAATCCATCTCATTGGAATAGATGTAATTTGAGTTAAGTCAATACCCAACCCGGTTTCCAATTTGATTTTAATTGCATCAGGCAATTGAATAGAAAAATCTACCTGTTGTAGGGTTGAAAGTTGTTCCTTATTAGACTGTACAATAGGATTATTTAATATCTCCGCGATTTCATTCGGTAATAAAAGATTAGATATCATATTTATATAATAATGCATATATTATATTTACACATTTGATAATTTGAAAAACCGTTTTCAAAGCATTAAAAATCAAGTTAGTTATGGCTAATTGCACGCCGATACATAGCAAGCATTTGTATTTTTTGGTCATCATAATCAACCATCGGTTTTGGATATTGAATATCTTTATATTTTGGGTTATCGCACGCTGTGTGCCATTTATGAATATCAGCAGGGGCAACATAAGATAGTTCAGGTATCCATTTTTTAATATATTCGGCATTAATATCAAATTTATAACTTTGTATCCAAGGGTTCATATCTCGGAAGTACGGTTTCATATCAACACCGGTCCCACTAATGCCTTGCCAATTACCATTATTAGATGCAATATCATAATCGGTTAATTGTTGGGCAAAGTATTGTTCTCCTACACGCCAATCAATTAATAACGTTTTTATTAAAAAACTCGCAGTGGTCATTCTTCCGCGGTTATGCATATATCCAGTAGTGTTCATTTCACGCATACACGCATCTACCAATGGAAACCCAGTTTGACCCGTTTGCCATTGTTCAACGTGTGACTTATTGCGGTTCCAATCTATATTGCGAAAGTTCGGTTGATAAGAGCGTCCAACAACCTCCGGATATGCAAATAATACGTGAGCAAAGAATTCACGCCAAATGAGTTCTCGTATAATACCGTGTTTTAAACCGAACTTGCGTTTGATTGTGTGGTAAACTTCCCGAATGGAAATACAACCAAATTTAATATATGCAGACAGATGAGTAGTTTGTTTTGTAAAAAAATCGCGAGTTTCGTCATAGTTCTTTTGGTCGCGTAATGCGAACGCAAGTAATAGTTTTCCGTGTTTACGACCACCATTTACAAGGATGTTGCTATTTATTTTTACAAACTTATACACGGCTTCGGGCAAAGTTATTAAATCGTCTAGACGAGAACCAGTATATTTTACGAGGCGATAAGTGCGTTTTATCATAGGTTCTCGCACGTCTATATTAATAACCTTATTATAGAAGGGAGTATATTTTTTGTAGGCAGTCTTGCTAGCGTCGGATAGAACAGTTCCTGGTTCATACAAGTAGTAATCTGAGTATGATTGACAGAATATATTCATTTCTTTGCACCATTGCATCGTTTCCTTATCGCGTTTAATAGCATAAGGTGTATAATCGCGGTTAAAATAAATCGCATCAATATCAAGAGCCTGAACGATAGATTTCAATACAGCAACCTGATGTCCATAAAAACACATAAGTTCTCCTCCTTTGCTCTTTATACTAATGTTTAAATCCGCCAAACTATCAATCATAAATTGTACAGCGTTATTGGATTTATATGTATTTGAAGGACCCACTTGCTCAGGAGTAAATATAAAACATGTATACAGTTCTTCCGACATTTCAAGTGCTTTATTCAAGCCAGTATTGTCTTCAATCCGAAAATCGCGATGAAATAAAAATAGTCCGCGTTTTGTTTTCACCATAGTTACAATATAGATAGAAAATAGTGTTCACATTATATAATTTTGATGGTAAATATATTGTAATACAATGATTGAATATTTACTGTAATAAATATAAAAACTAACAAGCATACTATGTTATATAAACGATGATTGCATATATCGCAGCATACACAATAGGAATAGTATTGGCAAGTTATAGTATAGATTATATTATTGACTTTTACCGTAAAATGATGGAACAAGTACAAAATATGACATTAAACGATACCGCTGTAAAAGTAATTACAAACGTATTAGTTGTCAAAACACAAATTGAAATAACAGCCGGAGACTTATATGATAAATACCCATTTGTCCGTAACTGCACGGATATGGTATGTTATGCCGGAAGATGTTGTGTAGCATCCTTTAATGGACATAACATTGAACCCTTTGGTAATAACTGGATTTCCATTTCAACTATTGAAGAAACGAATAAGGAATTACTAACCAATGAACAGTATTTATTTGACGAGAAATATTATTATATAAATTCCGAGACGAGTACCAGTTTATCAGTAAACGACTTTTACAAAAAATGTTTAGATAATATTAGCGAGATTGCGAAGTCTAGATGCAAGGCAAACGTAGTAGAAACAATGGTGACAATGAAAGTTTTTGATAAATATCTCTATGCATCCTACTTTAACGTAGACAAAGAATTACCTACGAGTTATGATTTACCAGTATATAACGGACGAAGGTTCTTTTTGACGGTTGAGTATACACATCCAATGATGAAAAAAGGTATCATGCTAGATATGCCAATCAGTATGTATAGTAAAACAAATAGTATACTAACCCCTGTATTTTTTAAAAGATATTTAGAATATCAAGAAAAGCCATATGTGTTTGATATGAGATACGTAATCAATATTATGGATACGAATATTAATATGTTCACATTAAAATCAAACCAGTATATAAAAATAAAAGAGCGAGGATATGATATTATAACAGTGTATCCAGCGAAGGACTATGCATCAGATAGTGAACAAGAGGGTGATACAAATAAAAGACCGAAACCAGAAATAGAGGAATTACCTTCACTCGCGGAACTTACCCAAGAACCCGAACGATTATCGGAAGTAATTCCCGAATTAGAACCGGGCGATGATACAGACAAAGAAGACTAGACCGGTTTCTTATATTTA
>JACCED011907727.1_pt1 | contig 23239 bp, 19 predicted proteins | sample 7455021 | NCBI WGS metagenome assembly JACCED01 (sample SAMN15323456, study PRJNA562643) | freshwater metagenome | isolation source: river surface water | place: USA:Blue River Watershed | collected 2017-08-19
CCTGGCCCTGGATGCAGTCGATGCCCGTGCCCTCGGCGAAGTTCACCTGGCCGCACTGGGCGTACATCGGATTGATCAGCCAGGGGTCCATGCCCATGAGCTTGGCGAACTTCTTGGCCACTTCCTCATAGCTGTGGAAATGCTTGCTCTTGCGACGCACCGCCCAGCCCGCGTGCAGCGGCGGCAACAGGTACTGTTCGTGCAGGTTCTGCAGCACCTGGGGAATGCCGGCCGACAGGTCGTTGTTCAGCAGAATGGTGCAGGGGTCGAAATCCTTCAGGCCCAAGCGGTGCCGGGTGCGGATGAGGGGCTCCAAGGTGAGCGAACCGCCATCGGGCAGGTCCAACTGGGTGGGCTTGTCGATCGCCTCGTCGAGGGTACCCAAGCGCACATTCAACCCCGCTTGCGTGAAGATCTGCATCAAGCGCTGCACGTTCGTGAGGTAGAAGGTGTTGCGCGTGTGCCGCTCGGGAATCAGCAGCAGGTTCTTGGCCTCGGGGCAAATCTTTTCAATGGCCGCCATGGCCGCCTGCACGGCCAGGGGCAGCATCTCTTCGGTGAGGTTGTTCCAGCCACCGGGGAACAGGTTGGTGTCCACCGGGGCCAGCTTGAAGCCGGCGTTGCGCACATCAACCGAGGTGTAGAAGGGGGGCGTGTGCTCCATCCACTCCAGCCGGAACCAGCGCTCGATGGCCGGCATCGACTCCAGGATGCGCTGCTCGAGCTCGTTGATGGGGCCGGTCAGGGCGGTGATCAGGTGGGGGACCATGGGATTCCTCGGGGCAGGGGACGGGGACGCAAACCGCATGGCGACCCGGAGCACAAGCCTTGATTGTAGGAATGTGGGGCAGCCGCCCGGATTTGCAAGCCTCAAGCGGGAAGACGAGCAGGCTCCCTCGCACACCCCGGACCCTTAATCCGGCCCTGCACGCCGGTTTGCCGTCAACGCCATACTCCACAGGCGTTGTCCATTCCTCTAAGGAGCCCCCCATGTCCACCCGCCGCACCCTGGTCGCCGCCGCGGCCGCCCTTGCCTGTGCCCTGATCGCCCCCGCAGCCCTGGCGCAGTCCTTCCCCAGCAAGCCCATCACCCTGGTGGTGCCCTACACCCCGGGCGGCGTGGTGGACACCTCGGCCCGCCTGCTGGCCGATCAGCTGGCCAAGGCGCTGGGGGGCAGCGTGATCATCGAAAACAAGCCCGGCGCCAGCGGCAACATTGGCATGCAACAGGTGGCCAACGCGCCCAAGGACGGCCACACCCTGTTGATTTCCTACTCGGCCGCCCACGTGGGCAACCCGGCCATGTTCCCCAAGCTGCCCTGGGCCCAAAAAGACTTTGCCCCGATCGCGCAGCTGACGGCGGCCACCAATGTGATCGCCGCGCACCCCTCTATTCCCGCCAACGACCTCAAGGGCTTCATCGCCCACCTCAAGGCCAACCCCGGCAAGCTGAACTACGCCTCTCAGGGCAATGGCTCCTTGGCCCATGTGGGCACGGCCATGTTCGAGCAGGCCACCGGCACGGACATGGTCCATGTGCCGTACAAGGGTTCGGGCGCGGCCATTGCCGACGTGCTGGGTGGGCAGGTGCAGGTGTTCATCACCACGCCGCCTTCGGTGATGCAGCATGTGCAGGCCGGCAAGCTCAAGGCCTATGCGGTCACCGGCAAGGTTCGCCACCCCGGCTTGCCCACTGTGCCCACCACGGCCGAAGCCGGCATGCCGGGTTTTGAGTTGGAGGCCTGGGTCGCCTTGTTCGCCCCGACCGGCACGCCAGCGCCCGTGTTGGCGCAGCTGGCCGAAGCCACCCGCAAGGCCTTGGCCACGCCCGAGGCCAAGGCAGCCGCCGACAAGAGCGGCATCGAGATTCGCTACGCAGACCCCCAGGGTCTGGCGGCCCTGGTAACCCGCGAGACGGAGTACTGGGGCAACATCATCCGCAGCCGCAAAATCACGGCGGACTGACGCGGCTCAACCTTCGGCCGCTCGGGTCGACTCTTCCATCGGCGCGGCCCTTATGGGCTGCGACCGAACGCGGAGAGTGGAATGCACACACTGCTGGCAGCGGCCCTCAAGGCCGTGGAGGCTTTGGAAGAGTCGATCGAATACACCCAGGTGCCGGGATGGTCGCCCTCCATTGAGCGCCGCAAGGAGGCGCTGCAAGCCCTGCAATCGGCCATTCGCGAAGGGCTGGAGCCCTCGGGCTGGAAGCTGGTGCCGCTGTCCCCCACGCCGGCCATGATTCGCGCCCATGACGAGGTGCTGCAGATGATCGACCGGATGTGGATACCGGCCGCGCCGGTCACGTCCTCGGCCTATCGCGCCATGCTGCTGACCGCTCCGCGCTGGGACACGCCACGGGCCAGCGAGGTGGGGTCCCAGGCCATGTCGCCCAGCCGGCGCAACACCTTCAACGCCGGCACGGCTTCGCCCGTTCGACGGGTCATGGTTCGGCGCTGAGGCGCCTTCCCCCTCCCCACCCAAAAAAAAGGCCTTCCGTTGCCGGAAGGCCTGAACTCGCTTACCGAGGAGAACAATCTTTCGGGGCCCCGGTGCGGCTGCCACAGCCGCAACCCGGGCCTGTGGGCGATCAGCGGTTGTAGGCTGTTTCGCCGTGGGAGGAGATGTCCAGACCTTCGCGCTCTTCCTCTTCGGTCACGCGCAGGCCGATCACCATGTCCACGATCTTGAACATCACCAGGGCCACGATGCCCGACCACACGATGGTGGCGATGACGCCCTGGGCCTGGATCCACACCTGAGCGGCCACGCCGGGGAAGTCGGCCACATCGCCGCACTTGTTGGTGACGTAGTTGCAGATGCCGGTGCCGCCCAGGTCGGGAGAAGCGAACACGCCGGTGAGCAGGGCACCGAGGATGCCGCCCACGCCGTGCACGCCGAACACGTCCAAGCTGTCGTCTGCGCCCAGCATCTTCTTCAGGCCGTTGACGCCCCACAGGCAGATAAAGCCCGCCAGCAGGCCGATGACCAGTGCACCGCCCACACCCACGAAGCCGCAAGCCGGGGTGATGGCCACCAGGCCAGAGACCGCACCCGAAGCGCCGCCCAGCATCGAAGCCTTGCCCTTGAGCATGGCCTCACCCGCGCACCAGGCCAGCGTAGCGGCGGCGGTGGCGACGACGGTGTTCAAGAAGGCCAGGGCGGCCGTGCCGTTGGCTTCCAGGTTGGAGCCGGCATTGAAGCCAAACCAGCCCACCCACAGCAAGGAAGCGCCCACCATGGTCAGGGTCAGGTTGTGCGGAGCCATGGCTTCACGGCCGTAGCCCACGCGCTTGCCCACCATGTAAGCACCCACGAGGCCCGCCACGGCGGCGTTGATGTGCACCACGGTGCCGCCGGCGAAGTCCAGCGCACCCTTGGCCCACAAGAAACCGGCGGCCGCGCCGACCGTGGCCAGCGTTTCCTCACTGGTGATGGCGTCCGGGCCGTCCCAGTACCAGACCATGTGGGCCACGGGCAGGTAGCTGAAGGTGAACCACAACACCGAGAACAGGATCACGGCCGAGAACTTGATGCGCTCAGCAAAAGCACCCACGATCAGGGCCGTGGTGATCGCCGCGAACGTGCCTTGGAAGGCGACGAAGGTCAGCTCGGGCAGGTACACGCCCTTGCTGAAGGTGGCCGCCACCGTCTCAGGCGTGACGCCCTTGAGGAAGAGCTTGTCCAAGCTGCCGATGAAGGGGTTGCCCGCGGTGAAGGCGGCCGAGTACCCGTAGATCACCCACAGCACCGAGATCAAGGCAAAGATCACGAACACCTGCATCAACACCGACAGCATGTTCTTGCTGCGCACCAGGCCGCCGTAGAACAGGGCCAGGCCGGGGATGGTCATCAGGATCACCAACACCGTGGCGATCATCATGAAGGCGGTGTCGCCCTTGTTGGGCACGGGGGTGGGGGCTGCAGCAGCTTCAGCGGTGGCCTCAGCAGCCGCCGCAGCGGCCGGTGCGGCTTCGGCAGGGGCTGCAGCCGCAGCAGCCGTGGCGGCCTGCGCCCAGCTCAGCTCAGGCGCAGCGGCCAATCCCAACAGGCCCACAGCGGCCAGCGCCAGGGCAAAGGTGGCGAATAGCTTTCTCATCACAGTGCATCCTTTCCGGTTTCGCCCGTGCGGATGCGCAGCACCTGCTCCAGCGGGGAAACAAAAATCTTGCCGTCACCGATCTTGCCGGTGCGTGCGGCGCTTTCAATGGCTTCGATCACGCGGTCGACGATGGCGTCGTCCACAGCGGCCTCTACCTTCACCTTGGGCAGGAAATCGACCACATACTCCGCGCCGCGGTACAGCTCGGTGTGGCCCTTTTGCCGACCGAAGCCTTTGACTTCGGTCACGGTCAAACCTTGAACGCCCAGGGCGCTGAGCGCCTCCCGGACTTCGTCAAGCTTGAAGGGCTTGACGATGGCGGTCACCATCTTCATGAAACGTCTCCTTGATGACGACAGGCGTCAGAAGTTGTACTTGAGGCCCACAACCACGCCACTGCGGCCCAGTTGCTTGCCGTTGGGCGCCACATACGAGCCCTTTTGGGCATCGGTGCCAATGAGGCTGATGCTGGGGACCACACCGCTGAAGTCTTTGCTCAGGGTCAGCGCGTAGTCGGTGTAGGAGTAAATGCCGTTGCCTTTGCCCGCCACGCGCTGGTGGCCCACGTGGGGCGCCAGCATGTAGCCATTGCCCAGGTCGAAGCTGGCCGTGACGTCCAGGTAGCCGCTGCCGGCGCTGTCAGCAAAGCCGAACAGGTTGGACGTGGCGTGGGAGTACTTGATGGTGAAGGCGCCGGCGGTGATGGCGCCGTAGACCTCTTGTGTGTCGGCGCTGGGCTTCAGGCCGTTGCTCGGATACACATAGCGCAGGGCGCCCACGTCGTAGCTCAGGCCCTCGGCGATGGTGCCTTTGTAGCCACCATACAGGTCGAGCTCGACATCGGCGCCGCCCTTGGCGTCCTTGATCCACTTGATGGTGGAGGCCCAGGCGCCCAGGTAGAACCCGTTGGCGAAGGCGTAGTCGGCGCCGCCTTGCACCGCCGGCTGGAACCGGGTTTGGGAAATGCCGCGGTAGCGGTACTCGGACACGAGACCGGCGTTGAAGGTCAGGGGGCTGGCTTCGGGCGCGGCGGTCTGGGCCGACGCGCTGCCGGGTGCCGCAGCGCCAAGGCTCAGCATGGCAGCGGTCAGGGCGGTGGACAGAAGGGTCTTGTTCATGGGGGGCTCCAGAAAAGGGTTAGACGGTTGCTGCGGCTACTAAGGGCAACTTCCATGCCATGAGGGTGGGGGTGGCGAGAGGCCGTTTTTGCCCCAATCGGATCCATGAAATGCACCAATTCAGTGCAGCTTGGGGCCCGCGCCGGGCGGACGCACCAAGAATGGGTTCTGCCTGGCATGACCGAAGGGGGTGGCCCCGAGGGGGGTGGCCCATGAGGAGGCCGCCTTGGGGCGATGCGCGGGCGGCCGAGCCTTTTCACAATGCAAGCCGGGCCCACAGAGGAAGGGAAGGCGCGTATGGGATTGGCCGTGGTGCACACCCGCACCCTGGAGGGCTTGCAGGCCGAGCCGGTGCAGGTCGAGGTGCACCTGGCCAATGGGCTGCCGTGCATGACCCTGGTGGGCCTGGCCGACACCGAGGTGCGCGAAGCCCGCGAGCGGGTGCGTTCGGCACTGGGCCACAGTGGCTGGGACTACCCCGTCAACCAGCGCATCACCGTGTCCCTGGCACCGGCGGACCTGCCCAAGGCCTCGGCCCGCTTTGACCTCCCCATCGCCTTGGGCATCTTGGCGGCGCAAGGCCTCTTGGATGCCCAGGCCTTGGGTTCGCATGAATTCGCCGGCGAGCTGTCGCTGGCCGGTGAACTGCGCCCGGTGCAAGGGGCCCTGGCCTTGGCACTGGGCCTGCAGCGCAGCGCCCAGCAGACCGGCCAGCCCCCAAGGCGCCTGGTGCTGCCGTCAGCCAACGCTGCAGAAGCTGCCCTGGTGGAGGGGGTGACGGTGCTGGGCGCGCGGCACCTGCGGGAGGTGGTGCAGCACCTGATGCCCGGCGCACAAGCCGTGCCCTTGCCACCCACCCAGCCACCCTTTGCCTGGGACGCCGAGCAAGGGGCCGCTGCCGCCGGCAGCTGCCTGCGCGACATCCGCGGCCAAGCCGAAGCCAAGCGGGCGCTGGAGTTGGCGGCGGCGGGCCACCACAGCCTGCTGCTGGTGGGCCCGCCGGGGGCAGGCAAGTCGATGTTGGCGCAACGCCTGCCCGGGCTCTTGCCCATGCTCAGCACCGAGCAGGCCTTGGAATGCGCCGCCCTGCGCAGCTTGGCCACCGGTGCAGGCGCGGGCCTTCGGCCACCAGTCCCTCTGAAGCCCGATGGCTGGCGAAGGCGGCCGTGGCGCGCACCCCACCACAGTTGCACCATGGCCGCACTGGTGGGCGGTGGTCAGCCCCCGCGGCCGGGCGAGATCTCGCTGGCCGACCACGGCATTCTGTTTCTCGACGAGCTGGCCGAGTTTCCCCGCCGCACGCTGGAAGCGCTGCGTGAACCCCTGGAGGTGGGGCATGTGACCATTTCGCGGGCCGCACGCCAGGCGCGGTTTCCCAGCCGGCTGCTGCTGGTGGCGGCGATGAACCCCTGCCCCTGTGGTTGGTTGGGCAGCCGGGTGCCGGGCGCACCGGCCTGCCGCTGCACGCCGGATGCGGTGCAGCGCTACCAGGGGCGGCTGTCGGGGCCTCTGCTGGACCGCCTGGACCTGCAGCTGGAGGTGCCGGCTTGTGCACCGGCTGACCTGCTGCGCCCGCCGCAGGGGGAGACCAGCAGCAGCGTGGCGCAGCGCGTGGCACGCACACGCGAGCATCAGCTGCAGCGGCAGGGCTGCTGCAACGCGCAGTTGGGCGCGGCCGCGCTGCTGGAGCACGCCCCCCTCCAGGGGGCCTCCCAGGCCTTCTTACAGCGGGCGGCTGAACGCCTGGGGCTCAGTGGCCGCGGCGTGCACCGGGTGCTGCGGGTGGCCCGAACCGTGGCCGACCTGGCCCAGGCCCCAGCCGTGGAGGTGCCACACCTGGCCGAGGCGCTGCAAATGCGCCGCGGCCTGGTGTCACGTGCAGCGGCTTAGTCCAGCTGCGGGGCCAAGGCGCGGCGCGCGTCTTCCAGACCCAGGCCCTGGCGGGCTGCCCAATCCTGAAGCTGGTCTGGCCCGATCTTGCCCACGTTGAAGTAGCGCGCCTCGGGGTGGGCCAGGTAAAAGCCGCTCACGCTGGACGCCGGTGTCATGGCCAGGCTTTCGGTCAAGCCCATGCCGATCTCCTGCGCACCCAGAACGCGGAACAGGTCCAGCTTGGCCCGGTGGTCCGGGCAGGCCGGGTAGCCGGGGGCCGGGCGGATGCCACGGTAGGCCTCAGCAATCAGCTCTTCGTTGCTGAGTTGCTCATCGGGCGCGTAGCCCCACAAGTCGGTGCGCACGCGTTGGTGCAGCCGCTCGGCGAAGGCCTCGGCCAGGCGGTCCGCCAGAGCCTTGAGCATGATGGCGCCATAGTCGTCATGGTCCGCCAGGAACTGCGCTTCCTTCTTCTCCACCCCCTGGCAACTCACAGCGAACAGGCCGATGTGGTCGCGCAGGCCGCTGCCGGCCGGGGCCACGAAATCAGACAGGCAGCGGTTGGGGCGCATGACACCGTCCACCACCGGCCGCTCGCTTTGCAGCCGCAGGCCGCGCCACACCATGGTCGGTTGCCGCCGATCGGCCGCGGTCTCATCGGCGTAGATCTCGATGTCGTCTCCCACCGATTGGGCGGGCAGGAGCGCCATCACGCCGTGACACTGCAGCCAGCGGCCCTCGATGATGCGCTTGAGCATGCGCTGGGCATCGGCAAACACCTTGCGCGCCGAATCACCCACCACCTCGTCCTGCAGGATGTCGGGGTAGCGCCCGGCCAGGTCCCAGGTTTGGAAGAAGGGGGTCCAGTCGATGCAGGCCGCAATGTCGGCGAGGTCGTGGTTGCGGAAGACCCGACGCCCCAGCACGCGCGGGCGGGGTGGTTGGTAACCCGCCCAGTCGATCGGTGTGGCGTTGGCGCGCGCGGCCTCCAGGCTCACCAGCGGTGTGGCCTTGCGGCCGGCATGCAGGGCGCGCACCTTGTCGTAGTCGACCTTGAGCTCTTCGATGAAGCGCGTGGCCCGTTCGTCGCTGAGCAGGTCCGAGCACACCCCCACGCTGCGCGAAGCATCGGGCACATAGACCACAGGGCCATCGTAGTGGGGTGAAATCTTCACCGCGGTGTGCACCCGGCTGGTGGTGGCCCCACCGATGAGCAGGGGCATCTTGCGCTCTCGGAAGTAAGGGTCGCGCTGCATCTCCGCGGCCACGTGCTGCATCTCTTCGAGGCTGGGGGTGATCAGGCCCGACAGACCGATGATGTCGGCCCCTTCGGCCTTGGCCGTGTCCAAGATCTTTTGGGCCGGCACCATGACGCCCATGTTGACCACTTCAAAGTTGTTGCACTGGAGCACCACAGTGACAATGTTCTTGCCGATGTCGTGCACATCACCCTTGACGGTGGCAATCACGATCTTGCCCTTGGCCTTCACATCTCCGCCGGCCGCTTGCAGCCGACGTTTTTCCTCTTCGATGTAGGGCACCAGGTGGGCCACCGCCTGCTTCATCACGCGGGCACTCTTGACGACTTGGGGCAGGAACATCTTGCCCTGGCCGAACAGGTCGCCCACGATGTTCATGCCATCCATGAGCGGGCCTTCGATCACGTGCAAGGGGCGCCCGCCCCGGGCCTGCACAGCCTGCCAGGCCTCTTCGGTGTCTTCCACGATGAAATCGGTGATGCCGTGGATCAGGCCATGCGCCAAACGCTCGTTGACACCGCCGGTGCGCCAGGCCAGGCGGGCCGAGTCGTCCTTGGCCGCGCCCTTGGCGGTTTCGGCAATCTCCACCAAGCGTTCGCCGGCATCGGGTCTGCGGTTGAGCACCACGTCCTCCACGCGTTCGCGCAAGGTGGGCTCCAGCTCGTCGTACACGCCGATCATGCCGGCGTTGACGATGCCCATGTCCAGGCCGGCCCGGATGGCGTGGTACAGGAACACCGTGTGAATGGCTTCGCGCACAGGGTCGTTGCCGCGGAAGCTGAAGCTCACATTGCTCACGCCGCCGCTGACCTTGGCGCCGGGCAGGTTCTGCTTGATCCAGCGGGTGGCTTCGATGAAGTCCACCGCGTAGTTGTCATGCTCGGGAATGCCGGTGGCAATGGCAAAGATGTTGGGGTCGAAGATGATGTCCTCGGGTGGGAAATCGACTTCGTCGACCAGGATGCGGTAGGCGCGCTGGCAGATTTCGATCTTGCGGGCGCCGGTGTCGGCCTGCCCCTGTTCATCGAAGGCCATCACCACGGTGGCAGCCCCGTAGCGCTTGACCAGACGGGCCTGGCGCTTGAACTCCTCTTCGCCTTCCTTGAGCGAAATGGAGTTGACGATGCCCTTGCCCTGTATGCACTTGAGGCCCGCTTCGATGACGCTCCATTTGGAGGAGTCGATCATGATGGGCACCCGGCTGATCTCGGGTTCGCTGGCGATCAGGTTCAGGAACCGAACCATGGCAGCCTGGCTGTCCAGCATGGCCTCGTCCATGTTGATGTCGATCACCTGCGCGCCGTTTTCCACCTGTTGGCGTGCCACGCCCAGGGCCTCTTCAAACTGGCCGTTGAGGATCAGGCGCGCAAAGGCCTTGGAGCCCGTGACATTGGTGCGCTCGCCGATGTTGACGAAGAGCGAACCGGTGCCGATGGACACGGGTTCCAAGCCCGACAGGCGCATGGGCGGGGGCAGGAGGTCAGGAACAGACTCGGACATGGAGCGAAGCGATCAACACAGACACCGATGGAATCCAGGGCCTGCGGCGACGGTTCACCTCGGCTTCTGGCAAGCAGGGGTGAGCGCGGTTGAACCGTCGTGGACCCTGCACGGTGGGTACAGCGGGTCCACGGTCTCGAGCCTGGCGGTGGTGTGGGCCGCACGCCGGCAGCCGACCCCTCGTCGCAACGCTCCTCGAGAGCCGCTATTTTAGCGGCAGCGCCGCGGCTTCAGGCCGCACGCGGCAGGCCAAAGGCCCCACAGCAGCGAGGCTTGTAGGGGGAGACCGCCTGCGCGATGGCCGCAATGTGTTCCGGCGTGGTGCCGCAGCAGCCACCGGCCACGTTGAGAAAGCCGCTGCGGGCGAACTCCTCCAGCAGGCCCGCGGTGACCTCGGGCGTCTCATCAAAGCCGGTTTCGCTCATGGGATTGGGCAGTCCGGCGTTGGGATAGCAGCTGATGAAGGTGTCGTCGGCCAGCTTGGAGAGCTCTTCGATGTAGGGCCGCATCAGTGCCGCGCCCAAAGCGCAGTTCAGGCCCACGGCCAAGGGGCGCGCGTGGCGTACCGAGTGCCAGAAAGCCCCCACCGTTTGGCCCGACAGGATGCGCCCGGAGGCATCGGTGACCGTGCCCGAAAGGATCACCGGCAGGCGCTCACCGCTGTCTTGCATGAGTTCGTCCAAGGCGAAGATCGCCGCCTTGGCGTTGAGCGTGTCGAAGATGGTTTCCACCAAAAACAGGTCCACCCCGCCTTCCAAGAGGCCCTCGGCCTGTTCGCGGTAGGCCGCACGCAGCTCGTCGAAGTGCACGTTGCGGGCGCCGGGGTCGTTGACGTCGGGTGAGATGCTGGCTGTGCGTGGCGTGGGGCCCAAGGCGCCCGCAACAAACCGTGGGCGTTCGGGCGTGGAATAGTCGCGCGCCGCGCGGACCGCCAGGCGTGCCGCCTCCACGTTCATTTCCCGTGCATAGGCGGCCAGGCCATAGTCGTCTTGGGCCACCGAGGTGGCACCGAAGGTGTTGGTTTCGATCAGGTCGGCACCCGCCTCCAAATAGGCCCTGTGGATGGACTCGATGACGTCGGGCCGGGTGAACTGCAGCAGCTCGTTGTTGCCCTTGAGGTCGCGCGGGTGGTCGGCAAAGCGGCTGCCACGGTAGTCGGCTTCGCTGAGCTTGTGGCGCTGAATCATCGTGCCCATGGCGCCGTCGATGATGAGGATGCGTTGCTTCAGCAGGTCTGGCAACGCTTGGCCGCGGGTGTAGGTGATCGGTTTCACCGGGTTGATTTTAGAGGCCGCGGACCTGTGCTCAGGGGCTGCAGGCTTGGGGCTCGGTCGCATCCTCGAGCAGCCAGTCTGGCTGACGGCCTCCCTCAGGCCCCATCTCCAGGCGAATCAAGCGCGCCGTGGGACCGGCCTTCACCCAGGCCTGCACCTGAACCTCATAGCGCCGCTGCGCGCGGCGCGTGAATTCCCAACACTGCACATCCGGGTGCCACCGCACCGAAAACCACCAATCCGCGCCGTCGCCCTGTGGCCCCGCCACCCACAGCGGCACCTGGGGCGGCAGGCCCTGGCCCTGCGGGTGGGCCTGCACAAGGGCCAGCAGCTGCACCATCCAACTCAAGCGGTCTTGAGCGCCCGCCACCAAGGCGACCTGGCCGGTGGGCCCGGAGTAGGACACGCGGCCGGTGTCACGCTGAAAGTTGACCGCCCGCGCGCCACCACGCGTGGGCTTCGTGATGAAACGCTCCGGCGCCAGCCCATGCTCATCCAGCGCACCGTGGCTGGACCAGTTCAAGGCCGGTGCTGCGGCTTCCTGGCGCTGGCCCCAGTGCGCCTGCAGGTGGGTGTGGTAGCGGCCGGCTTGGACCGACCAGGTCCAGCGGCCGTGGCCCACCTGGACACCCCGTCGCACCTGCAGAACCTGGTCGAAGTCAGGGGGTATCCGGGTGGGCAGGGGCGCGCGCGGCAGGCCCGGCGGGGCGGTGGCTTGGGGTGAGATGGGGCTGGCGGGTGGGCTTGCGGCTGGGGTTGCGGTTGCCGTTGCCGTTGCGGCGGGATGTCCATCCCCCATCGGAATAGGGGTCACAAGGGGGGTCACCACGGGATTCACATCGGGGCTCACACCCCCATGCGGCACCGGTGGGGCCTGCAGGGGCTCCACCAGGCCCTGGTGTGCCCTCGACAGGGGTGTGGGCCCATCGGACAGCACGCGCGCCTGCACGGCCGCTGTGCCCGGGCGGGGGCCGCTGGGCTGGTGGGCCTGGCGTTGGCCGATGGGCGTTGGTGTGATGGTTTCAAAGACCCGCGTGGCCACCAAGGCGTGCAGCACCAGAGACAGGGCCAGGAACAGCACCCCGCGCCCGGGACCGAACCCGTTGCGGAGTGCCCCGCGCCCCTTCTGCATGACCCTGCCTTTCAGGTACCCTTCCCGCATTCTGCAAAGGCGCCCAAGCGGCGTCATTCCCCCAAGAGACGGAACCGAGGTGTGCCCATGCCGACCGATCGCCCCACCCCGCCGCTGATGCCCGGGTTCGACTTCCTCAAGACCCTGGCCGGGCAAGCCGGCGCCGGTTTCGGTGCAGCGGGTGCGGCGGCTGGCATGCCCAATCCCGGCGGGGTTGGCGCCAAGGGCGCGACCGACGCGATGGGCGGGATAGGCGCCATGAGCGGACTGGGTGGATTTCAGCAGTGGGTGTCGCCCACCCTAGCCCCCGATGAACTCGACAAGCGCATCGAGGAGTTGCGCACGGTCCAGTTCTGGCTGGAGCAAAACGCGCGGCTGCTGGGGGCCACCATCCAAGCCCTGGAGGTGCAGAAGATGACCTTGAGCACCCTGCGCAGCATGAACGTGCACATGCCCGACCTGCAGCAGATCCTGGGCGCGATGATGCCCACGGGTGCGGCAGGCGCCAGCGCCAACCCCTCCGAAGCCCAGGCACCGGCACCCGCGCCGGCACCTGGCGCGCCCCGGCGCCCCGGCCCAGACGCTGCGAAGCCTTCGGGCGCGGCAGCAGGCCTGGTCGACCCGATGAAGTGGTGGGGTGCGCTCACCGAACAGTTTCAGACCTTGGCGGCACAAGCCTTGGCCACCCCGCCGTCCCAGGCCGGCGCGCCTGTCAAACCCAGCAAAGCGGCCCAGAAGAAGTCCCGCACGGAGCCCTCTGCCGGGGCCAAGGCGGGTGCACCAGCCGCCACCGCCCCGCGACCGGCGGCCAAGCGCCGCGCCGCACGCTGAGCACCACGGCTCAGCCCTTGGCGGCCCTGCCCACGCGCCCCCGACCCTGACCGTACCCCCGCACACACCGAGCCCTTCGATTCAGGCGCACACTCCACGCATGCAAGCCTTTCTCCACGCCCATGCCACGCACCCCGATTGGCGCATGGCCCTGGCGTTGGGCGAGGCGCAACTGCAGGCGCAAAAGGCCCGCTTGTGGGGTGAGGCCGGGCCCAGTGCGGCCACCCTGGGCTTTGCCTACCTGACCGACCACTACAGCCCCCACGCGGCGGAGCTCTTGGAGACCTTGCAGACCAACTGGCCCGGCGTGAGCTGGGTGGGTACGGTGGGCGTGGGCGTGGCCGCGTCGGGTGTGGAGTACTTCGACGAGCCGGCTTTGGTGCTGATGCTGGGCGCGGTGCCGCACGGACGGTTTCGGGTCTTCTCCGGTGCGCGCCCACTGGCCGGCATCGAAGCCTGGACCGCCCTGGTGCACGCCGACCCGGCCACGCCAGACCTGCCGGAGCTGATCGCCGAAATGAGCGACCGCACGGGGTCGGGCTATCTGTTTGGCGGGCTCACCGCCTCGCGCGGGCCCTCCTGGCAGTTGGCCGATGGGGCCTTTCAGGGAGGCCTGTCGGGTGTGGCCTTCGGGCGCGACGTGCACCTGATTTCCCGCGTCACGCAAGGCTCGCAGCCGGTTTCGCCCTCGCGCCGCGTCACCGGCGGCGAACAGAACCTGGTCTTGGAACTGGATGGGCGGCCGGCACTGGAGGTGTTGGCCGAGGACCTGGGACTGGACCTGAGCGAGCCCCGCAAGGCCTTGCCTACCCTGCGCCAGACCCTGGTGGGGCTGCGGGCCGTTGATGCGGTCAGCGACGCCTCTTCCCGGGGGCGCCATTTCGGGCCCGATGTTCGGGTTCGGCACCTGATTGGCCTGGACCCCGCTCGCCAGGCCTTTGCCGTGGGCGACCATGTGGAAGTGGGCATGCACCTGGCCTTTTGCCGGCGTGATGTGCAGGCTGCCCGGCGCGACCTGGTGAGGGTGTGCAGCGAGATCCGGGAAGAGCTGGCCGAAACCCTGCCGGCCGTGGCCACCGTGGCCGGCGAAGCACCCCTGGACCCGGCCCAGAGGGTGGCCGGCGCCCTGTATGTGAGCTGCTCGGGCCGTGGCGGGGCGCACTTCGGAGGGCCCTCGGCGGAGCTGCAGATCATCCAACACGCCTTGGGCGATGTGCCCCTCGTGGGCTTCTTTGCCGCCGGCGAAATCGGGCACCACCACCTGTATGGCTACACCGGCGTGCTCACCGTGTTTGTTCGTGAGCCGTAGGATGGCGGTTTCGCGCAGGAGTCTTTTCCCATGAACGCCCCCTTGCCCAGCAGCGCCCTGGGTGCCATGCACAACCCTACAGCTGGTGCGCCGTCCGATGGACGGCCCGATGCGGCCTCGCGCGCCGCGCGCCAAGCTGAAGTGGTGCAGGCGCTGCGCGGCGTGTTGCCCGGACATGCGCTTCTTTGGCATCAGGAAGATGTGGTGCCGTATGAGTGCGATGGCCTGACCGCCTACCGTGCGCAGCCCCTGTGCGTGGTGCTGCCCGAAACCGAGGCGCAGGTGGCGGCCGTGCTCAAGACCTGCCACCGCCTGCAAGTGCCGGTGGTGGCCCGCGGTGCGGGCACCGGCTTGTCGGGGGGCGCCATGCCCCATGAGCAGGGCGTCACCTTGTCCCTGGCCAAGTTCAACCAAATCCTGCAGGTGGACCCGGTGTCGCGCACGGCCACGGTGCAGTGCGGCGTGCGCAACCTGGCCATCAGCGAGGCCGCCGCGCCCTATGGCCTGTACTACGCGCCCGACCCCTCCAGCCAGATTGCCTGCACCATCGGTGGCAACGTGGCCGAGAACTCCGGCGGCGTGCACTGCCTGAAGTACGGCCTAACCGTTCACAACGTGCTGCAGGTTCGCGGCTACACCATTGAGGGCGAGCCCGTCACCTTCGGCTCGCGCGCTTTGGACGCGGCGGGCCTGGACCTCTTGAGTGTGGTGGTGGGCAGCGAAGGCATGCTGGCCGTGACCACCGAAGTGGTGGTGAAACTGGTGCCCAAGCCCCAACTGGCGCGCTGCATCATGGCCAGCTTTGATGATGTGCAGCGGGCCGGTGAGGCGGTGGCCGCGGTGATCGCCGCGGGCATCATTCCGGCGGGCCTGGAGATGATGGACAAGCCCATGACCGCGGCAGTGGAAGACTTCGTGCACGCGGGCTACGACCTGGATGCACAAGCCATTCTGCTGTGCGAGGCCGACGGCACGCCCGAAGAGGTGGCCGAGGAAATCGACCGCATGCTGGAGGTGCTCTCGGGCTGTGGCGCCACGCGGCTGGAGGTCAGCAAAGACGAAGCCCAGCGCCTGAAGTTTTGGAGCGGCCGCAAGAACGCCTTTCCGGCCAGCGGGCGCATCAGCCCCGACTACATGTGCATGGACTCGACCATTCCGCGCAAGCGCCTGGCCGACATCCTGGTGGCCATCGCCGAGATGGAGAACACCTACGGCCTGCGCTGCCTGAACGTGTTCCATGCCGGAGACGGCAACCTTCACCCGCTGATCCTGTTCGATGCCAACGACCCCGACCAGCTGCACCGGTGCGAGCTGTTTGGTGCGGACATCCTGGAAACCAGTGTGCGCATGGGCGGCACGGTGACCGGCGAGCACGGCGTGGGTGTGGAAAAGCTCGGCAGCATGTGCGTGCAGTTCTCCCCCGAAGAGCGCGAGCAGATGTTCAGTGTGAAGCGGGCCTTCGACCCGGTGGGCCTGCTCAACCCGGGCAAGGTGATCCCCACCCTGCGGCGTTGCGCCGAGGGCGGCAAGATGCACGTGAAGAAGGGCTTGTTGCCCTTCCCCGAACTGGAGCGCTTCTGATGGAGGGCGTGCTCGAGGGTGCGCCGACGGGCGCGGGTGTGGAGCGGCTCGATCCCGCGCAAGCGGAGTTGGTCGAGCGCGTGCGTGCGGCCATCGGGCAGCGCCAAGCGGCGCCGGCCGACGACACACAGACCGGCACCCTGTGCGTGCGCGGCTCGGGGAGCAAAGACTTTCTGGGCGGGCCCCTGGAGGGTGAGGTGCTGAGCACCAGCGCCCTGCGCGGCATCAGCAGCTATGAGCCCAGCGAATTGGTGATCACCGCCCGTGCCGGCACGCCGCTGGCCGAAGTGGAGGCGGTGCTGGCCGAGCACGGGCAGTGTTTGGCCTTCGAGCCGCCGCGCTTGGGCGCGACAGGGGCCACCGGCAGCATCGGCACCATAGGCGGCATGGTGGCTGCGGGCCTGGCCGGCCCCTCCCGGGCCGCCGCCGGCGGGGTGCGCGACTTCATGCTCGGGGCCACCGTGCTCAACGGCCGCGCCGAGGTGCTGTCCTTTGGTGGCCAGGTGATGAAGAACGTGGCGGGCTACGACTTGGCGCGTCTGATGGCGGGCTCGATGGGCGTGTTGGGCGTGGTGTTGGAAGCGTCCATCAAGGTCTTGCCCGTGGCGCCGGCCACGCTCACGCTGCGCTTCGACTTGGACGAACGCAGCGCCTTGGACCGCTTGCAGGAGTGGGGCGGCCAACCGCTGCCGATCAACGCCAGCGCCTGGTGGGATGGGGTCTTGGTGCTGCGGCTGTCGGGCGCCCGCGCAGCGGTGCAGTCCGCACGCGAGCGCTTGGGCGGTGAGCTCATCGGAGCGGAGCTGGCCAGCGCCTTCTGGACCGGCCTGCGCGACCAAGGCGATGAGTTTTTCACCGAGGCCCAGCAGGTGGTGGCGCAATCAGGGCAGCTGTGGCGCGTGGCCGTGCCGCAAACCGCTGCGCCCCTGGGTGTCAAGGGCCTGGGCAGCACCCTGATCGAATGGGGTGGGGCCCAACGTTGGGTTCTGACCGCACCGGGTGATGAGGCCACCGGGCGGGCCTTGATGAAGGCCGCACGCGATGCCGGCGGCCATGCCCAGGTGTTCCGGGGGCCGGGCTCAGGCCGCATGGTGGAGCTCGACCCGGTGCTGCTGCGCATCCACCGCCAACTCAAGTCGGCCTTTGACCCGCACGGCGTGTTCAACCGCGGCCGATTGCACCCTGATTTCTGAAGCACCTGAGTTTCATGCAAACCCATCTCGCCCCCGAATTCGTCGGCACCCGCGAAGGCCAGGCGGCCGAGGCCATTCTGCGCAAGTGCGTGCACTGCGGCTTTTGCACGGCCACCTGTCCGACCTACCAACTGTTGGGCGATGAACTCGATGGGCCGCGCGGCCGAATCTACCTGATCAAGCAGGTGCTCGAAGGGGCCCCGGTCACCGAAAAGACCCAGCAACACCTGGACCGCTGCCTGACCTGCCGCAATTGCGAATCCACCTGCCCCTCGGGCGTGCAGTACGGGTCTTTGGTGGAGATCGGCCGCCAGATCGTGGACGAGAAGGTCCCGCGCCAGGGCCGCGACAAGGCGGTGCGCTGGCTGCTCAAGGAAGGGCTGACCTCGCCGCTGTTCAAGCCCGCCATGGCCGTGGGCAAGCTGGTCAAGCCCCTGCTGCCCACCGCCCTGAAGAAGAAAGTGCCCGGCACCACACCGCCGCGCGCAGGCCTGTGGCCCACGCGGCAGCATGCGCGCAAGGTGCTGATGCTGGCTGGTTGCGTGCAGCCGGCGATGATGCCCAACATCAACAGCGCCACCGCGCGCGTGTTGGATGCGTGCGGCATCCAAACCCTGGTGGCCGAAGACGCCGGCTGCTGCGGGGCCATACGCGCCCACCTCAATGACCACGAAGGCGGGCTCGCCGACATGCGGCGCAACATTGACGCTTGGTGGTCGATGCTGCAATCGGGTCAGGTGGAGGCCATCGTGATGAACGCCTCGGGCTGTGGCGTGACCGTGAAGGAGTATGCGCAGCATCTGGCCCACGACCCTGAGTACGCCGAGCGGGCGCGCCTGGTCAGCGAGAAGACACGCGACCTCAGTGAACTGTTGCCCGAGCTGATGCCGCGCTTGAAGAAGCTGCTGGGCGGTGCATCCGGCACCACCGTGGCGTCACGGCGCGGCACGGTGGCCTACCACCCACCTTGCACTCTGCAACACGGCCAAAAGCTGCGTGGCGGGGTGGAAACCCATTTGAGGGACTTGGGCCTGCCCATCGAAGTGGCCGCCTGTGAAAGCCACCTGTGCTGCGGCTCGGCCGGTACCTATTCCGTGCTGCAGCCTGAGCTGTCCACGCAGCTGCGCGACCGCAAGCTCGGCCACCTGGGTGCGCTCAAGCCGCGCGCCATCCTGTCGGCCAACATTGGCTGCATCCAGCACCTGCAAAGCGGCACCGATACCCCGGTGCAGCATTGGGTGGAGCTCATCGACGACATGCTGGCGGCCTGAGCGGCGCCAGCTGGTGGGCCTCTCAGTCTTGGGGCTTGGGCGGCGCCTTGTCGCTCCACAGCACGCCAGCGCTGGCCCAGTCGTGCTTGGCGATGTCGAAGAACATGATGTCCACGCCCTCGGGCTTGGTGCCCAGCACGCGGCAGGTGGTTTCGGTCAAGGCCTGCGCCAGGGCGCGCTTTTGTTCCGGTGTGCGGCCTTCGAAGAGTTCAACGCGAATCAGGGGCATGCTCGGCTCCGTTCAAGGGTGGTTCCAACATTGTGCGGCTTCGCGCAAGAGCGCTGGCCACTCGTCTGCGCCTTCCGGCGTGGAGCCGTCGCCGATCCACTGGGCCTGCGTTCGGGCCACCACCTCGGGCGGCACCAGGGGCAAGGGGCCCCCTGCGGCCTGCGCCTGCAGCTGAATGCGGGCAGCGCGCTCCAGCAGGTGCATGAGCACAAAGGCTTCGGCCACGGTGCGGCCCACGGTGAGCACGCCGTGGTGTTCCAGGATGAGGCCATCGTGGCGTCCCAGGGCGGCCACCAGACGCGATTGCTCCTCCGGCCCAAAGGCCAGCCCTTCATAAACATGGCGGCCCAGGCGCCCCACCAGGCGCAGGGCGGGCTGTGAACAGGGCAGCAGGCCTTCCGGGCGGGCCGCCAAGGTCTGGCCCCACAAGGTGTGCAGGTGCATGACGCACCGCGCATCGGGCCGCGCGGCATGCACACAGCCGTGGATGGCAAAGCCGCTGGGGTTGACCGGCGCGTTCGATCCATCCACCACGCGGCCCTGCACATCGACCTTCACCAGGTTGTCGGGGCGAACTTCGGCAAATCGCAGGCCGAAGCGGTTGATGTAGTAGTGCCCCGGCTCGCCCGGGACCGACGCCGACAGGTGGGTCCAAACGATGTCGTCCCAGCCCCGGCGCGCGGCCAGGGCATAGGCGGCGGCCAGGTCACGGCGGGTTTGAATGTGGAGATCGGAATCCATCACAGCACAGCTTGGAAGGCCTCATGCCGCACAGCGCTGGGCTTGGGAGGGGGCCTGAAGATCACTCGACGAGGATGGCGCGAAAGTCGTTCACATTGGTGCGCGTGGGACCGGTGACCACCGCTTCACCGAGCGCCTCGAAGAAGCCGTGCCCGTCGTTGGAGGCCAGGCTGTCGGCGGGCTTGATGCCCAGGCCCCAGGCCCGCTGCAAGGTGTCGGGTCCGAAGGTGGCGCCTGCGGTTTCTTCCAGCCCATCCACGCCGTCGGTATCGGCCGCCAAGCCCCAAATGCGGGGGTGGCCGCCTGTAGCCAAAGCCATGGACAAAAGGCACTCCACATTGCGCCCACCGCGGCCTTGGCCGCGCACGGTGACCGTGGTTTCGCCGCCCGACAAGAGCACGCAAGGGGTTTCAAAAGGCTGGCCGTGGCGGGCCACCTGCAGGGCCACGCCGCCCAGCACCCGCCCCACATCGCGGGCCTCCCCTTCCAGGGCATCGCCCAGGATGTAGGCGCGCAAGCCGGCAGCCTGCGCCACGCGGGCTGCGGCCTCCAGCGCCTGCTGGGGCGCGGCCACCAGGCGGGCTTCGGCGCGCTGCAGCCGGGCATCGCCGGGCTTGATTGACTCGCCGCGGCCGCTGCTCAAGAGCTCACGCACCGTGCGCCCCAAAGGATCGGGCAACTGCAGCCGATAGCGCTCAATAAGGTCCAGGGCATCTTGGCAGGTGGTGGGGTCGGCCACGGTGGGGCCCGAAGCGATGTCGATGGCGTGGTCGCCGGGCACATCGCTCATCATCAGGGTGACCACGCGGGCCGGGTGGCAGGCCGCGGCCAAGCGGCCGCCCTTGATGGCGGACAGGTGGCGGCGCACCGTGTTCATTTCGGTGATGGTGGCCCCCGACTGCAGCAAGGCGCGGTTGACGGCTTGCTTGTCGGCCAGGGTCAAGCCCGGCAAGGGCAGGGGCAGCAAGGCCGAGCCACCCCCAGAAATCAAGGCGATCACCAGGTCGTGCGGACCCAAGCCCTGCACCAACTGCAGCAGGCGCTGCGCAGCCTTCAGGCCGGCTTCATCGGGCACCGGGTGGGCCGCTTCAACAATCTCCACGCGCTGGCACGGTGCGCCGTAGCCATACCGGGTGACGACCAAACCTTCGAGCTGACCCGGCCAATCGGCGTAATGCGCCTCCAAAGCCTGCGTCATGGCTGCCGAGGCCTTGCCCGCGCCAATCACCACGACGCGGCCGCGGCCCAGGCTGGGCAATTCCTCGATCTTGGGCAGGTGGGCCGGCACGCAGATCTCAGGCTGCGCGCTGGCCACAGCGGCTTCAAACAAGCGGCGCAGGAGTGCGCGCTGTGGGCCAGGCGCGTTTCCGGGCGAAGAAGGTGAGGCGGTATTCATCTGCACCGAATCTTCGCACGGCCGGTCCGGCCAGGGCCTCAGGCGGCGGGGGCGGCGCCTTGTCCGATCTCGAAGTTGGCCAGGGTTTCCAGGGCCCGCACCATGGCCGAGTGGTCCCAGCCCTTGCCGCCGTGTGCGGCGCAGGCGTTGAACAGCTCCTGGGCGGTGGCGGTGTTGGGCAGGCTCACGCCCAAGGCGCGGGCGCTGCTCAGGGCCAGGTTGAGGTCCTTTTGGTGCAGCTCGATGCGAAAGCCGGGGTTGAAGGTGCGCTTGACCATGCGCTCGCCGTGCACCTCGAGGATGCGGCTGGCCGCAAAGCCACCCATCAGCGCTTGGCGGACCTTGGCCGGGTCGGCGCCAGCACGCGCGGCGAACAACAGGGCTTCGGCCACGGCTTCGATGTTCAGGGCCACGATGATCTGGTTGGCCACCTTGGCCGTTTGGCCGTCGCCATTGCCGCCCACCAAGGTGATGTTCTTGCCCATGCACTCGAACAGCGGCTTGACGCGTTCGAAGGTGGCTTCGGAGCCGCCCACCATGATGGACAAGGTGGCGTTCTTGGCACCAACTTCGCCACCGCTGACCGGGGCATCGAGGTACTCACAGCCCAATGCATTGATGCGAGCGGCGTAGTCCTTGGTGGCGATGGGCGAAATGGAGCTCATGTCCACCACCGTCTTGCCCGCACTCAGGCCCGAGGCCAGGCCATGCTCGGAGAACAGCACCTTCTCAACATCCGGCGTGTCGGGCAGCATGGTGAAGATGATGTCGGCTTTCTGCGCCACGCTGCGGGCATCCGCGCAGGCCACCGCGCCCTTTTCGCTCAGGGCTGCCGGCACTTGGCTGCGGGTGTGCACGTACAGGGTATGACCGGCGGCCAGCAGGTGCCCAGCCATGGGCGCACCCATGATGCCCAAGCCGATGAAGCCGATCTTTTGCGGGGTGGAGGTCATGTGAGGTTCCTAGAAAGTCTTACTGCGCCAACTGTTGTCGCCAGCCCAGGCCAGCTTCGGTGGCGGCGGCGGGCTTGTACTCGCAGCCGATGGCGCCCTTCCAGCCGATGCGCTTGAGGTGGGCGAACAGGAAAGCATAAGCGATCTCACCGGTGCCGGGCTCGTTGCGGCCCGGGTTGTCGGCGATCTGGATGTGGCCGATGCGCGCCAGGTAACGGTTGAGCGTGCCGGCCAGTTCGCCTTCCATGCGCTGCATGTGATAGACGTCGTACTGGATGTAGGCATTGGCCGCCCCCACTTCGTCGAGCAGGGCCACGCCTTGCGCCGTGGTGCTGATGAAAAAGCCGGGGATGTCAAAGGTGTTGATCGGCTCGATCAACAGGTCGATGCCGTGCTGGCCAAGCTGGCCGGCCGCGTAGCGCAGGTTGGCCACCAAGGTGGCGCGCGCCTGCTCGTCGCTGACCGCCGCGGGCTTGATGCCGGCCAAGCAGTTGATCTTCTTGACACCCAAAGCGGTGGCGTAGGTGATGGCCTGGTCCACGCCGGCCTTGAACTCGGCCACGCGGTCGGGGTGGCAGGCGATGCCGCGCTCGCCGCCGGCCCAGTTGCCAGCGGGCAGGTTGTGCAAGATGAGGCTCAAGCCATGGGCCTGTAGCTCGGCCTTGATCGCCTCGGGCGTGGCCTCATACGGGAACTGGCACTCCACCTGCGTGAAGCCGGCGCGGGCGGCCCGGCCGAAGCGTTCGATGAAGGGGGCTTCGGTGAAGAGCATCGAGAGGTTGGCGGCGAAGGTCGTCATGGGTTTGCTGTTCGGTGTGGGGCATTGAAGGCTGACCCGCCCGCCGGATGATGCTCCATTCCGGCGGGGGACTCGGAGCGTCGGACGTTCAGTCCAGCAGACCGGCGGCAACCAGGCCTTCGGTGCCCTGCGGGTGACGGCAGTCGATGTCTTCGAACTCGTTGATCTTGTCGATCTCCACGCCCATGGCGATGTTGGTGACCTTCTCCAGGATCACCTCCACCACCACCGGCACGCTGAATTCACGTGCCGTGGCCTGGGCTTGGCGCAGGGCGTCTTGCAGCTTGGAGGGGTCGGTCACGCGCACGGACTTGCAGCCCAGACCCTCGACCACCTTTTGATGGTCGACACCATAGCCCTTGAGGGTCTCGTCTTCCACGTTCTGGTTGTCGAAGGCCAGTTGCACGCAGTAGTCCATCTCAAAGCCGCGCTGCGACTGGCGAATCAGGCCAAGGTAGCTGTTGTTGACCAGCACCTGCACATAGGGCAGCTTGAACTGGGCCCCGGCAGCCAGTTCCTCAATCAGGAATTGGAAGTCGTAGTCGCCGGCGATGCCCACCACGGTGCGGGTGGGGTCGGCTGCCACCACGCCCAAAGCGGCTGGCAAGGGCCAGCCCAAGGGGCCCGCCTGGCCGCAGTTGATCCACTGGCGCGGGCCGTAGATGTTGAGGAACTGCGC